>Ga0255752_10006424_pt1 | contig 11032 bp, 7 predicted proteins | sample 011ome_25_FD_179952 | JGI IMG/M metagenome (GOLD analysis project Ga0255752, IMG submission 179952) | Coastal salt marsh microbial communities from the Groves Creek Marsh, Skidaway Island, Georgia - 011512CT metaG (version 2) | ecosystem: Environmental > Aquatic > Marine > Intertidal zone > Salt...
ATCTAATATACTGTCCATGAATGACTTAACGGCTTCTTCTGTGCGTAAAAAATCTGGGGTCTTGGTGTAACGATGATCTTTTTTAGCCCATTTAGACAAAATTAAGGTAAAGTTTATATCTAATCTATTTACGACCAATACACCAAATGACTCTAAGGCTGCGGCGTTGCAATATTGTTCATATTGCCCTTGTATCGGTATTACAATCATGGGCTTTTTTAGGAATAACGCCTCCGCGGGTGTTTCAAATCCAGCACCTGTTATAACGCCTCTGCATGAGACAAGGCTTTGGGTGAATGCTTCGTTATCAATGGGTTTCCATTTGAGGTTATACTCTTTCTGTTCTGAGTCGACTTCTTTAGTGAAAATCTCAAAGTTGAAGCCATCCATACCATACATGTACCTGCGAATTTCATCTTTTGAATAATGTGGCAAATAAATCGTAAAGTGTTTTCCCGTTGTTGGACTCACATCCCATAGGTGTGACTTTATTATTGGAGGTAAGATCCAATCCTCGTAAGGTTCAAAATGGAACCCGATATTATTCTTGCTCTTGCTGTAATTACCTAAAATCCATTCTGCAAAATTATCTCGATGTTGAGGTCGAGGGGTCCATGGACTTCCAAAGCTAGCTTGGTGACCAATATGCCAAAAGGGTATTTTTCTAAAACGGCATGCTAGTGAAGTAATGAACTCGTAGTCGACAAGAATCAAATCATACTTTTGTAAGGGTAATTTTAATGCTTCACGAATCAAACGGATAGGGTTGAGTTGCTTGATTATTTTCCATTTGTTTAGTTTACCGTCTTTTCGGTAGAAAAGGGATAACCCTTGACTCCGAAATTTAACAGGTAAATCAGGACGTAAAGCGGCATTACTACCGCTAAGAAAGATATCAATATCGCCGAATTCCTTTAGGTAGGGGAGTAACTCAATTGCCCGAGAAATATGGCCATTGCCTGTTGCTTGTACGGCGTAGAAGATTTTTAATCTTCTCATCACAATGCACTTTGAATCCAAAATGCCACTTTTTCTGTAAGCACATCTGGGATTTTAGGTGTTTCGATTTGTTCAAAGTTGATTTGTGTGCTAGGGGATGCCTGTTCAAGGTGGTTGTAAATTGTCCATTTCCCTTGGCTGTATTCTAAACTACTCAAATTCTCTATCCAATCGCCACTATTTAAATAAACGGTGCTACCTTTATTAGTGCTAACTTCTCGCATTTGCGGTTGGTGAATGTGACCACAGATGACATAGTCAAAACCTTCCTTAATTGCGAGTTCTGCTGCCGTATTTTCAAAGTCTGCGATCCAAGCGACTGCTTTCTTCACACTGTTTTTGACTTTCTTAGAAAAACTGCGTTTTTCCTTGCCCATGAACTTTAAGATCTTATTTACCCAATGGTTCATCCATATGAGTAAATCATAACCATGTCCACCGAGTTTAGCGAATATCTTGGCACTGCCTTTGGTGGTTGCATCGAAAACATCGCCATGAAAAATCCAAGCTTTTTTGCCATCTAATTCGAGAACTACTTTGTCATCTAAAAAGAGATTCCCTAAGCGGGTAGGTGAATATTTACGCAGTGCTTCGTCGTGGTTTCCCGTGATATAATACACTTGTGTGCCATTCTCCATGAGCTTGAAAATTTCACGTATAACCTGCATATGCGCGGCAGGAAAGTATTTTTTCCTAAACTGCCAGATGTCTATAATATCACCGTTTAATACGAGTATTTTGGGTGTAATGCTTTTGAGATATTGGACCACTTCCGTTGCATGACAACCAAAAGTGCCTAGGTGTAAGTCACTCATGACGCATACGTCAATCGCTCGTTTGGAGGGTTGTTGCATATGGACTCAAATGTCCTTTTTGTATGCAACGAGGGTATGTCTGAAAAGTGAATGTTTTACAAAAAAAAGTTACCGCATTGTTATTGCGGTAACTTTTAATTCAAACTGAATTAATGATTTACAAACCTAGTTTTTTCTGTATCGATTTTGGGATCCCTTTTTTATTGACCATTATGCAAATTGTTTTGTAACGCAGGTAAGAATCACTGGCGAATAAATATCCCTTTGCTGGATTCTTTGTACCCCATGAATTTTTTACATGATAAAAAGGTGTGCTTGTTTTTGACTCTTTGTACATTCCAACGATATGCATGCCATGATCATCTGTGGTTGTTTGATTGTCGAATGAAGCTTGTCTTAGTTCTTGAGTGATTGTTTTTTCAGGATACGGTTGATTGAAAGCATTGCCTACTTTTTCAGATCCTGCATTATTGAAAAGTCGATTGTCTTTACCTTTTTCTCTGATCATGGAGTCGTGTTGAGGAACGATAGCAAGTGCGTTACGGAATGAGAATCCTTTTTCGCTTACATCGGTAGCCCAAGCCACAGAGTATCCTTTTTTCAAGGAGTATTGAATCACTTCCATCATCTCGTCCAATGGTACATTCAACGCGGTTTGCATGGCCCAATTATCAGGAACTTCGATAGCAAAAGGCTTGTAGAATGGGTGGTGTGTAAATGATGTAACCACAGCATAATCATCCATGTCGAGCTCTAAAGAAGCGGCAAATGATTTTGGCGTGTATGTTTTCCCTCTGTATTCAAACGACTCTGGAATTGCACCGAGGTAAGCATCCAGCACTCCGTTAATGGCATCCTTCCATTCGGGTCCTAATTCACCCTCTTTCGTGCTTTTTAAGGATCCTACCATCGAAGACAAAACAGAGACCAATTGCGCGTGATTATGACGCTTTTTCCCATGCAAAAGCCCTGTGTATACTTCCTCAGGAACGATTCCGTATTTCTCAATGATAAACGGTATGTCATGGCCTTCACCGCCCTCATCGAATTGGTGTTTGCCATTCATCCTTAGATAGGTTATGGCCTTCTCTAAATATGCATTTCTTGCCACGAACATTTCGCTGAGGTCGTGATCTCCCTTGCCTTCTCTAATGAGTTCTGATTCTAAAAAAGAAAGCGTACTATAACTCCAACAAGTACCTGTCCGGCACTGGTCTTTTATTTCTGTTTTATTGATGGCAGTAATTTCTTCAAACTGATATTGACTGCCTGGTTTGTTGGTGATTTGCGCGGTAAGATTACTCGCTACAAAAGCGATTGCGGCAATTAGACTGGTTTTCTTCACAGCCCAAATATACAAATTACTTATACTTCAAAAGGAACGCTTTTTGCTTTTTTAGGTTCCTTGAATGGTTGTCGAAGGGTGTAAATAAACTTCTTTTGGAAATATTTCGCGTACACTTTGAACAGAATTAATAAGAGTCTAGATCTCGTGAATACAACAAACGAATTCTCCACGGGAATCGCTCCTAACGTACTTTTTATTTCGGCACCGGTTCTTCCAAAGTTTACTCGCTCCAGATCGTTATCAATGGCCCATTTAACCATATCTATTAACATCCGTGAGTATAATTTTGGGAATGGGTTGTTTTGTTTTTTCAAACCCAAGTGCATTGCGAAAAGCTTATTTTCATCGCGAATACAGGAGATAAAGCCGATAAGTTCGTGGGCATGATAGTAACCCCAAACCTCAAAATTTTCTCCTAATGATTGGTGATAACAGGAAAGTAACTTTGGTAAGTTCCTACCAATAGCAATGGTTTTGGTAGATAAGCTTTGATTTAACAAATTACCGCATGAAGCAATCCATTCATTTGGTGGAAGATCGCTCAGCTTTTTAACTTCTACTTCTTTGGTTTCCTTGAGTATTTTCTTTGCTCGTACTCTGTATTTTGAGGTAAAAGCAGAGGTGTAATCCTCAAATGAATTCCAATCTTCAGGGATATTCAGCACCATAAAGGGCTCCCCTTTAACCGTAACGGCATTTGGGAATTCTTCATATCCAAGTATATTAGCCGCAATGATGGGACATTTATTTGGCAGATTTTCGAATTGATCTATGCCTTTACCTGAGGTTAAAACCGGGAATTTTAGTCCAGGGGCACACGTATTTCCAATTATTCGAATAACTCCTTTTTGGCTAAATAAATTGAATAATTTAATTAGCGCTCTGCTAATATATTTTCCTGTAGGCCGGTGTAATTCTACAATACTACTTGGGTACTGTTTGCCATCCACTGTAATGATGTTGGCTGAGTTAGGGAGGTCTTCCAACAATTTATCTGATAAACCACATTCAAAAGTTGTGAGTTCTATTTTCCCCTGATTCGCTCCGAACATCTCCACAAAACTCGTTGGTAAACTCCGTCCGTATTATATCATTCGGTTGAACAAACAAATTCATCGTTAATATTAGTCTATTGGTGATTTGCGTTTTGATAAAAGGTAACTCGGACTAATTTTGTAGGATGCGCTTGATTAAATCTATCTTATCTCTCGGTGTTCTAAGTACTTTTGCCATGGGTTCCTTGTTTTCACAAAAACCCAAGGAAGGTTACCCGATCGAGCAGAGGTTGAAAACCTATAAAACCATTAAATTGACTACCGATACATTAAAGTTATCGGAGGCAGAAAAAGAGTGTATCTACCATTTGATAAAAGCAGCTGAATTCGCTGATTTGATTTTCTGGGAACAGACTTACATGCCTAAAAAAGAGGCATTGAAAAAGGTCAAGGATGAAAATCTCAAAAAGTTCATGGAGATAAATTATGGTCCTTGGGATCGCTTAAATAACGACGCGCCATTTGTGAAAGGGGTAGGTGAAAAACCTAAAGGAGTAAACTTTTATCCAGAAGATTTTAATCCGGATGTTGTGAATGAAGGAGAAGCGATGCGGGTATTGAGTCCATATACCAAAATCAACCGTGTATTTCAAATGGATGCTGCCAATCCACCCCAACCCCCAGCTCCACCAGAAGAAGGACAAGCACCACCTCCCATGACGGAGATGTTTCCCTTGCAGTCTGGCCAGTTTGTAGAATTACAAGGATTTTCTCAAGCATATCGAGACAACATGCAAGAGTTAACAAATGAGTTGGAGTTAGCTGCAAGCGCTATTGAAAATGAAGATGCAGAATTTGCAGATTACCTCCGTTTCCGTTGCATGGCATTAAACAGCGATCAATTTATTGAAAGCGATGTAAAATGGCTGAGTTTAAATTCTCATCTAGATATCATCATAGGGCCTATCGAAAATTATGAAGACAAATTAACAGGGCAAAAAACATCTTTTGAAGCCTATGTATTGGTCAGAGATCAAGAATGGGGCGAAAAACTGAAGAAGTATGTCGCATTATTGCCGGAATTACAAGCAGGATTGCCCGTTGAAGCTGCTTATAAACCTTCATTAGGACCTGAAGAGACGACCGAAGTAGACGAAGAGGGTAACGAAATCCAAGATATTGTCGAGGAACCTATTGATATTGAAGGATTCCCTCCTTTAATTAAGCCAAGAAAACCCCAAAGTCAATTGGCCGTATTTGACGCGGTGTACTATGCTGGTGATTGTAATGCAGGCAGTAAGACCATCGCAGTTAACCTTCCAAATGATGAAAATCTTCAGAAGTTTTGGGGTACAAGGCGTTCACAATTGAAAAATACAATGCGCGCGAAATTTGATGAAATAGTAATTCCTATTTCTAAGGAAATTATTCATCGTTCGCAACGAAAGAATATAACCTTTGACGCATTCTTCAATAACGTGATGTTTCATGAAGTGGCTCACGGTTTAGGAATTAAAAACCTGGTGAAAGACCCAGAGAAAACAGTACGTGAAGCTTTGGGTCCAGATTACTCTGCCATCGAAGAATGTAAGGCGGATGTTTTAGGGTTGTATATGGTTACAAAACTTCAGGAAAAGGGAGAATTAAACGGGGACTTAGAAGATTTTTATGTGACGTTTGTGGCTTCTGTGTACCGTTCTGTGCGTTTTGGTGCATCAAGCGCTCACGGCAGAGCAAATATGATCACGTTTAATACTTTAGAATCTTCAGGTTGTTTAGAACGTTCATCCAAAGGATTAAAAGTAGATGTTCAAAAAATGAAGAAAGCCATCAATGACCTAGCTGCCGAACTTCTTACCTTGCAAGGTGACGGAGATGCAAGTGGGGTCAAGAAAATGCTGGCTGAACGAGGAATCATAAATGAGGCTCTCACAGAAGAATTAAAATCTCTTGAAAAAGAGGATATTCCTGTAGACATCATTTTTGAACAAGGAGTGAATGCTTTAGGCTTACAAAGATTTGAAAAGAAATAAGAAATAATCAATGAGAAAATGGATGTCGATAACCGGCGTGACCTTATCGGTTGTCGCCTTGGTTTTTTGTGGGAATAGCCCCTTTTCAAATGAAGATCCCGTTTTAAGAAGGCTAACTTTTACCCTTAATTCACAACATTATCACCCAAGAGAAATAAACGACGAATTTGCTGCCCTAGTATTTGAAAATATTTTTGATAACCTAGATGGTAATAAGCAGTTTTTCACGGAGGAAGATGTAACTCGCTTTGGTCAATCAAAAAATAGAATAGACGATGAAATCAATGCAGGGCAATTGACATTCTTTGATTCTGTTTGGAGCACCTTGATGCATAGATTGGATAGAATTGAACCAGAGATTCTGTCTGATTTGGAAGGCCCGCTTGACTATGACGAGCAGGTTCAATTTGAGGTGAGTGTTGAGAATAAAAAGTATCAAAAGGATGTTGATGCGTTAATTGACTACTGGCATCGCTGGACTCGTTATCAGGTAGTAGATAGAGTCTACAGAAAGCAAAAACAACAAAAGGACTTAGAGAACTCAAAAAAAGATAGCGCCGCCGCTGAAATAAAGATTCTTCCCTTTGACACCCTGGAACTCAAAGCCAGAAAGGAAACTAAAAAATTCGTGCAGTCTTGGTTCAAGCGATGGCGTAAAATGGATCGCCAAGATCAAATCAGTTTTTACGGTAATACAATAAGCGAAATATTTGATCCACATACGAATTATTATCCGCCTGCTGACAAGGATAACTTTGATATATCGATGACTGGAAAGTTAGAGGGTATTGGTGCAACATTAAGTGAGCGAGACGGTTATATCAAAGTGGAGCGAATTGTTCCTGGAAGCGCTAGTTACAAACAAGGCGACTTAAAAGCCGGAGACTTGATTCTAAAAGTAGCACAAGGTGAAAAAGAGCCCGTTGATGTGGTAGACATGAAGTTAGACGATGCCATTCAGCTTATCCGTGGAAAGAAGGGTACTGAAGTTCGTTTAACGGTCAAAAAACCTGATGGCGTGATCCAGGTAGTAGCGATTGTTCGTGATGTTGTGGTGATTGAAGAAACCTATGCAAGAAGTGCCTTGATTAACAAGGATGGCAAAAAGTACGGAATTATTCAATTGCCTAGTTTTTATGCAGATTTTTCACAACGTGGTCGCGGTAGAAATAGTGCGGGTGATGTAAGAAAAGAGCTCGAGAAATTAAAAGAGAGCCAAGTAGATGGAATTATATTAGATCTAAGGAACAATGGAGGCGGTAGTTTAGCAGATGCCATCGAAATGTCGGGCTTGTTTATTTCATCAGGTCCTATCGTTCAAGTAAAAAATTCAGAAGGAGAAATTCGACAAGCTCAGGATTATAATCCTACCACCCTGTATGATAAGCCATTGGTTATATTAACCAATGCATATAGTGCATCGGCTTCAGAAATTCTTGCGGCTGCACTACAGGATTATAACCGTGCAGTGGTTGTGGGTAGTAAAAGCACCTTCGGTAAAGGTACCGTTCAAACCATGGTTCCCTTAAGAGGTGGGACCACCGATGTTTTCCCACGCGGGTTTGGTGATTTAAAAGTCACCATTCAAAAATTTTATCGGATTAATGGTGGAACAACTCAGTTAAAAGGAGTTATACCCGATGTGATCGTTCCAGATATTTACGATGGTGTAGATCGGGGAGAAAAAGAGATGGATTATCACTTAGCCTACGATGAGATTCCAGCCGCGAAGTATAAGGATTACAGCACCAAAGCGTATGATAAGGCGATTTCTAAAGGACGCGATTGGGTTTCTAAGCAGGAGTATTTTGAAATGGTGCAAAAGCGAGCTAAACAAATCGAAGAAGTACGGAAGGGTATGACCTATTCGTTGAGGCTTGAAGAATTTGAGCAACAACAGAAAGACTTAGAGGAAAAAGATAAATGGTTCCGAGATTATAAATACCAACGACAGTTTGATACAGCATTCGCACTGCCTTTTGATCTAGAAATGGTGGCTTCTGACTCCATAAAACTTCAACAGAAATCGACTTGGATGAGAGGCTACGATAAAGATGCAACAGTAGATGCGGCTATCGAAATATTAGATTGTTGGGCTGACTAGTTTTACTCTTTCCAAAGGCTTTCAAACAGGACTCCTGTAAGCACGAGAATGAGGATATCCAATGCACCTAACAAAAGCATATCGGTGTAAACAGAACTAACGAGTACGGGGTTTAAGGTTTTGGTTGAAGCTTTGATGCCAACCAATAAAATCGGGAGAATGATGGGTAAGCTAAGTACAGGTGCTAGATATCCAGCGTTTCCCGCTTTGGTGGCAACGGCTCCAACGAATGTAAATACGGCAGAAATCCCTCCAGTGACCAGTAGTATGATACCCAAATAAGCGTTGAAGTGCTTTATCGGGAATCCCATAAACCAATTAAAAATGAATAAGTTAATGGCGGTTAATAGTAACATATTCGCCCAGCCATATATTATTTTACTCCATAATAATTGGGAATTGGATGCAATTTGACTCCAAAAAATCCATCTACCCGAAGAAACCATAGTGAAGTTTTTTGATACTCCCTGTACAGTGCTCAATATTAAGGAAATCCAAAAAATACTATTCCAAACACTTTCTAGGATTCTTGGCTGTGATAGCATGGTCAATAACCCAACGATGGCTAGCTGCAAAATAGCCGCTGCCAAAACAGTTGGCCGTTTTTTATCAATAAGCCATTCTAGTTGTACGAGTTGAAGTACCTTGGCAATGTGTTGCATCTTTGGTTACCTTCGCGAAGGTATATTAAAACGATTCAAACCACTGATGTTTTCCAAGATTCTAATAGCAAATCGAGGTGAGATTGCCCTAAGGGTAATGCGCACATGTCGAGAAATGGGTATTAAAACTGTGGCAGTGTATAGTACTCCAGATAAATTAGCGCGTCATACTCGTTATGCCGATGAGGCCTATTGGGTGGGTGAAGGCCCTGGATCAGAAAGTTATTTGCTCTCTGAGAAAATTATTGAAATTGCAAAGAAAACAGGTTCAGAAGCCATCCATCCGGGTTATGGTTTCTTATCAGAAAATGCATCATTTGCTCGGCGTTTGAAAGAGGAGAACATCGTACTTATTGGTCCAACAGCCGAGGCAATGGAAATAATGGGAAGTAAGATTGCGAGTAAACAAGCGGTTGAGAAATACGGTGTCCCATTGGTTCCGGGTATAAACGAGGCTGTTGTGGAGCCAGAGGCGGCCTTGGAAGTAGCAAAGAAAATAGGCTTTCCTGTTCTTATCAAAGCTTCTGCCGGTGGTGGCGGTAAAGGAATGCGTGCTGTCTACGAGGAAGATACTTTTTTAGAGTCTCTGAAAACTGCTCAAAATGAAGCACGTAACTCATTTGGTGATGATCGGGTTTTTATAGAAAAATACGTTGGGAACCCCAGACATATTGAATTCCAAATATTAGCCGATAACCATGGAAATACTTGTCACTTATTTGAAAGAGAATGTAGCATACAGCGGAGACATCAAAAATTAGTAGAGGAAGCCCCTAGTGCGGTATTAGATGATGCATTACGTACACAAATGGGAGAGGCGGCTGTAAATGTTGCTAAGGCGTGTAATTACTCAGGAGCGGGAACCGTTGAATTTCTTTTAGGGGATAATCGGGAATTCTATTTTCTTGAAATGAATACCCGTCTTCAAGTAGAACATCCGGTTACGGAGATGATAACAGGTTTAGATTTGGTGAAGTGCCAAATTGAGGCTGCTGCCAATATGCCCTTGACCTTTACACAAGAGGAATTAAAAATGAACGGTCATTCGTTGGAGTTGAGGGTTTGTGCAGAGGACCCTTACCAGCAGTTTTTACCTAATATAGGAAAGGTAAAAACCTATCAGATCCCAACAGGCCCTGGAATCCGAATCGACGATTGCATGGAATCAAACATGGAGATTCCTATTTATTACGACAATATGTTGGCAAAGCTTATTGTTTGGGGTTCGAATAGACAGGAGGCCATCTCAAGAATGAAGAGAGCCATATCTGAATATGTGGTTACGGGGATACAAACTACCTTGCCATTTGGTGAGTTTGTGATGAATCATAAAGCTTTCATTGATGGGGATTTTAATACACATTTCATTCAAGATCATTTCGACGCAGAACGAGATCTAACCGGGCCAGATGAAATCTCCGATGAGTTAGCTGTAGCAGCCGCTACTTTCTTTGAAGGTTCTAAGAAAGTTAGCCAAGCCAAAAGTTCAAAGGATGAATCCAATAATGAGTGGTATGCTAATCGCTCGAGTTTGAGATAATCATTTAAATGGAAAAAATACTTGTAGTGGATGATGTATTTGAGTCTTTATTAATCGGACTCGAAAAACATTTGGGAGCTGAAATTCACTACTATCCTGATATTAATCCAGAAAAAATCCCCCAAAAGCTCAGTGAGGATAACTACACAGGTCTTGTGATACGTTCTAAAATTCGTATCAGCAGGGCTTTACTAAGTCATGCGCCAATTTTACAATGGATTGCAAGAGCGGGAAGCGGAATTGATAACATCGATGCAGAGATCGTAGATGATCCTAATATCACCGTAATCAATGCAGATGGCGCTAACGCACATAGTGTTGCGGAACATGTGCTCGGTATGATTCTCGCATTTCAACATCGCTTGATATTGGCTGACCAACATGTGAGAATGGGTGAATGGGATAGAGAGGCACATCGTGGTACAGAAATACAAGGTAAAACAATAGGAATCGTGGGAGTGGGGCATACAGGTTTGGCTTTAGCCAAGGTATTATCAGGCTTTGGTGCACATGTCATTGGTTATGATAAGTATAAG
>Ga0255752_10006428_pt1 | contig 11031 bp, 11 predicted proteins | sample 011ome_25_FD_179952 | JGI IMG/M metagenome (GOLD analysis project Ga0255752, IMG submission 179952) | Coastal salt marsh microbial communities from the Groves Creek Marsh, Skidaway Island, Georgia - 011512CT metaG (version 2) | ecosystem: Environmental > Aquatic > Marine > Intertidal zone >...
GCTAAAGGCGATAAAGGTGATCAAGGTTTTAGAGGTTTCCAAGGATTCCAAGGAGATACAGGTCAATTAGGTGATCAAGGTTTCCAAGGATTCCAAGGTACTAAAGGAGATAAGGGAGACCAAGGTTTCCAAGGAGCTAAAGGTGATCAAGGTTTCCAAGGAGCTAAAGGTGATCAGGGTGCTAGAGGTTTCCAAGGATTCCAAGGTACTAAAGGTGATCAAGGTGATACAGGTCAATTAGGTGATCAAGGATTCCAAGGATTCCAAGGAGCTAAAGGAGACCAAGGAGACAGAGGTTTCCAAGGATTCCAAGGAGCTAAAGGAGACCAAGGAGACAGAGGTTTCCAAGGATTCCAAGGTATTCAAGGTATCAGAGGTTTCCAAGGATATCAAGGTCTTAAAGGGGATCAAGGTTTTAGAGGTTACCAAGGATATCAGGGTACACCTGGTACAACAGGATTTGGATCTTGTAATGATTATGTTGTCCTAAACCCAGTTGCACAGGGTGATCCTGTAGATCAATTCAACCCTGCGAACGCATTCGTTTGGATTCCAATTGGATATGCATACAACGTACTAACATACTTGGTATCGTCATACGGATATGGTACTTTCTCTGGTGAATCAGTTCAATACGATCTTATTGAAACTGACACAAATGGAAACCCTACAATTGCATATTCTTGGACACACCCTAATAATACACCAACATATCAAATAACACCTCCCAACGGAGGTATTCCAATGAACCAGGATAGATATTATAGCATCCAAGTTAATAATGGAGGACCACAGCCCGCAACTGGATTAACCATAACCTTAACAATGACTAATAACGGTTGTTTATCGTAAAATTATAGAATCATAATGCTAAATAGCGGAGGACACTTTACGTTTAAAAAGAGAATAGCCACCATTGTTACTGGTAACGTTGGCGCTTTGGGTGCCGGCGGTGTCGTTAATATAACCACACAATACAGAACCGTCGGTAGTGTTAAACTTTCGACTGTGGCATATTCACATCCTCACTATGCAGTAAACGCAACACCAACTACCGTGACGTGTTTTATTGACGCTACAGGTGGATTAAACGTTGGTGATTTCATCTATACAAACTTTGGATTAACTAATAAAAAATATTCATCTAATCCTCTACTTACTGGTCAAACCCTGTATATAGAAAATTACGATGAAAACATATATGCGATTGATTTTAACGCTAATGGTAGTATTAAAACAATCTATAACGCAGCAACTGCGGCACCAACCCCAACCTATTCGATTACACCATCGACAACTTCAATCAATGAGGGTCAAAGTGTTACATTTAACATTGCAACAACTTGGGTTAATAATGATACTACCCTATATTGGTCTGACAGTGGAACTGTAGGTTCTGCTGATTTTACACAAGGAATTGCAAGTGGATCTATTAATATCAGTACCCCTAACTTTGCTGCTCCAGTTTCAATTGGAACAGCATCAAACTCTTCATCTGGATCTGGTTCATTCTTATTAACTGCTGCTAATGACTCATTAACTGAAGGTAATGAAACTTTAATTGCAAGACTTAGAACTGGAAGTACTAGTGGAACTATTGTTGCAACGGCAAGCACTGTTACAGTGGTTGATACTACGCCAACATACGCAATTGTGCCGAACGTTACTTCAATTAATGAAGGTGGAAGTGTTACATACACTATAACTACAACAAATGTCGCAAATGGTACCGTCCTATATTGGTCTAACAATCCAGAATTTGCTGCTGCTAGTGGTGGAACCAGCATAAATGATTTCACTCAACAGGTGATGAGCGGTCAGGTTACAATTAATAATAATACAGGCTCATTTATATTGACAGCATCTTCTGATATGTTTACAGAATATGCACAAGAGCAAATTAAAATTAACTTAAGAACTGGAAGTACAAGTGGAATAATTATTGCTTCAGCAGTTGATGTGTATATTAATGATACTTCACAAGATCCATATATCACAGTGACATCTAATGTTGCTTCAAACGTCAAAAGAATAGAAGGAGAAACTATTATATTTACAATAACTGGTTATAACTTAAATAGTAATAATGTAAACTGGTCAATTAGTGGAACCGGAATTAGTGCAGCAGACGTTTCACCAGGACTTTCTGGCGCAACCACATTAGTTAATGGAACTAAACAAATTTCAATTTTAGTTAGCGAAGACACTATAATAGAGCCAGTCCAAACACTAACATTTTCTGTTAGTGGAACAAGCTGGCAAGGAACTGAAACAGCTTCAACTAGTGTGAGTATTACTGACGCAGCGCCTACCATTTCAATTGTTTCAAACACATACTCTATGTTGGAAGGAGATACCGCAACATTTACAGTTTCAACAAATAATATTGCTAATGGTACTATATTACCATGGTGGATTCCAGCAGTTTGGACAAATACAGAAGACCATGATTTTGTTGGAAATGATAGATCTGGCAACGTTACGATAAATAATAACACGGGTACTTTTAGTTTAACTACAGAATTTAATGGTATTGAATCTACTGAATATTTTAAGGTGGAAGTAGGTGGAACTGAATATACCCGAGGAGATGGAACTACACATACTCTACCGACTGGGCTTACTCCACAAATCAATATTTTGGATAGTGTAGTTAATGTAGTTCCTGATAAAACAACTATGAATGAAGGTGATACTGTCACATGGACGATATCATCACCTACGCTGCCTCCGGGTACAGTTTTAACATGGGATTTTAGTAATAACTCGTATAACTCAGGTAATGGTACTGTGTCTCAACATGATTTTGTTGAAAATATTACAAACGGTTCAGTTACTTTGAACGCTAATAGTCAAGCAACTGTTAGTTTAACTGCAAGGTACAACGCTAGTGAAGGTGGTGAAGTTATTTTATTTAATGTATATCGATCTGGTGTTTATGCAGTTACATCTGCTCCAGTAACTTTATATAATTCAATATTTACAATAACACCTAATAAAACTTCTATTTATGAAGGTGAAACTATAACATACACGATTGGAACTACTAATGTAACATCAGGTTCTCAATTTGCATGGTTTAGAACTGGAGGAACTTCGAGTGACGCAGACTTTACAAGTGTTACAAATACTGGAACATTTACAATTATTAATGGTTCTGCAACCGTTTCATTTACTGCAAAAGGAGATACTATAAGCGATAATGATGAAACTATTGTATTTGGTATTAGAACTATAAGTACTGATAATACCAGTCTTCAAACACACACTACAGTTAAAATTAAAGATCCATATCTTACAATTACACCAAATACTACTTCAATTCAAGAAGGAACGGGAGCTATCACATATACTATTGCATCAGGTGGAGTTTCTTCGCCTTTAACATGGTCTAGAACCGGTACTGCATCTCAACTAGATTTCTCAGAGACTGGAATTAGTGGATTTGGAGGCACAATTGCATTAAACTCAAGCGGAGCTGGAACATTAGTATTAACTCCAATTGATGAAGATGTAATTGAAAATAATGAAACAATTACAGTAAGTGTTTCTGGAAGTACTTTAGGTGGTATTGCAATTAGTGCAACTGCTACAGCAGTTACAATTACTAATGCGCCATCAACTTATTCAGTTTCTCCAAATACTACAAGCATAAATGAAGGTGGAAGCGTTACATTTACTATTACAACGTCAGACGTTGAAGATGGCACCATTCTTTTTTGGGAGAATATAGGTACTACGGCCCCTGCGGATTTCTCATCACCAACAACAGATACTGGAACAGTTACAATTAATAATAACACTGGTGCTGTGACATTTAATAGCACTATTGATGGCGTAACTGAAGGAACTCAAACTATTATATTAAGGCTTAGAGCTGTAAGCCAATCAGGTTCTATTGTTGCAACATCAAGTACTGTTAACGTCCTTGACGTTGCTACATATTCTATTGCAACCGCGGGTAATGTTACAAGCGTAAATGAAGGATCATCTGTTACCTTTAATATTACAACATCAGCCGTTCCAAATAATACTACGCTATATTGGACTAACAATGGTACTTCAGTTGCTGCAGACGTATATCCTGCAGCTGCTTCCGGATCATTTACAATCAACAACAATGCTGGATCGGTTGCATTATTAGCATATAACGATACCAATACAGAAGGTGCTGAAACAATTATCTTCAAGGTTAGGACTGGAAGTATTACCGGTCCTATAGTTGCAACTAAAACTGTAACGATTAATGATACTTCATTGGATCCGATTTATTATGGTAAATATGTCGGCTGTTTAGATGAAATCAATGGAGTAATTAATACATTGACTGTAAGCAGTGGATCTAATGCTTGGCCAGATACATTTGCATACGAAGGAATATGTTATGGATTCGACGGGACAGTAAGTTCGGCTGAAAATGGTAGTATTACTCAATATTTAACAAACACATACGGCAGTTGTGTTGAATGTGCTGAAATACATCAACCAGCAACATATACGGTTACAGGCCCTGCTGGTATAAATGAAGGTGGAATTGCGACATTTACAGTTACAACAACAAATACTACAGATGCAACTTATTACTGGACTCTTGCTGGGGTATCTAGCGCAGACGTAACTCCATTTACTGGTACAGTTACTACCGTGAGTGGAACTAAGAACGTTTCAATTTTAGCATATACTGATGAAACTACTGAGGGTGTTGAATTTATGACATTCCAATTAAGAAGTGGAAGCGCTGCTGGGCCAATTTTAGCAACATATCAAGTGACTGTCAATGATACATCAACTACACCACCTATTGGAGGATGTTATGATTACACCCTATTGAATGAGGTTGGTACATCAGCGTCCATTACATATTATAACTGTGCTGGTGGCGTATTAGCAACTACAAAGCCAAAGACGCTTACATTAGCAGGAGGTCAACAAAATACTACTGGATGTACCAATCTGGATAACGTTACCCTACCATACGGATGGTCAATCGTAGATCAGACTCCTTGTTAATACCTAGGATACCAGGGCACACTCTAACACACTATCTCTAATCTTTTGATAAGTTAATTATATAGGATGCAGTGTGTCCCTATGCTCATATAAACTTTTTGGTAGATTTAGATATAATTATCGGATAAATAGTATAAAATATAGTATAATAGGGTGAAGCATATTAAATTATTCGAGCAATTTATCAGTGAAGGGGTCCACGATCCAGGCATCTTAAAAGCCTTTTTTATGGCAGGTGGACCTGGATCTGGTAAATCATACGTTGCTACCGAACTTTTTGACTTTCCTAAGAGCGCAATTTCATCAGTTTCATACGCAACCGGTCTAAAACTTGTAAATAACGATAATGCTTTTGAAAAAGCAATCAAAGATGCTGGTTATGATATTTCTAAATTGGCAGACTATGCGAAAGACCCAGAATTGTGGTCAGAAATTATGTCAATTAGAAACAAGGCCAAAGGAACTACCAAAAGACTACAAGATAATTACATTGGAGGCAGATTAGGTCAAGTAATTGATGGAACCGGTAAAGATTTTGATAAAATTAAAGGCATCAGAAACTTATATACTGATTTAGGTTATGACACCTATATGGTATTTGTGAATACAACCCTAGAAGTTGCTCTTGAAAGAAACCAACAACGTGAACGTAAATTAGACGATAGTATGGTTCAAAAGATGTGGCAAGAGGTTCAAAATAATTTAGGTAAGTATCAAAAACTTTTTGGTGCTGATAAAATGCTGATCGTTGACAATTCTGAATATGGCGGTGATGTCCTATCACAAGTTGAAAAGCAAATTGCAAAACATTTAAGAACGCCCGTTCAAAATCCATTAGGCAAAAGATGGATTAAGGACAATACTGGTGAAATGAGATATAAAAATCAACCTTCACGATGAAACACGTAAAAACATTTGAATCCTTTTTAGGTGAAAAATATATCATGCAGGAGCTCGAGGATGAATTAGGTATTGTTCTAGATTTATGGGACAATGGAGATCATTTTGAACTTGGCAAGATTGAAGTGCCTAAAGATTTAAGAGGTTCAGGTGTTGGTACAAAGGCAATGGAAAAGATTATTGCTCGAGCTGATAAAGAAGGAAAGGACATTCGTTTAACACCTTCAACCGATTTTGGAGCAAGTTCAGTCAATAGATTAAAAAGATTCTATGGCCAATTTGATTTTGTAAAGAATACAAATTTAAAATATAAGGACACTATGGTCCGTTACGCACAATGAAAAAAGTAAAATTATTCGAGCAGTTTGTTAATGAAAACAACGCTACTAAAGAAGAATTCGATAATGTGGTCAAAGCTCTTAAAGGATTGAAAAGTTCTGTAACCGTTATCTTTGTTCCGAAGTGGAACGAAATTGAAATTCTAACCGGAGATGATAGAGATAATCGTATTGTCGATGAGGTTATTAAAATGCTAGATAAGGCAAAGATCAAAAACGGCGGTGGATCGAACATTAGTGTTTCAGCTGATTCATCTTCATATTCAAGAAAAGAATATGATGCTATTGAAAAAATTAACGGCGGTCATTAATAATTATGAAACGAGTTAAGCTGTTTGAAGAGTTCATTAATGAATTCAATTATGGAGAAGTTCTATTTGGTGATCCATCTGTAGCCCAGGACGAAGAAAGGTATAAAAGGCTTTTGAAGTTGCCCTTTGAACCAAACACTTTGGAAGAAGATCAATTAATCAAAATGCTAAAGGATTGGTTTCATAATGAAAAAGCAGCATCGTTCTTAGGCAAAGCACTTAGAGAATTATTACCACTAAAGAAGAAGTTTCCAAAGGTTTTGGAACCAACTGAAGGTAGATCTAAAATGTATGAAGGTACTGAGTTCTTTAGAGGTACAATGATGCCACTAAAGCAAGTATTAGGTCTAACTAAAACATGGAAAAGTTATCAGGGCGTAGGTTTATACAGTGATTCAGCGATCGAAGCAAATGTTAAGTTTGTTTGGAATGCTAAAGGCAAAAAAGGTTTTACATCATTCTCACCCGCTAGCGAAACAGCTGAAGAATTCTCAGATCATGCAGGTCAAGAAGAATATGGATCATTTACACCGGGTTATAGTATTGTTAAAAAACTTCAAGAAGGTGATACATCAGGTAACATTCCTGTGATTCTGAAAATCAAGGACACTCACCCTCAAGCGATAATGAATCCTGAGTTTACATCAACAGTTTCATTTTTTCACGATGAATTTGAAATCTTTGTGATTGGTGGTAGTATTCAAGTTGATGGCATTATTATTCCAAGATGGGAACAATTCACTAATGCAGCCATGACCGAAGGATTTGAAGATCTAGGTAAATATTTTAATATTAAATGAAAGAGGTAAAATTGTTTGAAGAGTTTATTAGTGAAGGTCGTGGAAAATACGACTCAATTGCTGGTAGCTTAGTTCGTAAGATCTTTCCACAATGGGTAAAAGATTGGAAGAGCGGTAAAGCTTCATCATCTTTTATGGCATACATTGACGAGCCTCGCATTCAATTTGATTTAGAAGTAACTATTTATTTTGGAAAAGTTCAAGGATTTGAAGTATTAAACACAACTGGGGCAGATGGTCGAGCATACGACGATGATGGAGACGAACAGGATCCATATATCATTATTGATTTTGCAGTTAATAAAGACTGGTTACCAGGATATTGGCAAGAGATCTATATGCATTTAAGCGACGTAATGCGCCATGAAATAGAGCATATCACACAAGATGGCAAAGAGGTAGGAAATTACAAAGCTGGAAAACCAGATGAGGACGATTCTATGTTGCGTATGTTAATTCAGAGTGGGATCTTACCAAAATCAACCTATTTAACACTGCCAAAAGAGATTGATGCAAATTTACAGGGTCTTAGATACGAGGCCAAGAAGCGTAAGATCTCAATGGTCGATGCGGTTAATAATTATCTAGATACGCAAACTTATTTAGAAGAAGATCCATCACAAAGACAAATGGTATTGGATACCTGGAGACGTAGAGCACTCAAAATCGGAGGTATACCTAAATTTTAACATATTTTATAAACTTTTTTACTTTTTTCTGTATAATCTTCGTATAGATATACTTAAACAAGATGTAAATCGAAATGGGAGTTTATGAAAGTTATGTTGCTAGAAAAGAGTCCAAGTATATTGAGCCTACTGGACAACTGGCTCATAATCCAACAGGCGAGTTGGTAAAATATTTAGAGCACAATTTCAAAATTAATTGTAAAAGCTTCTATAAACTTAATTAATTTGAATAGATAGTTTATAGAAACATAGTTACGTGAAATGGGTATTATTCCAAGCTTTAATCAATTTTTAAATGAAAAGGTTCGTCCTTTCAGTCAAACATCTATCACCGTATTTGATTTAGATGACACTTTGGTCATCACAGATGCGAAAATTAAAGTTTGCAATAAACTAACGGGTGAATGCTATTCACTATCTCCTGAAGAATTTAATGAGTATGAGAAACATCCAGATCATGAACTTGATTTTGATGATTTTAAGTCTCTAGAGATCATGAAAGCTGGAAAGCTGATCCATTATTATTTAAAGATCTTAGCTGATGCTTATAAAATGAAACGTGCAGTTGGTATTGTAACTGCCCGTGATGATCGTGAAATGATTTACAAATGGATGAAAGAGCATGTTGGCTTCCATATCGCAAAAGATCTTATTTATGCAATCAATGACCCAGTACACAAATTAACTGGCACCATTTCTGAAAAGAAGAAAGAAGCATTTAGACAATACATTGAAATGGGATATCAGAACATTCAGTTCTTTGATGATGATTCTGCAAACCTAAAATTGGTTAAAGAATTAGAGACTGAATATCCACACATTAATTTGTCAGTATATCGCGCGGACAAAAATATGTTTAGAAATATATCAAAGATCAAGTAGTATGCGTAAGTTTAAAATTGGAATTACAGCTGATTTGAGCGTAAGCCTATTCAGTAATGGAATTAATCAAAACGCTCTATATTTAGCAATGATGTACCGTGATATGGGATACGAAGCCCATATCATTGCAACTGGAGATAATCCAAAAGCACAAAGAGAATTAAAATCGATTGGGATCGATCAAGATCAGATTGAGATCAAGAATATTGTAGAAGCGATTAAGGTTCCTTATGACGTTATCATTATTTTAGGATTAAGATTAGAGGAATCACACATGTCTCTTTTCAAAAAGATTAATCCAAATGTAAAGACGGTTTCATATCGTTGTGGCAATGAATTTTTTACAGATGCTGAAATTATTCTGCACGATGCCCATAAGGCCAGATCTGAGAGTTTTCAAGATTTAGGTGCACCACCAAAACCGGATCAAATTTGGGCTATTCCACAAATGGAAGTAACTAATTTAGATTATTACACATATATGAATCGTGGACAAAGGAATGCCACGGTAGTTCCTTTTATTTGGGATCCAATTATTACTGAAAGTCTACAACAGACTGAAAAGATACCAAACTGGACTCCACGAGATACCAGGCGAGTTTCAATCATGGAACCTAATTTGAGTTTGATGAAGAACAGTATCCTACCAATTACATTTTGTGATTGGTTCTTACAGGACGGAGAGAGACTGGATCATATTTATAGTTGGAGCACACAAAAACTGAGCACTAATAAAAGATTGATTAAGGTCATTCAACAAAGTGAACAGAATTTAATTAAGATCCTATCAGCTGAAGATCGAAGACCAACCTTACGAGTTCTTAATAATCATACGGATTTGGTACTTTCTTGGCAGATGGAGAATAATCTAAACTATCTCTATTTTGATGTGATGTGGGCTGGTTGGCCATTGGTACATAATGCCCAGTTTTGCCAAGATATTGGTTATTATTACCACATGAATCAAGCTCAGCAAGCAGCGGCTGGAATGAAGGCAGCATTTGAAACACATACAATCGAAAAGCGCCAAGAGATGCGTAATCAAATCTTAAGATTTACTAGACAAAATCCAAATTTAGTAGAACAATATAGAATCTTAACAGAAAACTTGGTAGATGGTAAGTTTCAAAAACAACAATACCATTGGGAAACAAATACAGTTAGCCCCGTATGAGTCCAGAAGCTTGGCAAGTATATATAGACACTGGATTCGTAGAGCTTGAAGATCTTAAAAACATTGCAATGCGTATTAAATACGGTGCACCTTTAGATTTACAAGATTTACAGATTTATCAAACACATGCACAAATTATTGAAACTTTTCTAAAGGAATAATGGTTATATAAAATATGAGATACCTTAACTTGTTAATCATATTTTTATTCATAACCCTAGATGCACAATCTCAGGTTTTAAGACCAAGTTCTGATGTTTCTCATTATATTACAAACTCAACCCAACAATTAAATTCTAAGCTATTTAAAGGTCCTGAATTTCAGCAACCAATAGTTTATATTGAATTTTCACCACTACATATTCAAGTGGCTGGGTTAACCCGTGAAATCGGGCCAAGTATATTCATAATTGATCTTAATCCAGCATATGATTTTAATACTCTTGAATGGGTACTTATGCACGAATTAGTACATGTATATCAAATTTCATCTGGAATACTAGATAAGAATATTGATGGATTTATATGGAAAGGACTTCAATATCCATATAGTACTCCATATAAAACCAGACCATGGGAATTACACGCAGAGGCCATGGTTCGTGAGATTTGTAAATAATCTTAGATATACATACTCTCTTCCCGATTCCATTCTACTGCCTTTGCAAGATCAAAGCCAGAGTTACGCCAACAGAAGGTATTCAAATCCAAACGATGACGACGTCCATGATCTTTACCATACGTTTTGTAAGGTTCCTCGATCGTAACGCTCTTATCGGAGATTTGAATAATCTGACCTAAGTAGCGTAGGTTATAAGAACCATATTCAGCCGTATCGCCAAGGTTAAAGCTAGCAGTCTGCAAACCGTTTTCAAAGATCTGAATGCTCCTATTGCGATCCACTGCAACTGAATATTTGGTCAATTG
>Ga0255752_10006434_pt1 | contig 11022 bp, 6 predicted proteins | sample 011ome_25_FD_179952 | JGI IMG/M metagenome (GOLD analysis project Ga0255752, IMG submission 179952) | Coastal salt marsh microbial communities from the Groves Creek Marsh, Skidaway Island, Georgia - 011512CT metaG (version 2) | ecosystem: Environmental > Aquatic > Marine > Intertidal zone > Salt...
ATGGGAGAGGTCGGCGTTCCGCTGATTACGACCAATCGATTGAACACACCGGAAGCCTGTGAAAATGCGCTCGAATCAGGTTGCGCGGATATGGTGTCCATGGCGAGACCCTTTTTAGCAGATCCCGAAATCGTGAATAAGGCTGCGCTGGGTATGCCGCAAGCCATCAATACGTGCATCGGATGCAACCAAGCCTGCCTGGACCACATCTTCAAACGCAAGGTAGCCTCCTGCCTGGTGAACCCTCGAGCAAGTCATGAGCACAAATGGCCGTTGAATGCTCGAGCCATAAATCCGATACGCGTGGCCGTAGTCGGCGCTGGTCCCGCAGGTTTGAGTGCCGCCACTGAAATGGCCAGATTGGGACACGAGGTAACGCTTTATGAAAATCAATCAGAAATCGGTGGTCAGTTCAACTTGGCCAAGCGCATACCTGGAAAGCAAGAATTTTATGAGACACTTCGATATTACAGGCATCTACTTGATCAGCTTCAAGTCAAGGTAAAGCTGAATACCGAAGCCACAGCTGCAGAACTCCGAACTTTTGATCACGTCATTTTGGCTTCTGGAGTAAAACCAAGGCCATGGCATATAGAGGGGCTGGAAGGCTCATCTGTCGTTGATTACATCGACGTTATCAACCAAAGCGTCACCGTAGGGAAACGGGTTATTATTATTGGAGCGGGCGGAATCGGATTCGATGTAGCTGACTTTTTGCTCCATGATCAAAACGATTCCTTTTACGCAAAATGGGGCATTGACCAATCTCTAGAAAAGCGCGGTGGCTTGAACAAACCCGAAGCCACGCATCCGGCAAGAGAAATCCATTTGTTTCAGAGATCCGAGGGAAAGGTAGGAGCAGGATTGGGCAAAACGACCGGCTGGATTCACCGGCTCAACCTGAAGATGTCGAACGTGCAAATGCATAGCGGCGTGACCTATCATCAAATTGCCGACGGCCGGCTGATCTATACGGAAAATGAAGAGCAGCACGCTCTGGACTTTGATCACATCGTTGTTTGTGCAGGCCAAGTTCCCTACCACCCCTTGAGTGGTCAATTAGAAAGCCTGAACGTCCCATACACGTTGATTGGTGGAGCCAAAAACGCGCGAAAACTGGATGCCCAGAGAGCTATCTTAGAAGGAATGCGGGCAGCCTATGCACTTTCCCCATGGTCTCGTAATTAATCGTCTTACTTCAGTCAGGCGTGTCCACATGTTCCAAATGCCAATTTCGCATTTGCTCAACTGCGTATTGACCTCGCTCCACAAACCCATTCAAAGATGACGCATCATCTTTCAAAGGTGGAAAAATCGGCTCGCCAAAACGCACGTGGACCGGATTGGACCTGACCCGAAAGCTTCCTTTCGGCAAGGCACGGCGTGTCCCATGAATGTGAAGCGGAATGATGGGAACTTGTGCCTTTTGTGCCAAGTGAAAGGCGCCTTTTTTAAACTTTCGAATGGACCCATCTTCGGAACGTGTCCCTTCCGGATAAACGATGACAGAAATACCACGATTTAATGTTTGGAGCAATCCGTCTACCGATTTTTTGGCTGCAGTTGGATTGGATCGATCGATGAAAACTGTACCAACGCGCTCATTCAGAAGCCCGAGAACTGGAACTTTTCGGATGCTGTTTTTAGCGAGATAAACAATGGGATAGGGGATGGCACTTGCAGAAGCATTGATGTCCAATTGGCTCGCGTGATTGGAAATGAAGATGGCCTCTTTTGGCCAATTATCAAACTTGGCATCCTCACTACTAAATGTGATTTGTGGCCGCCAGTTGCCAATAATCCGCATCATGTTGGCACTCCAAAGTTCCTTGCCAATGCGAAGCAAGACCCATCGAGCGGCATTCCGATTCAGCAAAATCACGGTCAATGCGAAGACACAACAGAACGCAGACCAAATAAATGCAGCAAACGTGAGGAGGATTGAAATCATAAACGATCCATTTTTGGCTCAAAGTTAGCTCAGCGCAAGACTGGCTGCATTCCAATCCAATTCACTCACGCCACCGGGGGCAAGCCCCAAATCTTCAAGCAACAAACTACCGATAGCGACACGAACCAACCGAAGCGTTGGAAAACCTACGTGAGCTGTCATGCGACGGACTTGACGATTCTTGCCCTCTGTAATCTCCAATTGAATCCACTGCGTTGGAATGTGCTTTCGTACGCGTATCGGTGGGTTCCGCTCAGGGATGGACAAATTTTCCATCACAGAAACACGTGCGCTTTCGGTGCGTTGTAGCCGGCCTTTGATGCGCAAAGTCATCGGGCGCTCCAATGGTATAAGATCTTCCATGCTTGGCTTTCCCTCAACCTGAATCCAGTATCGCTTTGGACATTTCGATTTGGGGTCAGTCAAGGCGTTTTTAAAGCGCATGTCATTCGTCAGCAACAACAAACCTTCCGAGTCTCGGTCCAATCTTCCAACAGGCCAAACGTCACGAGGCAAACCCAGCTCGAGCGAGGCAATGCCCGGATGACCGGCCTCATCCGTAAACTGGCTAAGCACACCAAATGGTTTATGAAGCGCGAAATATCGAAACATCAATCCACCCAATCCGCAACGAAAACGTTTGTATTACGGGTCCGACCGTTGTTCCGATTGCTTGAGAACGCAATGCGCTTTCCATCCGGCGAAAACATGGGAAATGAATCGAATGCATTATCGAAAGTGATCTGTTCAAGGCCCGTGCCGTCAACATTGATTTTGAAAATATTGAACGGAAAAGCACCCGTCTTGTGATTGCTTGAGAACAGGACAGACTTGCCACTCGGATGGAAAAAAGGTGCCCAATTGGCTCCGCCTAAATCAGTCAATTGCCGCATTTCAGAACCATCAACATTTGCAATGAAAAGTTCCATTGCCGTGGGTTCAACTAAGCCTTTGGCCAATAAAGAGGTGTAGTGTTCTACTTCGGCTTCACCACGCGGTCGACTTGCTCGCCAAATCAACTGGGTACCATCCGGTGAAAAGAACGCCCCTCCATCGTATCCGAGTTCGTTTGTAACCTGCACGATATCGCTACCATCTAAATTCGAAGTGTACAGTTCCAAGTCCCCACTGCGCGTGCTCGTAAATACCATGCGGTCACCATTGGGACTCACGGTTGCCTCCGCGTCATATCCAGGCTCAAAGGTGATTTGCTGCATTGAGTCCCCTGAAAGCGACGCCGTAAAAATGTCGTAACTCGGATAAATGGGCCACACGTACTCACCATTGGGGCCTCGCGGAGGAACCTCCGGACACGCGTCGTCAGCCAAATGCGTCGATGCAAAAACCACCTGTTCATCACCAGGCAGAAAGTAAGGACATGTCGTTCGGCCGAGTCCATTTGAAATGCGATTGAGACCCGAATTGGAAAAAGCTGAATCGCTGCTCAGATCCATCCAATAGATTTGATCGCAAGCTGCACCCCATGAGGGATTGGTGGCTTGAAAAACCAACTTGTCACTTCCAAATGACCAGTAGGCTTCCGCATTATCACCTCCAAAAGTCAACTGCCGCATGTTCCGTAAGTGCAGCTCCTCTTCGTATTTCAGGGTGTCTTTCGTTTGATCGTATCCATCTACCTTTGAGTCCACAGCCTCAAGGGAACTGTCTCCGCAGGAGAGGAGGAAGCCACTCAAAATAATGAGTAAAGAATGGTTGTGTTTCATGCTCTTAACCGAATTTTGCGCGAAAGTACCGCTAAATGAAATCGTCTTTCGACTCAAAATGTCACGAATTTGTCCTTTTCGGCACAACCGTGTCTTTGCTCCTTATCACCCTCTTCGGCTGCAGCGACTCTTCGTCCACATCCGCCGCACGTACGCATCACATGCGGGATGTGGTGATGGCTTTGACCGACTCCACTATGGAGGGACGGGAAACGGGCACACCGGGCGAAGCCAAGGCCGCATCTTTTATCAGCGAGTCTTTTGCTGAGCTGGGTTTGAATCCACAAGGCGACGATGGCGCACTCCAATCGTTTCGCTATAAACCCCATCCGCCATTGCAGGTTCACGGCACCGGAGATTCCACTCAACTCGGCATGGCATTGGTGCAGGAAATTGTTGGAGCCAATGTTCTATACAGCCAAATGGATCACCAAAAACCGTTTTGGGGAATCGTAGGAGCCCATTACGATCACCTCGGATATGGCGATGAGAATTCTTTATTCCGCGGTGAACCCACGATTCATTTTGGAGCGGATGATAATGCGTCAGGCGTAGCGGGCATGTTGGAATTGGCAAAACGGTTGAGCAGTCAAACACCGGGACATTCCGTCTTGTATGCTGCGTTTTCCGGTGAAGAAAAAGGACTTTGGGGTTCCAACCATTACTGCGAATCACCAACCATTCCTTTGGATTCCGTGCGCTACATGATCAATTTTGACATGATCGGCAGATTGCGCGGAGACACGTTGGCTGTATACGGCACCGGGACTTCGCCTGGCTGGATGGAATTATTGGAAAGTTGCAACGAGGATTCGCTCGTACTCGTTCCCAGCGAAAGCGGTGTAGGTCCTAGTGATCACACCAGTTTTTACCTTGAAGACATTCCCGTCTTGCACTTCTTCACGGGTCAACATCCCGATTACCACAAGCCAACAGATACGGCGGACAAAATCAATGTAGAAGGCATGCTCAAAATTGTCGATTTCGTGGAGCGCGTCATTCGCAAACTAAATGATGAACCTTCATGGTTATTCACAGCTACGAAGGATCAGGACGAAGACAGCACACCGCGCTTCAATGTTACATTGGGGGTCATTCCGGATTACCTATTTTCAGGAACTGGCATGCGAATCGATGGTGTTACAGAAGGACGTCCTGCAAGCAATGCAGGCATGAAGCGCGGTGACATCGTAACTTACATTGACACGATTGAAGTCATCGATATGATGTCCTACATGACTGCTTTATCGAAATTTGAGGAAGGACAGACGTCGCAAGTACAAATAAATCGGGATGGTAAACGGCAAACATTGACCGTCCTTTGGGATTAAACATAACAACTGACATTATCATGTGAATTCATCGCTCCCAGCAATGGGAGAGGAAAGTCCAGACAACATAGAGCGCCACACTTCTCGAAAGGAAGGGGGCTTCGTGAAAACGCGGTCCACAGAAAGTGCTACAGAAATTTAAACCGCCGATGGCTTAGGCACAGGTAAGGGTGAAAAGGTGAGGTAAGAGCTCACCAGCTTTGAAGTGATTCAAAGGCTTTGGAAAACCTTGTGGGTTGCAAGACCATGTACACTAACGTCCGAGGGCTGCTCGCTCAAGTTAGGGGGTAGGTTGCGCAGATAAATGATGAATCGCAATTGCGAACAGAATCTGGCTTACGTCATGTAAATGTCACGAAACAGGAAGATCGCTGAAACCAGCATTCTTCCTGTTTTTTTGTGTTTTTTTCTTTCGTTAGATAATCTATATTTGCAGAAACCTGCACAAAATGAATCTAAATGATAAAGACACGGCAGCAATAGCCGAATATTATGCCGAAGAGAAGTTGAGACTGACATCAAAGCTCAAGCACGTTGAATCCATACTCAAGAAAATAAGCGGAGACAACATCGACGTCGACTCAGGAGTCATCTTGACGAAAAGTGGTAGTAAAGCCAAGAAAAGAGGCCCGAAGAGTATCTGGGGAAAGTTTATTCTGGAATGCTTAAAGGAATGCGAACATCCACTGAGTTACCGTGACTTGATGGAATTGGCCATAGAAAAAAAACACCTCGATAAGAGCAAATTTCAAAGCGTTCGCGCGAGCATACTAAATAGTGCGTTTCGCCTTCGTGCGATTCAAGGAAAAATAGCAACTGTAGGTGAAGAGGGTAAAAAGGAGAAATTTATCGTTTTGACCGATTGGCTCAATGAAACCGGTGAATTGAAAGAAAGCCATGTCCACTGGCTGCAGAAAGAAATGAATTTCAATCCTGAACCAGTCAACATAGCGGATTTGCCAAAACCGAAATACGAAGAAGACTTATTGTAATTCAGTAATGAATTCGTTTAATCGAAAAAAAGAAGGGAGGCTTACAAGCCTCCCTTTTCTTTTCTGGCACTTCCTCCACTTAACCCATAAATGGATAGGCATAATGTGTCGGAGGAACGAAAGTCTCTTTGATGGTCCTCGCACTTGTCCAGCGCCACAGGTTCAAAACACTTCCAGCCTTATCGTTGGTTCCTGAACCCCGAGCGCCACCAAATGGCTGTTGGCCTACCGCAGCTCCAGTGGGTTTGTCATTAACGTAGAAATTCCCAGCTGAATGCTCCAAACGCTTTGTGGCGTGATCAATTACATGTCGATCCTTAGCGAAAACCGCCCCTGTCAAAGCATATTCGCTAGTCGTATCCACCAGATTCATGATTTCTTCGAACGAAGAATCCGGGTAGACGTAAACGGTCAAAACAGGCCCAAAAATCTCCTCCACCATGGTCTTCGACCTTGGATTCGTCGTCACCGCAACGGTGGGCTCTACAAAATAGCCTTTCGACTTGTCAGCCTTTCCGCCAGCAATAATTTCAACTTCATCAGACTCAGCCAGTCCAGTTAAATATCCTTGAATTTTATCGAATGAACGCTCGTCGATTACGGCGGTGACGAAATTCTCAAATTGCTCCGGCGAGCCCATCTTCAACTCCTTTACGCATGCAACCAATTTCTCTTTGATCGCTGGCCACAAACTCTCCGGGATATACGCGCGGCTTGCAGCACTGCACTTTTGTCCTTGAAATTCGAATGCTCCGCGAACCAATCCGGTAACAACTTCGTCAACATCAGCAGAAGCATGTGCCAAGACGAAATCCTTTCCGCCCGTCTCGCCGACTATGCGCGGATAGCTTTTGTACAGCCCAATGTTTTTTCCAATTTCAGTCCATAGGTGTCGAAAGACCCCTGTAGAACCGGTAAAATGCAAACCGGCAAAATCCGGATGTTTGAAGACGACATCGCCTGCAACGGGACCATCGCATGTGACCATGTTAATTACCCCATCGGGCAGACCTGCCGCTTTAAAAACCTCCATGATCACTTGCGCTGAATACACTTGAGTATCCGCGGGTTTCCAAACAATTACGTTGCCCATAAGTGCTGGAGCCGCGCACAAATTCGCGGCAATAGCTGTAAAATTGAAAGGTGTGATCGCAAAAACGAAACCTTCCAAACCACGATATTCCATCCGATTCCAAATTCCGTCTTGGCTATCGGGTTGGACCGACTGAATCTCTTGCATGAAATGGGCATTGAATCGCAAGAAATCGATCAATTCACAAGCCGCGTCAATTTCAGCTTGAAAAACGTTCTTTGATTGGGCAAGCATCGTAGCCGCATTGATTTTCGCCCGAAACGGACCTGCAAGCAAATCCGCAGCTTTGAGAAAGATGGCTGCTCGCTCATTCCAAGGCAATGCGGCCCATGCAGGTCGAGCCTTCAAAGCCGCATCAATAGCCGCCTTCACGTGATCGGCACCTCCGTAGTTAAAATGTCCGAGCACATGCTTGTGATCATGCGGCGGTGACATTGGACGCTTATCCTCAGTCCTGACCTCATTGCCACCGATGTACATGGGAACATCAATAGCATTTTGATGGTACATCTCACGGTATTTCGCAAGAACTTCTTCTCGTTCAGGGGTGCCCGGCGCATAGGATAATACCGGTTCGTTAATGGGATAGGGGATATTGAAATTACCTCTGGACATAATTCTTGATTTTTGTTCAATTCAATGTGCAAAGCTAATTCATTGACAAGGAGCAGCAGCCTTATGAGAGCCTAACTTCGGCCTTGGCATTTTAAGCATAAATTTTCTTCAAGATGATAAGCTTCAAGCACACGTGGTCAATCAAGCCGATAGGATTGATTCTTTTAATCGGCATTTTTTACCAAGCTGCTGCACAAGGTCCAGAATGGTCAGAAAAAGATCTGTCCAAATCAGTGCACCGTGCGGAACAAACATTTCAAGCTGGGGAAATGAGCAGGGCTTATGGGTTGTTTGCACATTTGGTGAGTGTTGCAAGTGATCGTCCCTTTTTGCATTTTCGATTTGGTGCAACATGCACATACACCACACAGCGCCTGCATGAGGCAGAAGAACATTTGAAAATTGCGCAAGAGCTTGGGATTTTGGAGACAAAGCACGCTGCAGAATGGCATTATTACATGGGGCGTCTTTGGCATTTGAAGTATGATTTCGATCGCGCACGTGTCCATTTGCGCATGGCCCTCGATACAGAAGACACACAAAGCCATTGGATTGAAGATGCTAAATTGCGTTACGGCCAATGCGATAACCAGTCCAGTTTCCCGGAAGAATTTGTAATTCTAGAGTCAAAAGAGGTATTGATTTCGCATTCAAAAGATTTTTTTAGACTTTACGAAATGCCCGTAAATGAAGGGCGACTGCTGGTCGTGCCAAAACAATTAACCAGCAAGGAGGATAAAAAGCGTGGCTATGCTTCTCAACTGCATTGGCTTCCAGGAAAACGATTTGCTTACTTCGCGAGCTATGGGAAAAATGGAGATACTGGGCTTGATATTTATCGTGTTGCAGTCGACGGATTTGGAGACTATGGGGAGCCGGTGAGAATGCCCGCACCGATCAATTCAGACTTTGATGATTGTTCACCCATTTGTATTTCGGGACATCCGCAAAGTCAAGGGGAAGACCGATTGTATTTCTCGAGCTCCCGACCTGAAAGCATTGGTGGATTTGACATCTTCTCGGTTGACGGTACATTCACAAACACTGAAATTGTGGTTCACAATGATGCTAGAGCCATTCAACTGCCATTTGAGGTCAATTCTGCGTCGAATGAATTTCTGTTTTTTGAAAATCAAACAACTGGAGAAGGCTGGTTGACGACAAGCCGCAATCAAGACTTCGAGGGGCAAGAAGTTTGGCGATTCAATCCTAACTGGAAGCCTGTAGGCCCCGTTGGGATCACGCTTCAAAACGGAGAAACTAACCACACCGGTCGAATCGCAGTATATTCTGAGGACGGCCATGAAATCTTTGACTTGCAGTTGGAACCTGGTGAAACAGCTGACGTCCTATTGCAAAGCGACGTTGATTTCACGATCCATTGGGAAACACAAGAAGGACAGTCTATGAAGGAAGAATTAGTCCGTCTGCCAACACATTGGGCCCAATCCGTGCTGTCCAATCCCATTGTCCTCTCTGTACAAGAATCGAGTCGTCTTCAGAATCAAATCGATGAAAACACGCCCATTGCTCAAAGAAATTTGAATTGGACCGAACGAGCCATTCCCAGCCAAGTGTTTTCAGAACAATTCGCGGAAGTGCTTTCTGGTGAAGTTTTAGCCCACATCCGAAGTAGGCAAATGAATGAAATTAGCATTGAAAAAGTTCTCCAAGCCGCCACTGAAAAAAAGGAGGATGCCCCAGATCAACAATCATTGCCTGAATGGATGTTGAATGCGATGCAAGAAGCGAACCTTATGGCTCCAGGAAAACCAACGCCAAAAACAGTTTACCATGCACGCGCTGCGGCCTTGCAAATCCAATCTCAAATGGAAAAGGCTCAATGCTGGGATGCACCGGGCGCAGATGAATGGAAAATCCAATCTGTAATAGCTCGTTATGGCGAACCTTCCTTGGCTGTCTTGTCTGATGAAACACGAGAACTCCGGAATACGACCGAAAGACAACGAGACCTTTGGGAAGATTGGCACCATGCGGTGTACAATTACATGCGCTCAATGGGAGTGGAGTCGGAAGATTGGAACATCATGTTGACCTACTTCGATGCCCAGCTCCAATCGTTCGATGGCGCGGTAGTCCATGCAGCGGACATGTTTCGACGAATCGATTCACACCTGCGTTACGAGCGTTGGTTGGCGGAGGCACTTCCGATGAACGTGCCAGGTTTCAAAGAAGGGTTAATCGATTTGGCCACCCAATCATCCGAGACTCAGGCAGCCCTGCACGCTGTGGCCCAAAAGATTGCCGATAACACCGATTCAGTTGATGCCTCGACCTCAGTGCACAATATTCTCTGGGAGACCATCACAGACAACATCCTCGATCTTCAAAGCCTCGGCATATACGATTTGAACGGAATGGAAGAACCGCAAGCCTGGTTTTTGCGCTCCGGAGGAATCATGGACGACATCGTCGAAATCCAGAATCCAATGGATCGAATATCGAAGGGTCAACAGGCAATTGGCCTCGCTTGGGAAACCTATCAAGCTGGAGCCAAACATTACGACAGAGTCCTCGAGGAATCTCAAATGAGTCCCGGTCAGTGGTGGCGAAATTTTCGACCCGTGGACAACAATTTGGCACCCATCAATCAAGCCGAATCCTTTGAGGGATATGCCTTGTTCGAATCCAACGACGACATCATCCTGGATCAAGCCAATCAATACCAAAGTGAGTTAGACATCATTCGCACCACTTCAAGTGAAGACCATCGTCATGTTCAATCCATGAAAAACGCATTGGTTATGCGCTCGAACATTGCCAATGAAATGACCGCTTTGTTTGGTGGTGAAGCCCGAACTCAGGGTACGATAACCGTCAAGAAAGCAACTTCACCAATAACCGGCACAACCCTTCCTGAGCCCATAGAAACTTTGATTTCAGAGAACGAAGTTGACCATACGGCCGCCGTAACTGCCAACAACTCATCAATGGAGTTTAGTAGTGCGCGCATTACCATTCAAGTCGGAGCATTCGTCAACGAACCTGATTTTTCGGATGTGCCAAACGGCGAAAGCATCTTCAAATTGAAATCCGAAGGGCCCATTACGAAATATGCTATCGGCAGTTATGAAAACAAAGCGACTGCACTTTCCGCTTTGGACGAAATTCGGAATTGGGCTCCTGATGCATTCTTGACTTTGCATACTGCGGTTCACGCTCCAAAGGATATGCCACAGGTGACCAGAGCAGAAACCCCAGTTGAACGCACAGCCAAGACGAAGAAATCTGTAAAGGCGACACCTTCAGAAGAGACCCAAGCAACGATTACACAAAGGAAGCAGTTCCATGTTCA
>Ga0255752_10006436_pt1 | contig 11020 bp, 3 predicted proteins | sample 011ome_25_FD_179952 | JGI IMG/M metagenome (GOLD analysis project Ga0255752, IMG submission 179952) | Coastal salt marsh microbial communities from the Groves Creek Marsh, Skidaway Island, Georgia - 011512CT metaG (version 2) | ecosystem: Environmental > Aquatic > Marine > Intertidal zone > Salt...
CTCTAAAGAAGTATTGTCTACCCGACTCTAGGGTAAGGGTCATTGATGAGGCAGATAGGCCAGTCTGTGCAGCCGGTGGGGTTTGTTTGCCATCAATAGTATCTACATATAGGTTATAGCTTAAGGTATCTCCATCAAGATCACTGGCCTCCCAGCTAAAGAGCGTGGCACCTGCCTCAATGGTCTTACCCGATTCTGGGGTAAGTAGTGTAGGTGCAAAGGGAGCGTAGTTCTCTACCCCATCTCCTTGGAGATAGAACTGGTAGGTCTCTGAGGTCGCTGTAATATTCGCTCGTTGATTATAGCTCGTTACTGACCAGCTATACGCCTGCGCGCGCTCTAGGGCTACCTCCTTTTGATTGGTGGTAAGTCCTGAGAAGGTTTGGGCACCTTGCGTCTCTTGATTAATAATCGTTACCTCATACTGATCTGCCTTCTTTGCATATTGCCACTCCAGTACTACCGTTGCCTGGTTGTTCCCCAAGATTGCTCCCGGTTCACAAGCTTGGTTGTTGATCGGATAGACCAGCGCCGCTGCATCAGGACAAAACGGACACTCCTCTGTATTACAATACCCATCCGGGCAATCGTTCGTACAGCTCATAAGTAAGGTCACAAGACCCAAGGTGTATAAGCTTACTCTTTTCATCGTTTAACTACTTTAATGGTTTTTCTAACCGTTGCACCTTCTGCTTTAAGGATGTATACTCCTTCGGTGTAACGGCTCATATTCATTGTATAAATTCTACTTGCAGGAACTCTTACAGTTCTTGTCTCGATCACTACTCCGTTAAGATCGGTAATCGTTAGACTTACTTCCTTATCGGTACCTCCTACATATAGGTTCAAGTTGTCTGCCACAGGGTTCGGTGCGTACTCTAAGTCTTCAGAGACAAATACCTCTTCTTCAATTACCCCCTGACAGTCTAGATCGGTGTAGATCTTCACTCGGTTCATTCCCTTTTGAAGCGCTAGACTGATTCTAGAACCTCTTCGGGTCTGTAGTACTCCATTAAGCTCTACATAGTACTCCGTAGCTCCATCAATCTGTAGATCAAGCGCCTGCTTCGCCTCTAGGTAACTAGACACTACTTGCAAGGCCTCTGGCTGATCAATGTACACTGTGTAGCACTGCTCAAAGAACGAATCACCCACTACTTTGAAGCATACCGTGTAAGTGCCTTTAGCTAGTCCGCTTACGGTCTTACTGTAACCGGCAGCTGAGTTTAGTGCAATCACTTGGTTCTGACCGGTGACCGTTACTAAGTAGCTGTGGGTCTGATCCAATGCTTCGATGATGATCTCACCATCGTTCGTGTTCGAACAAGTAGCACTCGTTGCCGATACCGTGAAGTCTTCGGTTGGGATGATCAGTAGATCACATCCGTTTACATCTACCGGGGTGCCCGGTGCAGTGCCTGGACAGGCATCGTAGATATCTTCCACTCCGTCATTGTCGTCATCTGGATCCTCGTTGTCTCCAAGACCATCACCATCCGCATCAAAGGCTTCTTTTGGGTCTAGCGGGAACACGTCTTCCGTGTCTAATACTCCATCACCATCATCGTCCGTATCCGCATTGTCTCCAATACCATCACCGTCAGTGTCTACCGATTCTTCAGAGCTTGTAGGGAACTCATCTTCAGTATCAGGAATTTTATCATTGTCATCATCGGTATCTTCATTGTCTCCAATTCCATCTCCATCAGTGTCCGTATCCTCATCTGGATCATTCGGGAAGGCGTCATCTGAGTTTGGAACTCCATCACCATCAATGTCGGTATCTGCATTGTCTCCGATACCGTCGCCGTCAGTATCTGTGTCTTCATCCTCGTCAAGAGGGAAGGCATCTTCAGTGTCTAGAGTACCATCGCCATCATCGTCAGTATCTTCATTATCACCCACTCCGTCTCCATCAGTGTCCGTATCCTCTTCTGGATCATTCGGGAAGGCGTCTTCAGAGTCAGGAACTCCATCACCGTCTGTGTCTTCCGAGGTACTATCTGGATCTTTAGGATCAGAACCTGCTTCAATTTCATCTTCATCTGACTGACCATCATTGTCATCATCAGGATCACAAACATCACCAATACCGTCACCATCGAAGTCAGCCTGAGATGGGTTTTTCACCGTTGGACAATTGTCTTCATCGTCAGGGACTCCATCGTTATCATCATCATTATCTGCAAAGTCTGGTGTACCGTCACCATCGGTATCTGGAGCTTTATCATTAGGATCGTTCGGATCAGATCCTGCAGCTTCCTCTTCTTCATCGCTCTGACCATCACCATCATCGTCGGTATCTTCATTATTACCAATACCATCATTGTCTGTATCGGTATCCTCTTCTGGATCTCTCGGGAAGGCGTCCTCTTCATTATCCGTACCGTCTCCATCAATATCCGTATCACATACATCTCCTATACCATCACCATCAAGGTCAGCTTGATTTGCGTTAGCAGTCTCTGGACAATTGTCTACGTCATCTAGGATACCGTCACCATCAGTATCGCGCTCATCGTCTTCATTCACTAATAATACGTCGGCAACATCTGAGGCAGTCAAATTATCATGCTCCACGTCTTCAGAAGTTGGATCTCCTGTTTCTAACAGATAATTAATTGAACCATCAAGATCAGCGTCATCTACCCCGGTAATTGTTACTGTATGAGCTGTATAATCATTCCAGGTAGCCGCACTTAAGGTCACACTTTCTACCTCAATAGAAGCTTCTGTGTCATCACTAATCGATACAGGAACAATGACATCAGCATTACCCTGAGGAATACTTAATAATTTGAATCCAATTACTACGGTTGCGCCTTCTTCAGAAGTCTTGTTCGTCGCAGAAAGTACTCTTGCTCTAATTCCTGGAGGATCGTTATTCTCATTAACCATAGGAACATCAAGTATTGTAGAACCATCTAATCCATCATAATTAGGATCTTCAGAAGTTACGTTACCCGTCACAATAAGGTAGTCAACAGCACCATCACCTACTGCAGGATCATCATCAACACCGGTTACTAAAACAACTTTAGGTTGATTCCAGTTCGAAGGAGTGAAAGTAATACTGTTAATGTTAATAGAACCTTCATCTGTATTATCACTAGACAAATCAATAGTTACATCTGCAGTCGGCTTAGAATTTAATACAATACTAAAACTCCCTGTTTCACCATCTTCACTAGTTAAATTGTCAATGATATTAATAGTCGCACCTATCGAATCATCGTCATTAATATTAAGTACATGCGTGCGCTGTGCATAAGTTCCTGTAGATAGTTCATCTAGAACAAGATCAACTTTTTCATTCGACTCGTAGGTATCATCATTAAAAACAGTTACAGGTATTTCAACGACACCGCCTTCTAGGTAATCACCAGCAGGAATGATAATGGTATTGTCTTCAATCTTGTAATCAATTCCTGAAGTCGCAGCAGCAGCATCGTCAGCAGCGGTTGGCACAACAAAATTCACCTTAACGGCAATAGGACCTGAAGTTTTATCTCCTGTAATGGTAAGGGTAATAATTGTACCCCCTTCTGTTTCTTCTACTGTCGTCGAAGTAACTGTGAACCCAACGGTAATTGCACAACCCTTCGCATCTACATTATCTTTTTGATCAGCAGGAGTTTCAGGACACTCATCAATAGCATCGTTTACCCCATCGTTATCAGAATCCTTCTGCGTCAGACCACAACCGTTTTCGTCCACTACATCACCTTCTGGAGTTTCTGGACACTGATCTTCATGATCTTCAATACCGTCCCCATCTTCATCCTCAAACAAGTCAACCACAGTTACCGTAAGACTCAGGGTACTTACATTACCCGAAGCGTCTTCAGCTGTTATTGTAAGTACATAATCATTATCTGTGTTTCCATCTGCTGGTAACTCATAGTCAGGGGCCGCATTGAATACAAGCACTCCTTTACTTTCATTAATCGTAAATAGACTCGCATCGGTTCCCGTAATTGACCAAGTTACCGTCTCATCAGCTTCGAAGGTCTGTACCGCCGTAGTGTTCTCATTCACCGTCTTGGTAGCTAAACCTGTTATGGTCGGTGCAATCTCATCTACATCAGCTACCGTTACCGTTACCGCTAGCGTGCTCTCATTGCCCGAAGAATCTGTGGCAGTAACTGTAAGTATATAGTCGTTGTCTGTATTCTCATCTGCTGGTACTTCGTAGTCAGGGGCCGCATTGAATACAAGCACTCCGGTAGTAGCATTGATCGTAAACAGACTTGAGTCTGTACCAGAGATCGACCAAGTCACCGTCTCATCAGCCACAAAGGTCTGCACTGCAGTAGTATTCTCGTTGACTGTCTTAGTAGCTGAACCTGTTATGGTTGGAGCTACTTCGTCTACATCAGCTACCGTTACCGTTACCGCTAGCGTGCTCTCATTGCCCGAAGCATCTGTGGCAGTAACTGTAAGTATATAGTCGTTGTCTTCGTTAGCATCATTAGCAGTTTCATAGTCTGGTGCCGCATTGAAGACCAGTACTCCCGTACTCTCATTAATCGTAAATAGACTTGAGTCTGTACCTGAGATCGACCAAGTAACTGTTTCGTTAGCAGTAAAGGTCTGTACCGCCGTAGTTCCCTCATTCACCGTCTTGGTAGCGGAACCTGTGATGGTTGGAGCAATCTCGTCTAAATCTGCTACCGTTACCGTTACCGCTAGTGTACTTTGGTTGCCCGCAGCATCTTCAGCCGTTACCGTTAGTACATAGTCATTGTCTGTATTTCCATCTGCTGGTACCTCATAGTCTGGTGCCACATTGAAGACCAGTACTCCCGTAGTAGCATTGATCGTAAATAGACTCGCATCGGTTCCTAAGATCGACCAAGTCACCGTCTCATCTGCTGAAAAGGTCTGAACCGCTGTGGTATTCTCATTCACCGTCTTCGTAGCTTCTCCCGTAATGGTAGGAGCAATCTCGTCCACATCAGCTACCGTTACAACCACATTGGTCGTAGTTACATTATTAAAGCTATCTGTAGCAGTGATCGTTACTAAGTACGTATTGTTCGCATCCGCATCCTTCGCATCTTCATAGTCAGGTGCAGCCGTAAAGCTCAGTACTCCCGCATCAGTTAAGGTGAATAGATCCGCATCTGTGCCTGATTTCGACCAAGTCACCGTCTCATCGGCTGTGTAGGTCTCCACCGCTGTGGTTCCCTCATTAATCGTAATCGCAGTATCTCCCGTTACCGTTGGTGGTACATTATCTAATTGGATTACTAATTCGTTAGTCGTAGTATCGGTCTTGGTTGAACTGTCTGATGCTCTAGTTGCCGTAGCTGTTACCGAGTAGGTACCATCAGTAAGTGCTGTACTTACCGTTAACGACCAGCTAGATCCTTCCACCGTTAGACCATTACCCACCGTGTAAGTCACTCCATTTACCGTTACCGCAAGGGTATCGTCTCCCTCATTAGAGCCTCCCCAAGTACCCGTAATAGTAGGAGTCTCATCAGAAGAAGTCTGACTCACTACCGTTGGAGTAAATAAACTATACGTAGTTACCTCATCTAAAGTAGATTCAATGAAGTTTCCAAGCTCTCTCCAAGGAAGACTTAAATCTGCTGTCTTATCATTGATCCCTCCAATGTCTCCATTGGCCGTCTGTGAAGTTGAAGTAAAGGCTACTAAACCGTCTACATCTCCTCCACTTAATTCTGTACCCAGGTAGTCCTTAGTCCATGACTTGAAGCTCGCCTCTGTAAAGGCAAATTCTAACCAAGTATCATCTCCGTTATTCTGTCCTCCTACTGGGCCGTCAATATCTACATTCGTAGTAGATTCTCCCACCGTAGCATACGACACAATACGAGCATCACGAGTAGTGAGCTTTCGCTCAATATTGGTATCCTTCTGGTCGTTCATCCATGCCGTTTGCGAAGGGCCACTACCGTCCTTCGATGGGTCATGAGCATGGTATGCCACATATGGAGTCTTATCCTTTAAATTCGCTTCAATAACAAAATCAATGGTGTAATCCTCATCCACATCCATTCCGTAATAAAAACTCGTGTTCGGAGCATTCTCATTACCTAATCGAACCCTGAAGTAATATACCTTATCTGTCGTATTATCAGTAAAACTAACCGTCGCCTGCTGCGCCTGCATCATCGCATCCGTAGCATTACCCACTAAATCCGTATCCGCCGTAGCCTGCTGATCATCATTCGGATCAAAATTCTCACCCGCAAATAAATTACGCCACAAACCAACAGAGGCTGGAACCGTCGCTTCTTGCCGGAGATAAGTGACTAAATAGGATTTTATTGTACCGTCTTCAGCAGTAACTTTCAGTTCTACCGGTGTGACTGCATTTTGAATCGAAATACTTTTTGCGGAATCACTAGTATGCAATACATCATCAATTTTTAAAACTGAATTATCATCTGAAAGTAATGGCGTTAAATCGACAGTTGTTGTAGAGGCAGGGATGACCACCGTATACATCAGTGTATTTTTATTGAATAACGGTGACAAAGTCCCTATAGAAGTATTTAAGCCTAGTAAATCATTATCATTTGATGGCGCAGTTAAAGAAAAATTAGTGATAATGAATTGCTCATCACAGTCATTAGTGATAACTTCCAAGGTTGGAGTAAATACGCCTGATGATTCCGGTGATAGGGAAACTGTTAAGTCAACTAAATCACCAGATTGTAGATCTATTGGAAATTCAGGTCCAGAAACTGTTATGAAATCAGACCCTGCACCAGCGACTTCAAATCCACTAATTCTTAAATCACTTACACCTTCATTCACATAGGTAAAAACAAAATTTTTCGATTCACCAACCTTTAAAGTTTCGGTAAAAGTAGAACCAGAAGTATAAGCCGTAGAATTATACGAAACACCTACCTCGGGAGCTGCATCGTTTGAAACGGATATTACTTCCGATGTAGCCTGGCAACCAAATTCATCGGTTACACGTACTTGATAATCACCAATAACAGACGGTTTATAGGTTCTTAAAGTTGCATCGGGAATATCTATGCCGTCTTGAATCCATTGATATAAGGAGGCCTCACCAGCACGAAGTTCAACATCACCACTACAAAGATATGTAGTTCCCGAAGGGAGAATATCAATAGTTGGTGTACTATTAACGGTAACAGTCGTGGGTAAAGAAACCCCTGAACACCCGCCAGAATTGATCACCTCTACGGTATAATCACCTGTTTCTGTTGCAGTAAATGACCTAGAGGTAGCACCGTCTATTGCTACAGCATTTTTAAACCATTGGTATGAATCTCCTTCATTAGCAGTTAAATCTACAGAGCCGCCTGCACAAACTGTGGACTGACCTGTGGTTATAATTGCCGCTTGTTTTACTGTTACTATGGCATATTCATTAGAAGTATTCCCTGCCCTATCGGTTACAGTTAATGTAACTTGATTATCACCTATATCACTACAATTAAAAACCGTTTTATCTAATGTTATTGTATCAATACCGCATGCATCGCTTGAGCCATTATTGACCATGTCCGGTGTAATTGTTACTGTCCCATCCGTACCAAGACCAACAATGATATTTTTAGTTAAAGCATTTGGTGGAGTATCATCGGTGCCAACGCTTTTGTTTGCATAAATTCTAATTGATCCAGAGGAAATTCCTGAAAGTGCAATATCAGGAATATAATCACCATCCATATCGCCAACGGCTATACCAGATACCTCGCCCGAACCGTAGGAGTCTACATAATCAATTCGGTCGTCGAATTTTAAGGAACCTTGAACCTCGTTACTACGATTGATATACACAGAAAATGTTGAGCTACCGCTTGATCTTGTTATAATATCAGGGTATCCATCGCCATTCGCATCACCCACACCAATTCTATAATTACTTGAAGGGCTTAACTTATTATAGACGGTATCAAACGAAATATCCCCTACGATAGATGTATTTCTCCAAACTGCTATAGAAGTATTGGAACTAAAATTAGGAGAAGTAAAGTCCATTTTACCATCCTTGTCAAAGTCGGCCATAACTAATCGATAAGGATAGGTTCCTGCTCCTGATTCATTTGGGTTATCTGAGCTCCAGGTTTCCATAGTCTCAAACTGAGGAGTCGAAGAACCTGAAGGTGTAATATTTCTAAAAGAAACCCCCCAATTTGAATTACCGACCGAGCCAAAAAAATCAGGTTTTCCATCTCCATCAATATCAGATGCACGTGCTCCTGTGACAGTTCCAGTTTGGTATCCAGTTGTACCAACCTGTGAGGTTGCTATACTAAAATTACCTGGACCGGTTGAAGTATTCAAGCCAACCTTTAAATAATTATCAGACCCAATTATATCAATCTTACCATCCTGATTTATATCTGCAACAGTCACCTGATAATTTGAGACGGATGTGTAAGTTATACTTGTTCCGAACGTGAGACTCCCACCAGGTGAAGAAGTAGTATTTGGGTAAATTCTTGAATCTGTTACTATATCCAAAAACCCATCACCATCCATATCAGCAATCGCAACTGAACTTCCACCTCCACTAATATTCAAGGCGGTAAATTGAAGATTGCCTGGGGTACTAGTATTTTCAGCAATTGAAACCCCTGACCAACTCATACTGATTACTTCTGGTTTTCCATCTAAATTCAAATCTGCATACTCCATGTTGTAAGAACCATGATCAATAGCCAAAGTGTATGGAATATTATCTGAGTATGTTAAATTATCGACAACGCTTTCACAAAAAATAGCATTAAAGGTTTGTTTTGAGTATCCTGTAAGACTACTATCAAGATTTGTTACTGAAATTGGACTATTTGTTGCTCCAATTGGTACAATAACCTTTAGTTTCCCAAATGAAGCATCGATGACTTCTCCTTTAGTTGCGCCAAAGTAAACTACATTATTTGCTAATGTCGTACTGAAATTTGCACCAGAAATTTCAATAACATCCCCTATAAATGTTGTATTAGGGGAGAAGTCTGAAATAGACGGCCGAGAATTCTGCGCAGTCAAAGACAAAGTGCAGGAAAATATAACTGTCGTTATTATCTTTTGTAACAAACTAGTCTTCATAGTCAAAAATTAGATTGATTTGTTTAGTGCTATTATCACTATTCCAATCCAAAATTGATCGGTTAGGATTAACAGAATTATCACAACCCTCTATCTCCATTTTTCCAAATTCATAAATCCTTTTAGGATAGTAAAAGACTTCTGATTGACCGTTAGCATCAGCAATACTAATCTTAAAACCCACTTCGAGATTCTCGCTTATCGGAGACTCATTAAAAGTTGTTACTAAAATTGTAGGAAGGTTATTACATTCCACAACAGATACATAAACATCTAAATGTAAAGGGTGTTCAAAACCCACGGCGGGATAAATTATTCTGTCTTGAGAAAGCCCTACAGTGGCATTCAAAAATGCTAGAATAAACAGCAGTCTTGTCATAATTATTGATTTTTAGGTAAAAAGTACAATATAGACGGAAAAAGTACAATATAGACACTTAATTAAGAAGTACTTCAAAGCTAAACTTGTCCTCATTTCGAAAATGAGGACAAGAAATTTAAGCTCGGTATTCGTTCGGGCTTATCCCTGTAATTCGATCAAAAGCTTTGTAAAAAGAAGTTCTAGAAGAGAATCCTGTTTCGTCAGCAATTGCATCAATGGTTTTGTTAGCATTACTAGGATCCTTTAAAATCGACTGAGCATGTCTTATTCGATAGGAGTTTCTAAAACCACTAAAATTGTCATCAAAAATCTCTCTAATACACAAGGTAAGATGGTGTTGTGGAACATTCAAGAAGCGGGCGGCTTCCGATAAATTGAAACTCTTAGAAAGGTAGGGACGACTCTCTTCCATATAGTCCTTTAAACGATTACCAAGCTCTAAAAAATAATCATGATTTTTAAAGGGCAAGCTATTGTCTTGAGTCTCATTCTCCTCCAAAGTAAGAGATAAATCTGAAGCTACCACGTTTAAAGGTCGCAGCGATCTCGTTCTTATAATTCCAAACAATAGTTCAGGAAATAACAATAAACTCAAGTTGTTAACAATGATAAAGAAAGCTATTGCCGTCTGAAGCGTGTAGGAGGTCTGAGAATTCAAAAAGGCCGAGTCTGCACCAAATCGATAAAGAAAAATTGCATAAAGTGTGGTTAGAATAAAAAAGCTAATATGCAAGTAAAGCAACCATCTCATAACAACTGATCGCTGTAAATTATAGGTGATAGAAGACCGCGACTTGAAAAGAAATTGAATAATTAACCTTAATGAAATTCCCCAGTATATGATTACCGATAAAAATCTAAAGAGCGAGTTCTGTAGAGTAGAAAAAAACATATTGAATCGCATAGATACAACCTCATCCGTGCTCTGAGTGAGTTCATGAACTAAAGTCATCTTTTCAGAAAATGAAATCGTAAAGAGATAGGGGCTGATAGCAAGCAATTGCATCAAAGCTGGTGCAAAATGAAACCAATCGCTATTTTTCCAAACAAAATCATCTGCAAGAACACCCCTAACATAGAAGTAGAGCATTGGGCCTACCAATAGATATACAGGAGTAAAGTGATTAAATAGGATGGCTGAAAGAGTCGCATTAAAGTCAATGACCAACCAATAATGTGCAAGAGCGTAGATAGAGATAAAACTCAAAAGTGACCCGAGAAATACTACATTTCTATTAGATAACCAGTTATAGTAAACCATAACTATAAGCACTAGAAGAGAAACTAGAGTCAACCAAGCCATACATCAAAATAACTCAAAACAAATAAATTTACTTATATAAAAATATCACATTAATACATCGTATAGTTATATTTATAACAAAATATGAGTGATGAAAAAAATTGCAGTTTTAGGCCTAGGAAAGGTTGGAACCTTGGTAGCAACTCTTTTGTCAGAACGATTTGAAGTAACTGGTTTTGACAAACAACCTCCACATTACGACTATAAACATCCATTTGAAACAGCAACTCTCGATCTTTCAGACACCGCCAAAATTGAAACCGCACTAA
>Ga0255752_10006453_pt1 | contig 11009 bp, 6 predicted proteins | sample 011ome_25_FD_179952 | JGI IMG/M metagenome (GOLD analysis project Ga0255752, IMG submission 179952) | Coastal salt marsh microbial communities from the Groves Creek Marsh, Skidaway Island, Georgia - 011512CT metaG (version 2) | ecosystem: Environmental > Aquatic > Marine > Intertidal zone > Salt...
TCATCTTGAGATTTGTGTTACAAGTAATATGGTAACTAAAGTATTTAATGATTTAAAGGATCATCCAGTTGATTTTTTGCTTAATAAAGGAATCTCATTAAGTATAAATACAGATGGCAGAACAATTTCAGATACTACATTAAATAAAGAATATGTGTTACTAAATAAAGAATTTAATTGGTTAAAAAATAAATTTCTGGAGGTGAATATTAATGCAATGAAAGCATCTTTTTCTTCAAATGAAGTTAAAAACAAAATAATTTCAATTTTAAATCAAAACTATTAAATTAAAAATCATTGGTTACAATTTCATTTTTTAGCTACACTAGTAATAAGCATTGGGCTTTTAAACAAATGTATTTTGCTAAATCAATTCTAAAAAAAACTCCTGGTTTAAAATTTTATAAGTTACTTGGTACGGGTGCTGGAGCAGGCTTTAGTCTTTTTCCAGATTTTAGCACTTATTCAATTTTATGTGTTTGGGATGACTCAAAATCTGCAAATGATTTTATAAATAATAGCGAACATTCAACAGAAATTTCAAAAAAAGCTTTTTCTAGAAACGACTATTTCCTAAAACCCATTAAAAGTCATGGAAAATGGGACGGAATAAACCCTTTTAATGTCTACGACTCAAATTTTGATAAAAATAAGTCAGTTGCGATTATTACAAGAGCAACACTAAACTTTACTAAACTAATTGAATTTTGGAATTCTGTCCCTAAAGCTTCAAATGCAATTAAAAATGCTAAGGGAGTTTTATGGTTTAAAGGTATTGGTGAGCTTCCTTTTATTCAGCAAGCTACTTTTAGTATTTGGGAAAATTTAGAATCGGTAACTAATTTTGCATATAAAGATTTAAATCACTCAGAAATTGTTAAAAAAACAAAAAAGAGAAACTGGTATAAGGAAGATCTCTTTTCAAGATTTGTTATAATTGATAAAAAAACTAAAATCTTTAATAATTGAAAAAGGTAATTGTTATTGGATCAGGAATTGGTGGAATTGCAACAGCTTTAAGATTAAATGCCTTAGGTTATAAAGTCTCAGTTTTTGAAAATAATAACTATCCTGGAGGAAAGTTATCTTCTTTTAAGCTTGGAGAATACCGTTTTGATGCTGGTCCATCTTTGTTAACAATGCCTCATTATATTGATGAACTGTTTCAACTTTATGATGAAAATCCTCAAGATTACTTTAGATATAAAAAGAAAGACATTTCATGTAAATATTTTTGGGATGACTCGATTGTGTTAAATGCTTACTCAGAGAAAAATAAATTTATAGACGAAATAAATAAAGTTTTAGGGATTGAAAAGAAAATTGTTTTAAAATATCTTGAAAAAGCCAAAAAAAAATATGATCTAACAAAAAGTATTTTTTTAGAAAAATCTCTTCATAAATTAAAAACATATTTTTCAATAGATCTTGTAAGAGGAATTTTTAATTTGTCGTTATTTCAAATTAACAAAACATTGAATGATGTTAATCTTGAAGAGTTAAAAGAACCACATTTAGTTCAGCTTTTTAACAGATTTGCTACATATAACGGATCATCACCTTTCAAAACACCTGGGATTATGACTCTTATACAGCACTTAGAACAAGAGTATGGAACTTTTGTTTCTGAGGACGGTATGATAAATATAACACGATCTTTGTACGAGTTAGCTAAAAGAAATGGTGTAGTCTTTAACTTTAATTCGTTGGTTGAAAAAATTAACTTAACCAACAATAGGGTTGTGGGTGTGCAAGTTGAAGGCAAAAACTATGTTAGTGACTTCGTAATTTCAAATATGGATATTGTTCCAACTTACAGAAAACTTTTACAGCATTCGTATCAGCCCGATAAAATTTTGAATCAGGAGAGATCTAGTTCTGCTTTAATTTTCTACTGGGGCATTAATTCTACTTTTAAAAATCTAGAATTACATAATATTTTATTTTCAGGTAATTATGAATTAGAATTTAAATCAATCTTTGAACTAAATTCAATTTACAATGATCCAACAGTTTATATTAATATAACCTCAAAAGATGTTCCAAAAGATGCACCCAAAGGTTGTGAAAATTGGTTTGTAATGATTAATTGTCCAAATGATAATGGACAAAATTGGGATAAAATTGTTAAAGTCGTAAAAAAGAATGTTATTACTAAAATAAATTCAATTTTAAAAGTTGATATTTCAAAATATATTGAGTTTGAAAAAGTTTTTACCCCTACAACTATTGAAAAAAATACTCAATCTTACATGGGTTCATTGTATGGATCCTCAAGTAATGATTATATGTCTGCTTTTTTAAGACATCCAAATTTTTCGAGTCATATCGAAAATTTATATTTTTGTGGAGGAAGTGTACATCCTGGCGGAGGAATTCCACTATGCTTACTATCAGCTAAAATTGTTTCACAGTTAATACAAAATAAATGAACCTGCTTATTCCAAAAAAATTTAATATGGCAATCTATATTGGAATAATATGGTTGTTCCATATTTGTGGGATGATTGGAATTTCTTACGGAAATAAAGATTTTTTCTTAGCCTTCACACCTGTTAATCTTTTTATCTCTTTTGTATTGCTAATTGTCAATCAAAATCAATTGGAGTCTAATGAATTAAAAACTATTAGCATTATTTTTTTAATTGGAATGATTTGTGAAATTTTGGGAGTTAATTATGGGTTAATTTTTGGTGATTACGTTTATTTGGATAATCTAGGCTTTAAAATATTTGGAGTTCCAATATTAATAGGATTTAATTGGATTATTTTAACACTTATAACGGGTTCGTTGTCATCTTTATTTTCTAGTAATGTATATTATTCAGTTTTTTTAGGAGCTATTTTTATGATTCTTTTAGATTTATTGATCGAACCCGTTGCACCTTTACTAGGTTTCTGGGTTTTTGACAATGAGCAGGTTCCTGTTCAGAACTATATAGGTTGGTTTGTTATTGGGTTAGTTACTCAATATCTATTTCAAAAATATTTCAAGGATAAAGAGTATACTTTTTCTCTTCACCTTCTTGCAGCGAATACAATCTTCTTTTTGTTTTTAAATCTACAATCTGTAGGTTAAATTGATTATGATTTAGTAACACTAAGCTTACCATCACTTACACTAGTTGTGTAACAAGCTAACACTCCACCTGCTGAACCACTTGAGGAACAGTCTGATGGATATGAATTACCATGTTGTCCACAAACAAATTTATCTTGAGATGTACTGTAAGACCAATTGTTTCTAACTCCTTGGTGAGGGCACGCATTTGTAAATGCTCTGTAAGTTGAACTGTCAATTTTCAACAATAACATATTTTGTGCTGTGAAGTTCATCCACCCATCATCTTGAAGTTTGCTAAAGTTTCCATTATCTAGTGTTATTACTACAGTATTTCCATTAGTAACATAACCTAAGTCCCCTTGATTTCCTCCTGTATTGCCTCCGTTATTACTTCCTCCGGTGTAATCATCGTCTCCACTCCCTGACGAGCAAGCCTCAAGCATTGTTACGCCAAAAAAAGCTAAAGCTACAGATGGACAAACATTTTTTAAAAATTCTCTTCTTTTATTTTCCATAATCTTAAATATTTGATATATACTTTTCAATAATCATTCCAAAAATTATTTCCGCATACTAGTTTTTATTTGTGTTGACTTTGAATTTATCTAATTGTATAATAATTAAACTATACAAATTATTTTTAAAGTTGTTTTTTTATACTAAATTAGCCCTTCAAAAAATTATATATAATTATTATAATCACCTAATAATCAGATACTTTTGAAAAAATATATTTTATTATTATTAATTTCTTTTTCTGTAAAGGCACAACTTCTTCCACCTATACAATCGTTTACTCCACAGGAATATAGTGGAGCCAATCAAAATTGGATGATTGATGGTTCTTTATCAAACGAAATTTTATTTTCAAATAGTGAAGGATTATTAATTTTTGATGGAACTAGATGGAATACGTATGCTTCACCAAACGGAACAATAATTAGATCAGTAAAAAATACAGGTGACTTAATATACACCGGCTCACATTCGGATTTTGGATTTTGGAAAAAATCTTTTGATGGAAATTTTTATTACACCTCACTTGTAGAAAAACTTAATCTCAACATTGAAGATGATGAAGAATTTTGGGACATCTTAATATTAGATAACTGGATTATTTTTCAATCATTACATAGGTTTATTTTTCTAGATAAGACGACCAATGAGGTAAAGTATTTAAAAATTAATGGAACCATCCAATTTTCAATTGTTCTTGATAATCAAATATATTTCAGCTCAGAATCAGGATTCTTCAAACTAGTCAATGGTCAACCTGAATTGCTAATTAAAAATAATTTGTTATACTCCAATATTATAAACGTATTTAATTACAATGACAGTTTACTTCTTTTAAGCTCAAGAGATGGTTTTTATATACTTGACGATGGTGGTTTTGTCAAAAAGAAAAAATCATTTCTAGATTCTAATTCATATTCAATCTTTTCTTCTTTAAAGTTGAATGATAATTCATTTGTACTTGGAACTATTGGTCAGGGAATAGTTTCTTTAGATTCAGATTTACAGCTCAAATATAGAATTGATAAATCTAACGGACTATTAAACAATACTGTTTTATCTATATATCAAGATTTTGAAAGTAACATTTGGCTTGGTTTAGACAACGGTATTTCTGTAATAAATATTAACTCTCCCTTTAAAATATTTAATGATGATAATGGTATTTTAGGTACTGTTTATGCATCAAAAGTATACAAAGAATATTTTTATTTAGGTACTAACCAAGGTCTTTTCTATAAAAAGCATAATTCAGATGATTCTTTCAAGTTTATTGAAAATACAACAGGTCAAGTTTGGAGTTTAGAAGAAATTGATGGTTATCTTTTTTGTGGTCATGATGCAGGTACATTTGTAGTTAATAAGGGGATTGCAAAAAAAATTAATGGGACTATTGGATCATGGACCTTTAGAAAAAAAATTGATGGATCTAATGATATAATTGAAGGAAGTTACCAAGGTTTATCGGTTTTATCTCTAGTAAATAATAATTGGGTATTAAAAAATAGAATTTCTGGATTTGATATTTCTTCACGTTTTTTTGAACTGTCAAATAATGGAAAGATTATAGTAAGTCATGGATATAAAGGTGTGTATAAGTTATCTGTCAATTCAAATTATACAGATGTAATTGATTATGAACTTGACTCAGTTGCTGTCAAAGGTGGAAACACCAGTTTAGCAAAATTTGATAATAATATTTATTACAATTTTATTGATGGTGTAATGAAGTATAATTCAATTTCCAACGATTTTAAAAAAGACACACTTTTATCAAATCTTTCAAGAAAAGAACTTTTTTATGGGATAATTCGAAATGATCTTGATGGTAAGCTGTGGCTATTTTCCGAAAATTATTTACACTATGTATACAAAGACTTAGTTACAGGAAATAAAAAAGTCAACTCTTTAGTTTTCCCTGATGAACTAAGAAGAACGGTCTTTGAGAATGTTTCAAAAATCGATAAATCAACTTATGTCCTTGGAACAAATAATGGATATATTTCTTTAGATTTAGAAAACTATTCTTTAATTCCACCCAAAGTTCAGGTTAATAAAATTGAGTCATTTAAATTAAATGAATCTCCTAATTCAATAAACAAAAATGAATTTATTCAATTAAATTTTGATACAAACAATCTTAATTTTTATCCAAGTGTTTCTAATTATCAAAAATTCCAACCAATAAGTTTTGAGTATTTACTCGATGGGTATCTTAATAATTGGACCATTGTTGACGAAACTTCAGTTATTACATTTAATAACTTGAAGCCTGGTAATTACGAATTTAAAATTAGAGCAAAAGTTGGTGATTTGTATTCTGAGAATACTGAATCAATTTCTTTTTCTGTAGAAAGACCCTGGTATTTTTCCAATTTTATGATTGCTAATTATTTTTTACTTCTTGCAATTTTATTTTTCCTTTTAAACAGATCGTATGAGAAATATTATAGAGAAAAAGAAGAAAAAATGATAAGGATCAATAAAAATAAAATGGAATTGATCGAATTTGAAAGAAAACAAGCATTGATGGCTGTTGAGAATACTAAGCTCCAAACAGATATTGAAAGTAAAAATAGAGAACTTGCTGTTTCAACGATGAGTATGATTAAAAAGAATCAATTTCTAAGTAAAATTAAATCTGACTTAAAGAAAAGCGATTCATCAGATAAGATTTTTTCTGTAATCAAAATGATTGACAGAAATTTAAATAACAAAGATGATTGGAAGTTTTTCGAAGAGGCTTTCAATAATGCTGATAAAGATTTTCTTAAAAAGGTTAAAGCTACCCACCCAACTCTTACAAATAATGATTTAAGGCTTTGTGCTTATTTAAGACTTAATCTCTCATCAAAGGATATTGCACCTTTACTTAACATATCGCTCAGTAGTGTAGAAATTAAAAGATACCGACTTAGAAAAAAAATGAAATTGTCTCATAAAGAAGGTTTGACAGACCATTTATTAAGTCTTTAAAAAAAATGAAAATCTTTTATTTTTTTTAATTAAAAGCTATACAAAACCTATACATTTAATATTTAAATTTATTTTAAATGTTAATAAGTAACCTTATTTTTTACCATATTAATAGGTGTAGACCCTTTATTTTTATCAACCTGATAATTTAACCATCAAAATTTTATCTATTAAACAATTTTGTATAGGTTATTTATGTTTGCGTAACAATATTTTTACTTTAAGTTTAAGCTTTCTAAACAAAACTATATATGAAAACAAAACTATTATCATTAATTATCTTATTTGTATCAACTTTAGTTATTGGTCAAGACTCAACTCTAGTTGGTTCAGTAGTGGATTCAAATACTGATGGTCCACTGCCTGGTGTAAGTGTTGTAATTAAGGGAACCCAAAGCGGTACTACAACTGATTTCGATGGAAATTTCAGTTTAAGTGGTGTTGAATCAGGTGACGTTATTCAATTTTCTTATATCGGATATGTTACACAAGAAATTGAGGTAGGCACTTCGTTTAATCTTAGTGTTTCTCTTCAAGAAGACGTTGAAGCATTAGAAGAAGTTGTACTTGTTGGATACAGTACACAGAAAGCTTCTAATATTTCTGGATCTGTTACTACGGTTTCAGGTGATGACGTCGAAAAATTAAAACCAACTCGTGTTGAAGAAGCCCTTCAAGGACAAGCTGGTTTAAATATTATTTCTTCACCTAATCCAGGTGGAAAACCTTCAGTTTTAATTAGAGGTATTACATCCTTCTCTGGAACAGATCCTTTAGTTGTAATTGACGGTATCAACTCATCTCTTTATGATGTTGATGCTTTAAGTGCAAATGACATAGAAACTATTTCTGTTTTAAAAGATGCTTCAACAACTGCATTGTATGGTGTTAGAGGTGGTAACGGAGTAATTGTAATTACTACAAAATCTGGTACTAAAAATCAAAAAACAGAATTTACTTTGGATAGTAGCTATGGATTCCAAGAAGTTGATCAATTCATTGATGTATTAAATGCTTCTCAATATGCCGCAATACTAAATGAAGGTAGTGTTACATCTGGTGGTCCAATTTTGTTCCAAAATCCATCTTCTTTTGGAACTGGTACAAATTGGCAGGCTGAATTATTTGATTCTGCACCTATTTCAAATACTACTTTTTCTGCATCAGGAGGTTCTGATACCACAACTTACTTTCTTTCTGCTAGTTACTTAGCTCAAGAAGGTGTTGCAGCTGGTGGAGATAAAGACTTCTTTGATAGATCTACTTTAACTGCAAACTTTGTTTCTGATTTAAATGACGATTTAAAAGTCTTTTTCAATACAAAGTATTCTAACCTAAAAGGAAATGGACTTGGAGGAAATCAAATTTTTAATGCTTTAAATTTTGATCCATCTATTTCACCAATGGTTGATGGAGCATATGGAATGAGTAGTACTATTACTCAAGAAGTTATCAACCCTCTTGCTGGTGTTGCTAATTCTTACAGTAAAAGTAAAACTGATAAATTAATTGGTAAAATTGAATTACAGTATGATCTTTTAGATAACCTAAAAATTACTTCAAGATTTGGTTATTCTGCTATTTTTCAAACAGGTAAAGGATTTACACCTTTACAGTTCTATGGAGTTGGTCATAACAGAACAAACGCTAATGAGGACTTAACACCAAGAACTGAAGATGATCATAACAGAGTTAACGAGTTTAAACAGAACTGGTTTAACTACACTTATGAAATATTTGGAAATTATGACTTTTCAATAGATGATGAGCATAACTTTAATGTTTTTGCTGGATTTACAATTGGTAAGTCAACTTCAAATGGTCTTTCTGGAAGTAATGTGGATGTACCTTTTAACTCATGGACATATGCTGACTTGAGTTCTGCTTCTGGTGGAATTGAAGATCAAACAACTGGCTCATGGCAAGGTGTTAGTAGAAGTGTATCTTTAATGGGTAGAGTTGAGTATGATTTTAACGAAAAATATTTAGCATCCCTTACAGTTAGAAGAGATGGTTCTACAAGTTTTGGTAAAAACAATAAGTTTGCAATATTCCCGTCTGCATCATTAGGATGGGTTGCTTCTAATGAAGACTTTTTCGAATCAGAGACAATTAACTTCCTTAAATTAAGAGCTAGTTATGGATCTGTTGGAAATGATAATGCAAGTCCTCAATTTGGAACGATTTCAACATTCCCAAGATATTCATTTGATGGAAGTATAATCAGTGGATCAACTTTACTTGGTATTCCTAACGATGACGTTTCTTGGGAAAATCAAATCCAAACTAACGTTGGTGTTGACTTAAGAATGTTTGATTCAAGATTAAGTTTAACTGCTGATTACTTCATTAAAACTGTTGATGATCTTTTATTCAGCCCTACTCTTTCTCTTTATTTAGGTATTCCAGCTTATCCAGTTGCTAACATTGGAAAAACTGAGACGAAAGGATATGAAATTAGCTTATCATATGGTGATGAAATTTCTGAAAATGTAAGTTTTAATACAACATTTAATTTTACAACTGCTGAAAATTTAGTTGAAGAAATTAATAATGGTGATAAATACATTTGGGGATCAGGTTATGGTATTCCGTACAAAAATCTAACTCAGTTTAGACAAGGTGAATCACCTGGAATTTTCTGGGGTTACAAGACTGATGGAATATTCCAATCTCAAGCTGAGGTTGATGCTCATGCTACTCAACCAAATGCACAAGCTGGTGATATCAGATATGTAGATGTAGACGGAAACGGAGTAATCGACGCTGAAGATAGAACAAAAATTGGTGATCCATTCCCTGACTTTACTTTAGGTTGGAATTTCAATTTAAATGTTTCTGACTTTGATTTAACAGTATTTACATACGCATCTGTAGGAAATGATATCTACAGAGGTTATGAAAGAGGATTAAACTATACTAATAAATTTGCTTCTGTATTAAACAGATGGACTGGTCCTGGTACTAGTACAACTGAGCCTAGATACAGCTTCGTTGATGGAAATGATAACCAAAGAGTATCTGACAGATATGTTGAAGATGGAAGTTTCCTTAAAATCAAAAACATTCAATTAGGATACAATATCCCACTGAGTTCAGATTCTTATTTCTCCAGTGCAAGAGTGTATGCATCTGCAAAAAATGCATTTACTTTCACTGACTATACTGGATACGATCCAGAAATTTCAAATGGAGGAAACACAGTTCTTGATACTGGTGTTGATAGAGGAACTTATCCTTCTCCAAGAGTAATTTCTTTAGGAGTAAAACTTAAATTTTAAAAATATTTCTTATGAAAAATATATTATATAAAAACATTTTATTAGTCTTTATCTCACTAGGAATTATTTCTTGTGAAGATCACGTTGACTATGAAGCATCTGAGGGATATACTATTGTTGCTTCAGATTATTTTGCAAAGCCAGCTGATTATGAAGCAGCTTTGGTTGGTACTTACGATCCTCTAGGGTGGAACATATACACCGTAATGATTGGGGATATGGCCACTGAAAATTCTCTTTGTGGTGGTGAAAGTGCTACTGATGTTATCGGATTACAAAAAATTGATGACATGATCCACAATCCTGTTAATGATCAATTGGAATCAACATGGAAGTGGATGTACGAAGGTGTAAACAGAGCTAATTATTTAGTTGAAAACAAAGATAAAATAGATTTTCCTAGAAAATCTGAGTTATACGGAGAAGTTCATTTTTTAAGAGCTTACTATTACTTTGAATTAGTTAAGTTGTTTGGTGGAGTTCCTTTATTTACAGAAGGAAGACTTACTGCGGGAGATTCTGCTACATTAGAAAGAGCAACTGCTGCTGAAGTTTATGCTCAAATAGAATCAGATCTTCAGGCTGCTATTGCTGCACTACCTGCAGCAAAAAGTACAGACGGAAGAGCTACTTCTTTTGCTGCTCATGCTTTACTTGGAAAAGTTTACTTGTACCAAGATAAATTTGATGAGGCTGCAAGTATTTTAGATCCATTAATTGGTGTTTATACTTTAGTTCCTAACCTTGCGAATGTATTTTTACCATCAGGTGAAAATGGTCCTGAATCAGTATTTGAAGTTCAGCACGTTAAGAACTCAAACTGGTGGGATTGGGGATTCCCTCAAGGAGGTGAAGGAAACTTTGGAATTATTCACCATGGACCAAGAGGATATAACGGATCTGTATATACTTCAGGTTGGAGTTTTAATGTTCCTACTCAAGCTCTTTACGATGCTTTTGAAGATGGAGACTCAAGAAGAGATGTTGCAATTTTAGACATTCAGGCTTGGGCTGATCAAACTGGTGCTGAATACACTACTGGTTACGAGCACACAGGATATTTTAATCATAAATATATCCCAAGAGCTGGTGGAACTGCTGCACAGGGTGAATTAAACCATGAAACAAATTATAGAGTTATTAGATATGCTGATGTTCTACTTATGGCTGCT
>Ga0255752_10006460_pt1 | contig 11002 bp, 7 predicted proteins | sample 011ome_25_FD_179952 | JGI IMG/M metagenome (GOLD analysis project Ga0255752, IMG submission 179952) | Coastal salt marsh microbial communities from the Groves Creek Marsh, Skidaway Island, Georgia - 011512CT metaG (version 2) | ecosystem: Environmental > Aquatic > Marine > Intertidal zone > Salt...
AAATACGAAGAGGTGATCACAGAGCTTGTCCAAGAAATAGCGGTCGTGGCTGACCACGAGCAAACATCCGGGGAAGTCATCGAGAAATTCCTCGAGGGCTTGAAGGGTTAGGATATCTAGGTCGTTGGTGGGCTCATCGAGAATGAGGAAGTTCGGATTCTTCATCAAGATCGTGAGCAGAAAGAGTCTGCGCTTTTCCCCACCGCTCAGAGTGGAGGTGTAGCTGTACTGCTGGTTGCCGTCGAAGAGGAAGCGTTCACATAATTGGGAAGCGGTGAGCTTCTGGCCCTTTTTCAAGGTGATGTACTCGCCTATTTCTTGTACGACTTCGATGACCTTGAGGTGGTCTTTATCGGCAATGCCGCCTTGGCTGTAGTGGCCAAAAATGACGGTATCTCCGGTGATGATTTTACCCTTAGAAGGGGTTTCCTCGCCCAGTATCATTTTCAGAAGGGTTGACTTTCCGCTGCCGTTGGGTCCTACAATTCCGACGCGCTCGCCTTTTTTAAAGGTGTAGTCGAAAGATTCGATGAGGAGCTTATCCGGAAAGCTCTTGCCTACCTTGTGCAGCTCAAGGATTTTACCCCCGAGGCGCTGGCTGTTGATGGCGAGGCTGACTTCACTGTCGTCCACGCGCTGTTTGGCAATTTTCTTGACCTCCCCAAAGCGGTCGATTCGGTCTTTTGATTTACCGGTTCTTGCACTAGGGGTCTTACGCATCCAGTCGAGTTCTCTTTTAAAGAGTTGCTTCGCCTTGTGTAAATTGGCCGCTTCATTCGCTTCTCGTAATTCCTTTTGTTCTAGGAAATAGCTGTAGTTCCCGTCGTATTTGAAGAAGGTTTGATGGTCCAATTCGTATATGGTCCCACACACGCGTTCAAGAAAATAACGGTCGTGTGTGATCATTAATAGCGCGCCTTTGTAGCCGATCAGGTATTCTTCCAACCATTCAATGATGTCAAGGTCCAAGTGGTTGGTGGGCTCATCCATCAAAATAAGATCGGGCTCCTCGATGAAGAGTTGCGCCATGGCCAATCGCTTGATTTCACCTCCGGAGAACTTATCGATGATGCGGTCCATGGCCGGCAGGTCCATCTTGCCGTGCATCTCTTGAATGCGTCCTTCAATGGCCCAGCCACCCGTTGCCTCGACCTTATCTAAGGCCAGTTGCATGGCATGAGCATCTCCACCTTCGGCGACAATACTTTCGTACTGTCGTAGTGCTTCGAGACCGGGGTGTTCACTTTGGTAGAGCACATCGCGGACGGTTTGACCTTGGGCAAATTCAGGGTGTTGTTCGAGGTAGCGAAGCTTGATGCCTTTGCGATAGCTGATGGTGCCGGAATCTGCGATGGCAGGGTCCATCAAGGTGCGCATGAGCGTACTTTTCCCAGAGCCGTTCTTGGCGACAATGGCAATTTTCTCCCCTTCCGAAATCCCGAAAGTTAGGTCGGTAAACAGCGTTTTAATCCCATAGGATTTACTGAGCTGGTGAACGGAAAGAAGGTTTTTAATGTCCAATTATTCCACGGGAATTTCAGTGATCCACTCGGCGATGGCCAACAAATCTCCTTCTGCCACAAAGGACATGGAGGCCATAGGCGGATAATCTGGCCAATTTTCGGGTTGTGGTACCTGCATGAGGTAGGCCATTTCTTCCGCGGTATAGCCACGCGCGGCGATGTCCTTGAAGGTGGGGCCGACGAGTTTTTTATCCAAGCGGTGACAGCCTAAACAGGTGTGCATAGTCAAAAGCTTGTTAACCTCCTCAGGAATGTCCGAACCCTTTTTAGCTGCAGGTGTTGATTGTGGTATAGTCAATTGCTTCGGCTCCTCGCTCCCTCCGCATGAGGCTAGTAGTGCCGCGAAGGCAAAAATGAAAAATGCGTGATAAAAGGTGGGGCGTAGCTTCATCGCTCGTTGTAATTTTGAAAACATGATAAAGATACGCCTCAAACCATCAGAATGGATTAAAATCATTGCGCTCTTAAGTGTCTTTGTAGTTGGGACTTTTGCATCGTTCCAGAAACTCAAGCCCAAGCGTGTTCTGCCCATTTATAATCCTGTAGACATAAATCCAGCAGTAGTTGATGACGATTTGGAGCGCGTGGGTCGCGGTCACCGCATTGGGAACTTTGATTTAGTGGACCAGTGGGGCAATGCGGTGGATTCCTCCTTGTTGCGCGACAAGGTGTATGTGGCGGACTTTTTCTTCACGACCTGCCCGACCATCTGTATTGCCATGGGCCAGAACTTCCAACGCATTCAAGAAGCCTACAAAGATGAGCCTAGAGTGAATTTGGTCAGTCACACAGTGATGCCGGAGATTGATACAGTGGAGGTGATGTACGAATACGGCCAACGCATGGGTGCTGTCCAAGGCAAATGGCATTTGTTGACCGGCGAAAAAGAGGAGCTTTACCGCATGGCACGCCGTCAATATTTCGCGGTGATGGAACCGGGCACTAGCTTTGACGAGCACGATTTCATTCACACGGAAAACGTCGTGTTGATCGACGAGAAAAAGCGCATTCGCGGGTTCTACGACGGCACGAGTGATGCCCAAATGGACCTATTGATTCAGGACATACAAATCCTGCTTAACGCCCAATAGTATCTTCAGGAAGAACGGCCTTTGAGGTTTGCGTGGTGTCCAATTCTCTCGGTGCCACCGGCAGCTGCGTACTATCCATAATGGCGCGATCGCCATCAATAATAGGAACTAAGCCTGTGGTGTCGAAGGTTTGTGGACGGAAGGGTTGCAACAGAGAATCGGGCAACTCTAATAATTGCACAAACCCAGCATAGGTGGTATCTACCGCCGGAACGGCAAAGGTTTCCTCGCCGCGGTGGAAGTTCCAATAGCGCAGGGTAGTATCCTTGGCTTTACCCGTTAAACCGGCCCAATGCTTGCCAAATACTTGGCCGCCTTCACTTAAATAATAACGGGCGTATTTCGTGTTATTGTACAACTTCGGACGGAAGTAGCGGTAATCTTCCACCACACCGTTATTGCGGTTGTATTGGCCCACCTGGAAGTTCCCTTTTTTGTAGTAGTCCATGGGAATTCGGTTCGTGTTGTAGCGGTCCTGGAAGTCGTTCTCCGCCAACAGGGCCAAACTATCTTGTTGCTCGAGTCGAAGCAAGAGAATGCGGTTGATCAGGTACTGCGCATTGCCGCCGTGGTAGGACAGTAGGGCATCTTGAGCTTTGAGTGCCTTGGGATAATCCTTGAACACCCGCCACTCGAGGTCAACTTGTTGTTCGGCGGTGAAGGTCCAGAATTCTTTGCCGCGTTCGAAGCGGAGCATGTTGGCATCTATTTGCTGCTGTGCCTTGTAGTAGTTTTCTCGCTCGAGTGAAATGACGGCCATCATGTAAAACGGCAGTTGTTTGTCGTAGAGTTCGCAAAGAATGTAATAGGTATCATAGGCCAATTTTTGATCGCCTTTCTCATAGGCAATGGCGGCTTTGAAGAGCAGGTATTTTTGGTAATTCGGGCGCATTTGCAGGCATACCTCGAGGTCGGCGAGGGCAGCATTTAATTGGCCCAATGCATAATTTGCCTCTGAACGGAAGAAATACAAGTCCTCGCGTTGCCATCGCTTGGAAATGGCAATGTCGTAATGACGCAGCGCATCGGCCGGCTGGGGCGTTTCCAGGCTCATGTAGGAGCGGCCGATCAACACATTATCCTGACCGCTCAGCGACTGGCCTTTGGGCGAATACTCGATGATTTCCGCGTATTTCTTCGTGTTCCATAACCTCGAAATGTAGGACTGGCCAGCGCTTTGGAGCACGGCACCAAATAAGAGGAGGAATAGAAATATTGACTTGCGTTTCATCACTTAAAATTCAGCGGTTGTTCTAGGTCCCAGTTTGCCTTGAGCTCAAAGGTTTGTTCGGGCAAAATGAATTCCCCAGGAAGGTTGTTGAACCAAGAGGCCGGGGTCCAATTCGAATCTAAATTCCCATCGACAAATCCCTTGAACGTGTACTTGCCCGGCAACAAATTGCCCAGATCTATGTAGGTCGTATCCGCTTGTCGTACGGGACGAAATTCGAAACTTGCCTGGTATCCGCTCTCGTGCAAGAGCCATCCGTACGTAGCGATATCTACACCAGGTACCACCAACACCAAATGCCCCAAGTTCTCGGCTTTTGCGGTGTCCAATACGGCGGCAATGGAATCCATCAATCCTTCTTTTGGGCCTTCAGGGGTCTCAAACATGGTGTTGAAATAAGGTACTGTAATCAAGGAAGAATCCATCCCGGTCGGGTGGTTTTTTGACATGCCGAAAGGCTCCGTCTCCCAATCCCATGTCCCATTGAAATTCACGTCCTCAAAGGCTAAAATATCGAAGGTTTGAGCCGGCATGTAGGCGAAGGAAAAATTCCCGTCTTTGTCGGGAGTACCGCTAAATACCGCTGTGCTTACAGTATCCGTTCCGGCAGGAATGAGCCAGATGTTGAGTTTGTCGAAAGGCGTCGTTTTACCCGGGACAATGGTCCCTTGCAAACGAAGGCTGTCGATATATGGTCCCGTGCTCCACACGAATTGAAGATTTGGGTAGGCATTGTTTTCGTTGAGGTCGCCCACGGCATCGCCGAGGGAAATGCGGTAAGTGGTATTGGGCAGTAATTCCTGCGGTTCCCAAAGGATAAGTAGGCGTTTGCCTTTGATCTCGGCCTCGATGCCTTCCAGGGCTGGGGTCGTGGTCAATGCAGTGCGCAGGTTCTTGGCCTGAATGTACTCGTCAAAAGTGACCTCGGCGGAGTTTCCGGACCAGTTCAAAGTACCCATGGCCGGGCTTTGAGCGACAATGGTTGGGGGTGTTTCATCACGCGGTCCTCCCTGGGGCTGGCTCTGAACGGCGCAACCTACGAGCAAGAGGGCGGTGAAGAAGGATAGATGTTGTCGCATGGTTTCAAAAATCGCGATTAAAAGTGGTTTTTCGCTCAATTGGACCCCCCTTTCCTCGACAATTTCTCTACACTCACTCTTTGGAGTGATTTCAGGCTGTATCATGAGACCAATTATTCTTACCTTTCTGTTCTATTCAAAAATTTCACGGCGTGAAAAAACTACTACTAACCCTTGCCTTAGGCGTTTTGAGTGTTGCTGTTCAAGCACAGACCTACTGTACGCCTTCGTATTCTACCGGTTGTAATGTTGGGGATGATATCGACGACGTATACATCGGAAACTTTTCAGATACGGCCACCGGCTGTACTTCTTCGTTCTATAACGTACAGACTTCGGATACCATATTTCTTCAACAGACAGTGCCCACTTCGGTGTCTTTTACATCGAATTATTCTACACAGTATTTTGCCATTTGGGTAGATTTCAATGATGATGGTGATTTTAGTGATAGTGGGGAACACCTGTGGTCAAGCCCTACCAATGCATGGAGCTCTACCGTCGGTTCTATTACTATTCCTTCAACCGTGAGTTTAGGTTCATACCGGTTGCGCATTCGTTCGAACTATTCTTCTGCCATTACAGCTGCACAGAGTTGTTCGAATTTCACGTACGGAGAGTGTCATGACTACACAGTTACGGTAACTGCCCCACCAGCTTGTCCTGCGCCAGTATTGGCCAGCTTAATAGCAACGGACACCACGGCGACCATTACTTGGACAAGTAACGATACTGTTTTCAATGTAGATTATAACGTGATGGGTTCTTCAGCGGTTCCAACAACCGTCACGGTTTACGATACCACGGCGACCATCACCGGTTTGAGCCCCAACACTTGGTACGAATTTTACCTTGAAACTGATTGTAGCAGTGCCGGTAACGGATACAGCACAACTATTGGTCCATATTCGGTGAAAACCCTTTGTTCTCCCCTTAGTACACCTGTTTATGAAGGGTTCGACAATGACTCTGTTGGTTCTTCTTCTAATTCAAACGCTCCTTCGTGTTGGTACTACGTCGAGGAAACTGGTGCGGCAGGATACGGTTATATCAACAACGCCACGTGGGGCATTTCTCCATTGAGTAATTCAAATTATTATTACTTGTATAATTCGTTTGATGCTGATTATGAGGCTCTTGTAAGCCCTGCAATTGTTGGATTAGACAGCGGTACCAAGCAAATGGAACTTTGGCTAGCTAATACAGGTTGGTCAGTTGGTAATGACGTATACATTGGAACAGTAAGTTCCCCATCAAGTCTCTCTAGCTTATCTATTTTGGATACACTTTCCGTTCCAAATGGCGCGACATGGACAAAATTCACGGTTTATTTTGATTCGATTATGGGTTACAATATGGTGGATGATCATATTGCAATTGTAACCTCCGATGCGAGTACCTATAGTGCTGTGTACATTGAGGATATATTGATTTCCAACGCTCCTCCATGTTTGCCTCCTTCCGCCATAGGTTTAGGTACGGTTTTGAAAGACTCGGTTCAAATAACCTACAATACTTCGGGGATTGCAACTTGGTTAGAATACGGTCCAGTTGGGTTTGTTCAAGGTACTGGAACACAAGTACAAGTGTCTGGATCTCCCGCATGGTTGACGGGGTTAGATTCTAATACCTCATATGATGTTTATGTCATACAGATGTGCTCTGATAGTACTATTTCGCCAGGATTTGGACCAGTCTCTTTTAAGACGATGTCTTGTTCGCCGTCAAATATGTGTTCATTCGATATTGAATTAACTGATTCCTATGGTGATGGATGGAATGGTGGCGAAGTACAAGTACTAAACTCAAATGGTGGAGTTGAATACACACTTGGAACGAATTTTACTACTGGCTCGTCATATACTGAAACCATTGCATTATGTTCGGGAGGAAGCTATACGATTGAGGTTTCTGATGAAGGTAGTTGGCCAAGTGAAATGGGCTTAAACGTTGTTACCAATGGAGGAACAGTTGCTACATATGCCGCGAGTAGTTCAACTGTTCTTGGTACACAGATGGCTAGTTTCCAATCAAATTGTAATGTTTTGTGCCCGGCACCAACTAATCTTACTTACAATGCGGGCAAAAATGATGTAGCGTTCTCATTTGACAGCAACGGAGGATCGGGTACATATGTTTATTCTTGGGGACCCACAGGATTTCTTCAAGCAACAGGGGCGGGGGTAAATTACTATACGGATTCGACTACCGCTACAGGTTTTAGTGTTTCGGGGTTATCATCTAATACTTGTTATGATATAATCATAATCCAAAACTGTGGTGTGAATGGAAGCTCTGATACCTTAGGTCCTGTTAATTTCTGTACTGGAATGTGTGATACGACGGATCTTTGTGATTTCACCATGAGTATGTATGATACTTATGGAGATGGATGGAATGGAGCTACCGTAGATTTGTATTATAACGGTGTATACGGAACAACACTTGGGTCAAACTTCACCTCTGGCGATAGTATGATTGTATCACTCCAAATATGCGCAGGTACGGAAATAGTTGTAGCAAATGCGTCTCAAGGAAGTTGGCCAAGTGAGGTATACTATGATTTGACGGGTCCAAATAGTCAAAACGTGAGTGTGTCTTCAGGAAGTTTTACCGCAGGAGTTGTAGACACATTGTATTCGAATTGTACCACTCCTTCATGTGCCACGCCAAGCAACCTTGGTGTAGTAAACATGGGAAGCACTTTTGCGGACATCTCATGGACGGGAGGTAATGGTACCTTCATATACCATTACAAGGCATCCGGCTCTACCAACACCATGATGGGTACCTCTACTTCAGCATTGGCATCTATGACTGGTTTGGTGCCTGTAACGACCTACTTCTTTGATGTGGCTGAGGTTTGTGCCGCTGGCGATACCTCTCTAAAAATGCACTACACTTTCACTACTGATAGCTGTTATGCCATTAGCGTGGGCAACCCGAACTACAGCATTGATAGCATCGGTTTCAGCTTTGCGGACATCACCTTCACTTGGGGCGGTGCTTCGGGTTACACTAGCTACTTTATCAACTTTGGTGACGGTTCTAATGCCACTGGTACTGGCAGCACACACAGCCACTCGTACACGGCCAATGGTCAGTACACGGCAGAGTTGAAGCTATATAGCGATTGTGATACTACTTCACAGCAGATCTTCGTGAACATCCAAGGCATTGGTTTGGAAGAGCAAGCGGCTCAATCCATCCTTATGTACCCGAACCCAACGACTGGCTTGATCCACATCAGCGGAACCACCGAACATGGGGAGGAAGTGCAGATGCGTGTGATGAATTACGTGGGTCAGGAGATGTTCAACACGACCATCATCACCACCAATGGTACCTTCGAAAAAGACTTCGACCTCAGTGGTTTTAGCAGCGGAACCTACCTTGTAGAAATCCGTACTATCAATGGTATGGTTCAACGTCCATTCGTTGTGAGACATTAATCCTCCTTGGCAAGGGCGAGCAAGTACAGCTGCATCTTCGGATTGCGCTGCTTGAGCAACTCACCCGCCGCCAATAAAGACGAGCCCGTTGTTAGGGTGTCGTCAATCAATACCACCAGCGCGCCCTCCGGGGCGCGCTGGTGGTTTAGGGCAAATGCGCCGGCCGCATTGCCCCACCGAGTGAATTGGGAAAAATGGACCTGGCTCTTGCGGTGCTCGCGTTTGACCAATAGTTCCATGACTTGAGCACTGCGGCCGGCGGCCTGAAGTCCGAGCGCGCATCCGCGCGCGAGGAACAGGCTCTGGTTGTATCCCCGGCGGCGGAGCCGCCGGGGGTGGATAGGAATGGGGCATAGGATAAGATGCGGCGCGGAAGTTCGTTGTAATAGGTGTGGAGCGAGGATGTGGCGGCCCAAGTGTTGTGCTAAGGGATAGTTGCCCCCATATTTCAAAGCATAACAAAGGATTTGAACTTCGCCATCGAAGGATAAAGCCGCTGAAAAAGAGGCGCCTATGGTAGCGCCGAGAGGATGGAGCTGATGTTTCAATAAATGTGTGGTCCGTGGAAGGTGGTCCAAACAGATTTGGCACATGCTTTGCTCAGGAGAGGGTAGCAAAGTGCCACATTGGTGGCATTGACTAGGAAATACCAATCTTGTTAAAAAACTTAAAGGTTTGGAAACCATAGGCAGAAGGGGATTTTTTAGTTTCGTTGTTTAATAAGTTAGATTGAAAATCAGATGAGTACCGCAGAGGGAAATAAGAAATTAGGTTGGGTCGTAGCAATATTAGCTGTGGCCGTATTAGTATTAGGTGGTTTGCTTTACTTGAGAAGTGAGGAGAAGACCGCTTTGGAGTTAGAAAAGCAAGCGTTGACGATTGAATTGTCCGATATGAAGACGGATCTTTTATCTCAAATGGGTGCGAATGATAGCTTGAACGGCTTCATTCAATTCGAAACCCAACGTTTGGGTGCATTGATCGACAGCATCAACACCTTGAATGTTCAAAACAAAAAGCAACTAACAGCTTACCGTAGCCGTTTGGTGGGCATGAAGAAGCAGAACGATGCTTTGGTCGCCCAGTTGGACAGTACAAACGCAGCCTATGCAGCCTTGAAGTTGCGCGAGCAGATGATCGCGGATAGCTTGAACAATGCGATGGATGCGAATGCGAATTTGCAAGGTCAAAATACAGGGTTGCGCGAGACAGTAGAGAAAGGCCAGCAATTGGTCATTGCTTCTTCTTCGGTTCAGGCCGTTCGCATTGCGAATAATGGCAAAGAGCGTAAGACACGTCGTGCGAAGCGCGCGGACCAATTAAATGCGTGCATCACGCTCGCTAAAAACCGTATTGCTGCGCAAGGGGAAACAATTTTGTACGCGAAGTGGATTGGGATTAACGGAAAATCGGTTGATGGACCTGAAAACAATGTTGCTGTATTAGGTGGCGAGCGTTCAAACTTCAATGGATCAACCAAGGTGAACTATAGTGGTGAAGCAATTGAGGTTTGTATGGCCCTACGTCGAGCGGTGGATGCGCCGGTAGAATTGGCCCCAGGTATATATACCATCGCTGTGATGACAGATAGCTACTTAGTAGGAACTGTTGCAGTAGAATTGAAATAATCGGATCCCAATTTTAAAATTGGACCCAAAAAATAACTTGCTATGAAGCGCATCATTCTCCTTGCAGTGGCTGGTTTTCTAACCACCTCTTGTGTGAGCACCAAGGTGCACCGAACTCTTCAAGAGAAGTACGATATTCTCACCAACGAAGCGGATCAACTACGCCAACAAAGTGAAACAGGGGCGGCGGAGAATACCGAGCTCCAACGCGAAATAGGCGAAGTCCGCCGCACCGTCAACATCCTCGTGGAGGATACGACGGCATCGTATGAGCGCATGCGCACTTTGCAAACGAAGTACGACCGTCTGTCGAAGCAGTACGACTACTTACTCGACAATAACAGCACACTTATTGCTGCAAGCGCCCGTGAAAACAAGGCGTTGATGGACGAGATTGCGACGATGCAGAGTCGTTTGCAGGCGAAAGAGGATAGTTTGAACACCGAGCGCCGCATGTTGGAAAAAGGACGTGCTCGCATGGAAGAGCTCGAGCGCATCATTGGCCGTCAGGACAGCACTGTGAACTACGTGCGCCAAAAGGTGGCAGATGCACTACTTGGCTTTACCGGCAAGGGCTTGACCGTGAACATGCGTGATGGGAAGGTGTACGTGAGCTTGGAAAACAGCTTGTTGTTTGCCCCAGGGTCTTGGGACGTGGCGCCGAACGGTAAGATTGCCTTGCAGAATTTGGCGGGCGTATTGGCGGAAAATCAGGACATCAGCATCTTGGTGGAAGGACATACGGACAACGATCCATACCGCGGCCAGAGCCAGGTGCGGGACAATTGGGACTTGAGTGTGATGCGTGCCACGAACGTGGTGAAAATCCTAACGACCAATGCGTCGCTAGATCCAAAGCGTATTACAGCAGCAGGTCGCGGGGAATTTGTGCCTTTGGTGGACAACGATAGCCCGGCGAACAAGGCGGTGAACCGTCGTACGGAAATTATTTTGACTCCAGATTTGAGCGAGCTGGCCAACCTCTTGGAAGGCGGCGA
>Ga0255752_10006479_pt1 | contig 10969 bp, 21 predicted proteins | sample 011ome_25_FD_179952 | JGI IMG/M metagenome (GOLD analysis project Ga0255752, IMG submission 179952) | Coastal salt marsh microbial communities from the Groves Creek Marsh, Skidaway Island, Georgia - 011512CT metaG (version 2) | ecosystem: Environmental > Aquatic > Marine > Intertidal zone >...
GTCATCAGGCAGGAGGGTCGAGCCCGAAGCAGTTTTTTGGCGTGAGCCAGAAGAAGCGGTGATACATCCCGTATCACCAAACAAAACCAAAGGAGAAAGCAAATGACTGAAGAACAAGCCGCCTTTGTAAAGGCATACGCAGACTGCATGGGCTACGCACCCGAAGCGTATGTGAAAGAGTTTGTGCATTGCCACGAGGGCAAAGACATAGAGGAATCGATCCACTACACCAACGTCATGGACGCGCTGTGTTTGTGGGACAGAGCAAAGACTTACTTCAAAGGAGAAAGCAAATGAAACTCAAACTCGACATATCAGTCTACCAACGCAGGTGGCAAGCGATACAAAAGAACCACGAACACATGCGTGACTTCATCCTCAAGCTGATGGAGAACCCTGCAACCGAGCCAGAACATCTGGCACAAGCACATGCCATGTATGCAGATACATGCAAAGCCCTAGGTGGTGTTAGCTTCATCATGGAGAACTATCTACGCACTGGTGTGAAACCCTCGCAAGAGATGGTCGGCGCACACTTCCCGAAGATAGCCAAGGTGGAGTGTGCGTGCGGAGAGATTTATTCAAGGCTCGCAGATGGCAAATGGCATCGTTGCCCTGCGTGTGGAATGTTGTAAACAACTGAAAGGAGAAAGCAAATGAAATACAAATGCCCGCCATACAACACAGGCAAGCTACGCATCGGGGAGATGTACGACTATCCTTTAATACAACATACGTTGAGCAAGGAAGAACAGCGTCTTCAGTCGGCACTCATGCGTTGGGATAAAGGGGAGAGACACGGTCGCCGTGTCTTGCGAGTGTGTGTTGCCATCTTGATGGTGGCAATGGTTTATTTAATACAGGAGTGAAGCAATGAAAACATGGGAAGAATTTAAAAGGTATGAGAAGTACAACGGCGATGCGTTGAACTTCTACGGCTGTGTGGACAAAGATGGGGTGTGGTTCGACTCAGCGGCGTCATTCGACGTAGCCGTTCATTTCTGTTGCTACGAAGGTGGTGAATTTGAGTTTACCAACGAGCAAGAAATTGAATGGATGAACACCGAAGGCGTCAAGCGTGGGTACTCCGTCATCCACGGCACGATGATAAAACAAATGTATGAGAAAGGACTTATCAAATGAAATACAAAATCAGGGTCAACGACCACGAGTATCTACTGGACAACGTGCAGATCGAGCAGTTGTATGAGCTGCTTGAGAAGACAACGCTACTCTACGAGGAGAACGTTGGGGAGAACGCAGGCTATGTGGGGTGGAAGAAGTCCTACATCTACGACTTCAGCAAGAGCGTGCACGACATCGACTTCTGTCCCAAGGGGATGGTGAGCGACAACCAACTCTACACATACCAAGAGCTGTGGAGACTACGCAAGGAGAGCAAGAATGACTCAAGCAGTTGAGAAAACCGAGTACGCATACGACGATCTAGATGACAAAGCCAAAGCCAAGGCAATGCAATGGCACATCAACTGCGTATATGACACCTTCGGGGACGGCGATGATCTGGAGGTGTATCAATGGCACGCCAAGGAAGCAGGCAAACGCTTCGGTGCATACGTCCATGACGTTCAGCTTGGGACAGAGCGATCATCCCTCGAGGGGCGCATTGATGTTGTGCCGTTCATAACCTACCTGATAGACAACGATCAACTCGATGCCGCGCGAGTACCGCAATATGTGATTCTGCGTGAGCTAGCAGAGGACGGGTGGCTCGAGGATTGCGTGCGCTTCGATGGCGGTCGTTGGGGTACACGGCTCGATGACATCGATGCGGCTCTTTACAACCTGTCAGGGGATGACAACGATGTGCTTGAGCGCGGGATGCTCAAAGGTGCACAGGTTTATGAACTAGCCGAGTCGATCGAGTGGGAGTGGTTGGTCGACGATATGCTCGAGCGCATGGCGAAGGAACTCAAGGAAATAGACGAGAGCTTGTGCAAACAAGTAAGGGGAGAGCTTGAGTGGCTCTCAAGCGAGGAGTGTTTCAAAGAATCTGAATACGTCAATGGGTGGCGTTTCGATCGCGATGGCAACATCGTGTAACCGTGATACGCGGTGTATCACAACAACTTAAGGAGATCAATCATGGGTTATAGATCAGAAGTGGGGTTCGTTGTCCGTTTCAAAAGCAAGGACGATAGAGATACGTTCATTGAGTTGCAACGTGCCAAGAACGATGAGTATGTTACCGACGCATTGGAATGTCTAGAAATACCTGACGAGGACGATTACTTCGGCTTTCATTCGGAGGCTATCAAATGGTACGACTCTTTTTTGTGGGTGAAAACACTTGATGCGTTGCGTCACGAAGCGCATGAATTGTTTGACGCCGCATGGCGTTTCATTCGTATAGGTGAAGACTATTCCGATGTGGAGATAGAGGAGCAACCCGCCGATTGGGACGACGGCTCTCTCTACGAGATGTTGGACATTCACCGCAGTTTGTCAGTTTCGTTTCTTTAATCAACAAGGAGATCAATCATGTACTCAAACACACGCCAACTGCCGTATGTAATCAACTATGCGTATGCGCATACATACTTTACTGGTAAAAACAAACCGCCCCGTTCTAAGAAGTGGGACGACAACGAGCGACCGCTCAACAATGTGTCAATGTATCACTACCGCATAGTGCGTGGTGGGCACGGCGACTGGTACGACCTCGTGCTGTATCAGACAGTCATGGCGCGGTTCTACAAGCCTGATGCGCAGGGGCATGAGCGTAGGCTCTACATGGGGCACTACTCGCAGACATCCAAGGCGTTCATGGGTGACGTGCTTGGTGTGTATCCCACTTCGTTTATGCCCATCAATCAGGCAGGCGTGGGCACGATTAACTGGTACAACCGCGAGGACAAGGTAGCTGTGTTCATAGGCGAGGGCAAGCACATCGGCAACGATCGTGGCATGGACTACTCGGCTGACCTATGGTTCGACGAGCATGGGGTGTTGATCATCGACAAGTCCGAGGCACTTGATGCCCACAGATTTTTCAGCTCGACAAGCGACAAGCAAAGACGCAAAGAGATTCGCACGTTGTTCGAGGGCTATGCCACGCTCATGGCGCTACGTTTGCCCGAGTTCCTGAATCCAAACACAATCGTTGGCAGGGAGGACACGTACGCGTTTGCAAAGATCAACTCGGATGATAGAACGCTGTTGGACTTCGTCAACACGGTGGTCAATGGTGAGCAACCGTCCGAAGCGCACATTGATGCGCTTGTGAAATACACAGCTAATGCGGTGGAGGCGCTTGCGTCTAAACGTGCGGAGGACTTTGTGTCGTTACCGTGGACACACCATTGCATCAAGAACATCCCCAACCTATCCATTGATGACTTAAAAATCTCTGAGAAAGATGTTATACAGAGTGTCGTCAACAAGTTGCTTCGCGTGAGTGGGGCGGCTAATGCAACCGAGCGGGTCGTGTATCCGTCTTTCCGTCCCGCTGTGGACTTACCTCGCAGTAACTTATTTGTGTAAACCAGAAAGGAGTTGTCAAACCTTAGACAAATAGGTTATACTGTGTTTTCCGAGGGTGATACAAGGTGTATCACCTATCCTTTTTATTTTTTGGAGATTCAATCATGCAAGTACAAGCACTTTCTTTTTCTCAAGTTGTTAACCTCATTGCCACCATCGGGCACAAGAGAACGGTCATCGTAGAGGGCGAGAACGGCATCGGCAAAACCGCGCTGTTCCATGCACTTAAACGTATGGACAAGTTTGCCGACCACATCGCTGTCGATCCTGTTGACTGTACGCAGTTGTCTGACGGTAGCGTGTGGATGCCTGATCTTGATCGCGATGCTGGCGTGTCTCGTGAGTTGCCCAACGAGCGGTTCGGTGTCAGCAAGACCAATCAGTTCGGTGTCAACGGTTCCAAGCCTATCTTGGTGATGCTCGATGAGATTGCCAAGGCTCCTAACTTCATCAAGAACGTATTGGCTCCGATCGTCTACGAGCGGCGTGTTGGTAACTACCACATGCCCGAGGGTAGCGTTGTGTTCTGCGGTACTAACCTTGGTGTCGAGGGTCTAGGCGATAGCATCCAAGCGCACTTGCGTAATCGTCTTGTGTTCGTTCAGATGCGTAAGCCTACGGCTGAGGAGTGGTGTCATTGGGCTGTTGATGCGGGTGTGCATAGTTCTGTTATCGCGTTTGTCACGCTGACGCCAACTGTTATGGACTCGTTCCTTGACTACGAGAAGGGCGGCAAGTACGAGGGTCGTCAACTCGACAAAGACAACGGCATGATCTTTAACCCTCGCTCGACTGCCAAGGCGTATGCTACGCCGCGCTCACTTGTTGCGGCGGGTGATGTTCTGTCCGAGGGTCTTGACGTGCTTGACGATCACACTATCGAGCATACGTTGTGCGGCACAGTCGGTGAGCCAACGGCTCGTGCAATGCTGTCAACCATTCGGTTCGGTCGTGAGATCACATCGGTTGATCGTATACGCCACGATCCTGAGACTGCACCACTTAGCGACAACCCAACGGTTCAGCTAGTTCAAGTGTTCAAGCTCGTGTCTGATATATCAACGCGTGAGGATGCTGAAAAGGCTACGACATACGTCATGCGTATGCGTCCTGAGTTGCAAGCGGTATTCACTAACAACGTTGCTACATCTCAGCGCATCGGTCTGTACGCTACGCTCACCAACTTCGGTGCTTTGCTCAGAGAGCACAAGATATATTTCCCATCTAACTAAGGAGATTCAATCATGGCTTTTCAAGACTTAACACTTCAGCAACGCATCAGCGCAGTCAACATCGACTGTATGCGTCATCCCAAGTTTGCTTTGCTCTCTGGCGTTATCCCTATGGGTAAGTCAGAGGTTGTTGACAATCGCCCGACTGCGGCGACCAACGGCAAAGACAAGTGGTATGGTCGTGCGTTCATCACGCCGCTCAACCGTAAGCAGCTACGCTACCTTGTGTTGCACGAGAACTTTCACGTTGCACTCAAGCATTGTGTGTTGCCGACATATCGTGAGGTCAGCAAGAAAGCGGGGCATCGCATCACCAACATCGCTATGGATCACGTCATCAACAACATGATCGAGGAGCTTGACCCATCACTTAACTTTGTCGAGCGTCCATGCGAGGGGTTGTGCTGTGATGCCAAGTACAAAAATATGTCGTTCATCCAAGTGTTGCGCGATCTGATGCAGAACCCACCGCCTGAAGATGATGACTCACTGGACGAGCATGAGCCCTACGATGGTGACGGCGACGATGAGGGCGAGGGCAGTCCATCCGACAAGTTATCCAAAGACGTTGACGAAGCTAACCGCCAAGGCAAGATTGCTTCTGAGCGTTTGCAAAGCGGCTCTGGTGGTGGCGGTCGTGACATTCTCGAGACTGCGGCTGACCGCATGACTGACTGGCGTGATGCGTTGCGTGAGTTCATTCAGACTGTCTGCCAAGGCGACGACAACTCTCGCTTCTGCCCACCCAACAAGCGCTTGCTTGCTAGTGGGTTCGTGATGCCATCACACTTCAACGAGTCTGTCGGCGAGTTAGTTGTTGCCTGCGATACCTCTGGCTCTATGACTTCGTACTACGGTGTGTTGTTCGGCGAGTTGGCACGTATCTGTAAGACTGCATCACCTGAGTCTGTGCGTGTGTTGTGGTGGGATACCGCTGTGCGCGGCGAACAAGTCTTCGCACCTATCGACTACGACAACATCGCCAAGCTCGTCAAACCCAAGGGCGGTGGCGGCACTACGCCACACGTTGTTACCGAGTACATGGCAGAGCATCGCCTCGAACCTCAAGCAGTTGTCTGGCTGACTGACGGCTACATCGGGAGCGATACTCCCAACACATCTACGCCATCGCTGTGGGGCGTGGTGGACAACGACTCGTTTGTCCCAACACACGGCAAGTTAGTTCGTATCAATCTGTAAACACAAGGAGAATCAATCATGACTACACGTTACAACATCGACACCTGCTCAATGCTCACCGAGTTCAACGCATCTGTATGGACTGCGCGTAAGCTCGACAAGTCTGCCACCGAGGAGGTGGTGTCCAACAAGAACGCCAAGGCTAAGGATGCGGCGCGGGTCAACAAGCACTTGCTTGCGGGTCGTCCTGAGCTAGACGTTATCCAACAACTCGTTGGTCGTGCCCGTACCTATGTTTATGACAACACGTTACCGTGGTCTGACTCTGGTCTGCGTCTGCTACCGACCATCAACTTCGAGAAGTTCGCAACCAAGATGAACGAGTTCGAGGATGAGTTCACCGATACCGTCAAGAAGTTCGTTGACATCTACCCTACGCTCATCACGGCGCAGGCTATGGCGCTTGGCGATATGTTCAAGCGCGACGACTTCCCAACGCAGAACGAGCTGCTTACCAAGTTTGCTTTCCGCGTCAACTACCTGCCTGTGCCTACATCTGGCGACTTCCGCATTGATGTGGGTAATGCCGCTACTGCCGAGTTGCGTGAGCGTCTCGAGCGTGTAACCAAGGAGCGCGTTGACTCTGCGATGGCTGACATTCGTATGCGTTTGCGTGACCACTTGGCGCGTATGTCTGACCGACTGACTACGGACTACGTTGGGGGTGAAGCCAAGCCTCGACGTTTCCATGACACGTTGGTGGATGGCGCGTTGGAGTTGTGCGACCTTGCCAAGGCGCTCAACGTTGTCAATGATCCTGACCTTGAGCGTAGTCGGGCTCACTTGGAGCAAGTACTTACTGGCGTCACACCAACAGACCTACGTAAGAACGAAGCTATACGACAAGATGTTAAGAAGAATGTCGATAGCATCTTGGATAAATTTACGTTCTAACCCTAATTGCAAAGGAGAAAAAGTATGTCAATATTAGGCGATAAACTACGTGATGCCTTCAATCAGATGCAAGTCGATGATGAGGGCGTGCCGACAGAAATCACAACAGTAACTACACAGGAGAAGCAAATGCAAAAACTATCTGCATCAGAAGCGGCGTTCGATTACGTCATGCAAACGCCCGGCTGTACTGCCACGCAAGCAGGCAGAGTCTTGGCACGAGACGGGTACAACGAGTCAACCATCAGCGCATTGATCTATCAAATGGTCAAGCAAGGGATGATCCGCAAAGACGAGAAGACCAAACGCGTGTATGCCGCGCAGAACGCGTACACCCCGATCAAAACAAACCAACGCACCACTAAGCGTAAGTACGCACGCAAAGAGAAAGCAGGGTTAGCTGCTTTGCCGCGCGCTATGCCCACGGCGGAGAAATCAACACCGCATCCGACCATGCTGACTGCTGACTACGTCATGAAGAACATCAGTCTGGCTGAAGCCAAAGCGTTGTTCGATCAACTCAATGGATTCTTTGGATGAAAGTTAAAGGAGGTCAGAAACCTGCTCGACGTGTTGATGCCTACTTGTTTGCGAAGACATGGAAATTGTTTGAAGCAGGCAGGGAAGTATCAGCACACGAACTGGCAGACATCATCGACGTTTCGATGAGAACTTCTTGGTTGTGGCTAAGAACTTTGCATGAGATGCGGTGTATCCACATTGTCGGCTGGAAGAAAGACACGATGGGCAGAGACCAAACCCCGATCTACGCAGGTGGTGACGGGTTTGATAAACCCAAACAAGTCCAGACGCTAGCAGACAGACGCCGTAAGTATCAAGAGAAAATGAGACGTTTAAAGGAGAAGTAAAGATGGCTATTAAAGAAAAAGATACAGTTGTAATTCACCCCGCCAATATTCAACGTGCGGTTATTTCAATCAAAGGCACTGCTCCACTTGTGCAAAACAAGTTCAGTAAAAAAGCCAAAGACAAGATGATGGAGGACATGGCAAAAACAAAAGCGCAGAAAGGAAAGAAGACAGACCGCGATCCGCGCAACTACGATGCGGACTTTGAGAACGCACAACACATGAGCGTAGCTGGATGGAATGGAGTGCCTTGTCCCGCGTTTCGTTCAGCCATGATTCGTGCTTGTAGTCTTATCAAAGGCGTGACCATGACAGACGCACGTATGGCTGTGTTTGTTCTGGCTGACGGCTTCGACAAAGATGATGGCACGCCGCTTGTGAAACTCAAGGCAGCAAAGCCTGAGCGGCTTGAGAGCTTGGTCCGACTGCAAGGTATGGGTAATCCTGCCGATGTGCGGATTCGTCCGATGTGGCGTGAGTGGGAAGCCGATCTAACTGTTGAGTTCGATGCCGACACCATCACCGCAGAGTCTGTTGTTAACTTGTTAGATAGAGCAGGTCGTCAAGTTGGTGTTGGCGAAGGGCGACCATTCAGTAAGAGTTCCAACGGTCAAGGTTGGGGCACGTTTTCAGTAGTAGCACATTCTTTTGAGGAGACTGCAAATGGCTAAAGCATCCAGTACAGATGTCCGAACTGCGCAGATACACGCAGAGCTATTAAACATAGCGGCGGCGAATGGAGGTAATCTGATACCCGCTCACGTAGTAACAGCGGCTAAAAACCCTAGCTCAGTTCTGCACCGTGAGTTTGAGTGGGATGATGACGAGGCGTCACATCTCTATCGCATAGCTCAAGCGGGTGCGTTAATACGCCGAGTCAAACTGCACATTGTGCAAGTCGGTGGGAACGCAAGGAAGATTAACATTAACGTTACTCGTGCGTATCAAAGCCTACCATCCAGTCGCAAAACTGGTAAAGGGTACGACAGCATTGAGGACATAATGAACACCCCCGCAAAGCGCAAAGAAATGCTTGAGGGTGTTGAGAAGGAGTTACTGGCGTATCAGAAACGGTACTCAAACCTTGTTGAACTGCAAGATGTTTGGGATGCTATTGAACTGTGTGTCATTAAGAAAGCCACCGCAATCTAACTCTGACTTGGCAGGCGCGGAGTCGCAAGGCTTTGTATGGCAAGGCGAGTTCTGGAGAGGCACGGCAGGTTTGGCAAGGCATGGCGAGGACAGGCTAGGCACGGCATGGCAGGTTAGGCCCGGCACGGACAGGCGAGGCACGGAGAGGCTGGGCGCGGCAAGGCAGGTAAGGCACGGCACGGTCTGGTATGGTAACGCGCGGTAGGGCTCTGTAAGGCATGGCAGGCACGGAATTTTTTAAAGGAGAAAGTATGAAAACAGTATTGAAACCTAAGACCCAGTGGGATAGCTGGAAAGAAGAGCTAGTCGTTGCGGCGAAGCGCACATTCAAACCGATGGAGGGCAGCTACCACCCACACGAACTGAGCGCCCCCGCAGTACGACTCGGCGCAGATGATCACATGAAGTACCCAAGCCGTAACGGCAACACGTTACGGTATCGTGATGGAAGAGAAGAAAGGTTTAATAAGTGAGAGCATTTTTCCCCTGCCCTGAATGTGGCAAAGCGTCCAAAGTCGCTGAAACAATTAAACGTGTAAGCGATGACGGACGCGACTGGAAGTACCGACGGTATCACTGCGCAGGAGGACACATGTTCTCTACCGCAGAGCAATCATACGAAGCGGTGCAAGGACGCAAACCTAACTTGACGCAAAAGGAGATTCAACATGAGACTACCAACGAACATTCAGAAAGAGTTTAGTACAACCAACAAGGAAGTAAGAAGGGTTATGGCAAACACACCGCCAGAACCAGAAGTATTAACAACCAAAGAACCGATCGACTGGCGTGCTGAATTTCAGGACGATTGGGATTATCACGGTATCATTTACACAATCGGCAAGACGCTAGCTTGGGTGCTGGTTTTGGCGTTTATGTTTGGTGTTATCTACGGCATGCTTATAACGGAGCAGATATGAAAGCGTTTAAACCAACTCAAGAGCAGATTGATTCTGTGACACGTAAGCTGGACATTGTCATGAACTTGGCAGGCGAAGGCGATGAACAGATCAACGTGCTTGTGCATGCGTTAGCTAACGCAGTCATTGACCAAGAGTTAGAAATGGCAAGCGCCATCAATGCGTTAACAGCCGTTTATATTTCAGGTATGGATGCACGTTACTCAACAGAGGAGGACGACTATGACGAGTGAAGAAGAACGTGAACTCGACCTACAACTAGGAGACATGATCCGTGAAAACCACATACTCAAACAACGGCTCGAAGCAGCAGTCACAGAAGCGCTACGACTCCGACATAAACTCGAGCACATTTACGCCCTCAGCCACTTGGCCCTTTCCGAAGACGTTACCGAGCGAGAAGGAAGTACAGCGCCGGTTACGCATGATGACAAAGCGGCGTATTGAGGATATGGATGAAGCGCCATTTTAAGGAGAGTAGTATGGACGGTTTCAACGGAACAAGTGCTGACGACTTACAGTACGGCGGCACACACTACAAAGACATGCCCATCCAACCGTGGGCTGTTATGGAAGCGGTGCTGACCCGCGAGGAATTCATTGGGTTCCTAAAAGGCAACATCATCAAATACAGTTTGCGTCACGGCAGGAAAGATAGTCCTGACGCAGACAAAGCTCTGCACTACATGCAGAAGCTGAAAGAAACGTCCGGCTCAGGGTGGTGAGCCAGATTGGTCAGCGTGTGGATCGACATAGGCCTTGTAGATGCTCCACACACGCTGAATGAAGTTACTGTGCCACCAAGGTACTCGTGCCTCATGCAGCAGCAACTCGATCTCCACACGGCGAAGCGGGAGGGCGCCGAATCTACATTTCCCTCCCACCCCTTAACTTGTTAACAGGAGAACAATCATGGCGTCAACGCCGGAAGCACTGGTCAAGAAACAGATCAGGAAAATTTTAGATACAACAGCCACGTACTACGCCATGCCCATCGGCACAGGCTACGGCAACAGCGGGGTGCCAGACTTCCTTTGTTGTAGGAACGGTCATTTCTTAGCCATAGAAGCCAAGGCAGGCAAAGGCAAAACCACCGCGCTACAAGATGCACACCTCGAGCGTATCAAAGCCGCAGGCGGCACAGCCGTCGTTATCAACGAGCAGAACATCAAAGAGCTGCCTGACATACTGGACAAGC
>Ga0255752_10006487_pt1 | contig 10961 bp, 10 predicted proteins | sample 011ome_25_FD_179952 | JGI IMG/M metagenome (GOLD analysis project Ga0255752, IMG submission 179952) | Coastal salt marsh microbial communities from the Groves Creek Marsh, Skidaway Island, Georgia - 011512CT metaG (version 2) | ecosystem: Environmental > Aquatic > Marine > Intertidal zone >...
ACCTACTGTATCTGAAATAACAAGAGAAGTTGAAGGTGGAATAAACAATTTTCTCGAGGTCGTATCTAAGGTAGCAAATAATTGATCAGCAGCATAAATTTTTTGCTTAGTCAGCTCATTAAATAGTGTAGATTTACCTGCATTGGTGTAACCCACGATAGCAACTGTAAAGACACCACTTTTTCTTCTTCGCTGTCGCTGCATATCTCTTTGCTTGGTTAATTTTTTTAATCGTTCTTTTAGTTGTTTGACGCGGACCCTTAACATTCTTCGATCAAGTTCTATTTGTTTTTCTCCAGGCCCGCCTCTAACACCAATACCGCCTTTTTGTCGCTCAAGGTGAGTCCACCCTCGCACGAGCCTGGTAGATAAATATTCTAATTGCGCAAGCTCTACCTGAAGCTTACCCTCATGGCTTTTAGCTCTTTGTGAAAATATATTCAAGATTAAATTCGTTCTATCAATAATCGTCACCTTCAAGGCATCTGATAATTTTTTCTCTTGAGCGGGTGTGATGTCTTCATTAATAATTAAAAATTCAAAACTAAATAAATTTTTTAATTGTTTAATTTCATCTACCTTCCCTTTGCCAATATAAAAACTTGGATTTGGAGTAATAATTTTAATATCTAGTGATTCAACAATATCAAAACCAGCAGTTTTGACCAGCTCTTTAATTTCATGATGATCATATTCCTTGCGACCATAACCATCATGAGTATTAATTATTAAACACTTTTCTTTAGGAAGGATTGTATTATTTGAACTCAAGTAGCTTATTTGTAATTAGGCACTATTGAGGATATGGCATGAATAAAAATCAATTGTGGTGAATTACCTTTAAGGACAATACTCTCGTCATCAAAAGACTCAATTAAACCTTGAAGTTTTATACCATTCATCAGATAAACTGAGACATTTACAGAATTAATTACCAAAGTATCAAAAAATTCATTACTTATTTTTTTTGCCATTTATATTTGCTCACTTAATCTAATATTAAAATTATCTTTACCTATTATTGCAATAATTTGCCCAATTGACGGCGACTGATCAGTTCCCAACAACACGACCCTTAGAGGCATAGCAACTTCAGGAAACTTGATTTGCTTTGATTTGACATAAGCTTTTAATATAGTTTCTATGGATTGAGAAGTAAACTCAGATGCATTAAATAAGTTGCTTAAATTTTGTAAATGTTTTATCGAATTATCAGAGATGTATTTTTCTAACAAATCATGTGAAATATTCTCAGGCTTTGTTAGGACAGTCTCAGCATTTGCTTCAAATTCTCGCAGTGAATGGCATCGATCTTTATAAAGATCAAAAATGCTTAACAGTTGTTTGCGGTTTGAAAATCTAAGCATAAATTGTGGATCTAGTAACGCTTCAATCTCATCAAATGTTTTTTGTTTAAGGTAGTGGTTATTGAGCCATTGAAGCTTTTTGATGTCAAATTGCGATGGTGAAGAAGTAATACTTTTTAAAGAAAATAACTGACATAATTCATCAAGAGAAAAAATTTCAGCATCTCCATGACTCCACCCTAACCTTGCTAGATAATTATTGACCGCCTCAGGAAGAAAGCCAAGCTCTCGGTACTCAGTCACACTTGCCGCTCCATGACGCTTAGATAGCTTTTGGCCATCTTCTCCATGAATCATTGATAAATGTGCAAATAGTGGAACATCAAATCCACAAGCTTTATATATATTGATTTGACGTGGCGTATTATTGATGTGGTCATCTCCACGTATCACATGGGTAATCCCCATATCCGCATCATCCACCACCACGCTCAAATTATAAGTTGGTGATCCATCTGATCTTTGAAGAATCAAATCATCCAACTCCTCATTACTGACTGTTATTTGTCCTTTGACTTGATCTTCCCAGGTGACATTACCATCGACTGGGTTTTTAAAACGTATCACTGGAGTTACCCCTTCAGGTAATGGCGGAAGTTTTTTACCCTCCTCAGGTCGCCAGGTACCATCGTATTTAGGCTTAATCCCTTTCATTTCACAATCCTGTCGCATTTTTTCAAGCTCTTCTTTGCTTGCATAGCACTCATATGCATGACCCTGCTCTAATAACTGAGCAATAATCGCTTTGTGACGATCAAAGTTTTGTGCCTGATAAATAACATCACCATCATGCTTTAAATTAAGCCAAGACATCCCTTCAAGAATCTTATCAACTGCTTCTTGGGTAGATCTCTCCAAATCAGTATCTTCAATTCTTAGAAAAAAATTACCATTATTTTTTTTCGCGAATGCGTAATTAAATATTGCCGTACGTATGCCTCCGATATGAAGATATCCAGTAGGACTTGGTGCGAATCGGGTTTTAATCATTTATCGGTCCAGCAAATAAGTTATATTCATCGTTGTCAATAATTCTAACATCAAGTCTATCGCCCACCAGCAATCCCTCAGGATCTTTTAAATAGACAGCCCCATCCACATCAGGAGCTGAGCGGAAACTTCTCGCTAAGGCATAATCATCAGCCACTTCATCAACCACAACATGCTGAATTGATCCAATTAGAGATTTTAGTTTTTGTTCGCTCAATTTTTTTTGTGTTTCCATCAAATAGTTATATCTTTCTTTTTTCACATCTTCTGAAATTTGATCAGGAATCAATTTAGCGGTAGCTCCCTCGACATTTGAATATTCAAAACAACCAACATGATCTAATTTTGCTTCCTTGATAAATTCAATTAACTGGTCAAAATCACGATCTGTTTCTCCGGGATAGCCGACAATAAACGTACTTCTTAAAGATATGTTTTGATTAATTTCACGCCAAGCTTGAATTCTTTTTAGGTTATCTTCAGAATCAGCAGGTCGTTTCATTGATTTTAGAATCTTTGGGCTAGCATGTTGAAATGGAACATCTAAATAAGGAAGAATTGTTTCTTCATCCATCAATTCAATCATATGGTCAATATGAGGATATGGATAGATGTAATGAAAACGAACCCATACACCAAACTTTTTCAATTCTTTTGCTAGATGATATAAGTCTCGCTTGACTGGCTTGCCATCCCAAAAAGATTGCTTCACTTTAAAATCAATACCATAAGCACTGGTATCTTGGGAAATGATAATTAATTCTGTCACACCAGAGTCAACAAGATTTTGCGCTTCCTTTAGAATATCTTCAGGAGTTCGACTGACCAATTTACCTCTCATTGAAGGAATAATACAGAATGAACATTTATGGTTACACCCTTCCGATATCTTAATGTAGGCATAGTGTGACGGGGTTAGCCTTAATCCAGATTTTGGAATTAAATCAATAAAAGAATCATGTGGTTTAGGAGCAACTTGGTTAATAATATCTACCACTTCTTTATCCGATTCGGAACCAGTGATGGCAATTAAATCTTTAAATCTCTCCTCAATAATTTCTCTCTTCTCACCCAAGCAACCGGTCACAATAACATTGCCATTACTTTTTAAAGCTTCGCCAATGGTGTTGAGAGATTCTTCAATTGCGGAATCAATAAAACCACACGTATTAACCACCACCACGTCTGATTTGTCGTATGAGGATGATATTTCGTATCCTTGGGTTTTTACTCTTGTCATTATTTTTTCTGTATCTGATCCTGCTTTAGGACAGCCAAGCGAAATAAAGCCAATTTTAGGAATCTTTATTGATGTCATGCTTAATGAATGAGTGAATGAAGAAAATAAATAATTAAAACTCCAAATAAAATAGAGAAAGTTTGTTGAAGCGTTTGCATGATTTGCACTTTTTTATGCAGCGATGGAATAAGATCAGAAATAGCAACATAAATCATACTTGAAGCAGCAAGAGATAAGATAATTGGAATTAATTCTTCAAGGTCGTTCAAAACAAAATAGGCAAGGATAGCACCAACAATCATTGCACAACCAGTAATAATATTCATCATAAGGGTCCTGGATAAACTATAACCAGAATTAATTAATATTGAAAAATTACTAATTTCTTGAGGAATTTCATGCACGATAATTGCAAGAGCAGTGATTAAGCCTAGATTAATGTCGACAATAAATGCACTGGCAATCAATATACCATCAATGAAATTATGAAAACAATCTCCGATAATCAAGATACTTCCTTTTTTTACATCATGATTCACCACTGGGGAATGATTCTCACAATGCGATCCATGACAATGCCTCCAAACTAATAATTTCTCTAAAATAAAAAACACGAGAATACCAATTAAAACAATTAGGGAGATTTGATGTAAGTCGCCCGATAACTCATAGGCATGAGGAATGATCTCTAGAAAAGCGGCCCCTAATAAAGTACCGACAGCAAGGCTAACAAAATAATCCGCATAATTGACCATCTTAAGTTTGCTAAATAAATACGCAAGCATCAGACTTAAAACAGAGCCAAAAAAACAAACAGCGATAATGATCAATAAATTCATAAAGTGGGATTATACGTCATTAATTTACAGAATTAAGCATTAATCCATGCAAGAGAAATCAATCTAAATGGTGTTTTATTTTGACGATGAGAAAACAAAAAATTGTCCCTAAAAGTACAATAATTTTGACTTATAGAATTACCGTATATGTTATGAACACCATGAAATTTTAATAATGAAGCTGTAATTCCAACTAAGTCGACATTAAACTTATTATTCTGGTATCTGAAATACTTCCCAAGAAAATTATATTTCTTCATAAATAAATCATAGACATCCCGATCAGTTTCAAAGTATTTTTGTGAAATACCAGGCCCTATCCATGCAACAACTTCCTCACAATTTGTTTTAATCCTTTTTAGTGTTTCATGAATAATACCTGTTGAAAGACCCCTCCAGCCACAATGAATTGCTGCAACAAACGAGCCTTTTTTATTTGAAAGCAAAACAGGTATGCAGTCTGCTGCTCTAACTGCCACAATAACATTTGGTTCATAGGTAAAAATTGCATCGCAAGTAAGATGATGATCGTTGTTATAAATTTGGTAAACTTTGTTTGAATGAACCTGATTAACTAATGAAAACTGTCGATTAGTGAATTCAAAAAAATCTTTAGATTGAACATATGTGGAGTTGGTATAAATTTTTAAACTAGCATCTGATTGAAAAGCTCTGACATGAGCTGGTAACTCCCAGTCAACTTTTATTCTACTTTTCATCATCAAAAGTTAAATCATCATCATTTAATTCAAAATCTTGTTGAAGAAAATGGTCTGTAGGTCCAAAATCGTTTTCAATTGAATCTTTCCTTATTGAAGACAAAAGCTCCTTCATGTCTTCTGGAAGATCAATCGTCCACTTCATTTCCTTGTTAGTTTTCGGGTGAATCAATCCTAGAGAAATGGCGTGCAGGGCTTGTCTATCAAATATTTTAATTGCGTTAAGTAAATCATCGCCCATTTTTTTTGTCGGGATTATCTTCTTTAATCCATAATCTTTGTCTCCAACTATAGGGGAATTATTATCTAGCATGTGGACACGAATTTGATGTGTTCTTCCAGTCTTCAAAAGACACCTGACGTAAGTATGGTAATTAAACCTTTCAAGTACTTCAAAACTAGTTTCTGCACTTTTACCATTCACTTTAGTAACAGCCATTTTTGTTCTTTGCCTGGGATGTCTCCCAATTGGCTTGTTTATTACCTTATTTTGCCAAATTTGTCCCCATACTATCGCTCTGTATTCTCGATAAACAGTTTTACTTTGTAATTGATTGATCAAATTATTTTGTGATTCGTCATTTTTGGCAACAACCATCAACCCCGTCGTGTCTTTATCAAGCCTATGAACAATCCCTCCTCTAGGAAGTTTCTCAAGATTCTTGTTGAAATGAATCAAACCATTAAGCAAGGTTCCGTTAGTATTTCCTGAACCAGGGTGCACTACAAGATTGCTTGGTTTATTTAAAACCAAAATATCATCATCTTCATAAATAATTTCTAATGGAATATTTTGCGCTACAACATCAATTTCATCTTCAATGACACCATTGATCATAATTTCCTCACCCCCAACAACCTTATAATTTTGTGAGACATTTAAACCATTGAGCAATATAAAATCATTTTTAATCATAGATTGAATTTTTGATCTGGAGAACTCAGGAAGTAAGTTTGATAAAACCGCATCTAACCTTGACCCAAAAAAAGTTGTAGGTATGATAAGTTTTTTATTAACATCAATTTTAGTCATGATTAGATATCTTACCTTATTTGTTTCCTCAATATTTCTGGCAGGTTGTTTTATTTTTGGGGAGCCTACTGAATTTGATGAAACCACTGGCCAGAGTCCTGAATGGATATATGATAGAGCTGAAGGATTAAAGGATCAACGAGATTTCAGAAAAAGTATAGACTTCCTTGAAAAGCTTATTAAGCGATATCCAGATAATAAACTTATACCGTCCGCTAGATTAAATCTTGCCTATGCTTATTATAAATTTGGGCAAAAGGAACTTAGCACATCAACTGTTAACCAATTTATAACCTTGTACCCCAGTCACCCATCCATGGACTATGCTTACTACCTTAAAGGTTTAAATCTTTATCAGGAAAGAGGTATTATTAATAAGCTGACCATGCAGGATATTAGTGACAGGGATGTAAATAATCTTAAACAAGCGTTTGATGCTTTCAGTGAGCTGGTCAAGAAATTTCCAGACTCAAAATACAGTCAAGACTCAACTGATAGGATGACGTATTTGATGAATAAAATCGCTGAATACGATCTTCATGTTGCAAGATATTATATGAAGCGTAAGGCTTATGTGGCGGCACTGAATAGAGCAAAAAATGTGTACACAAGCTATCCTGAAAGTATTCATGTTGAAGAATCTTTGGTCATTCAGTATATCGCCTACAAAGAGCTAAAGTTAAAAGATCTCGAAGTGGCCACCAAGAAAGTTATTGATCACAACTATCCAAATAATCAATTAGCATTGGATATTAATGAAGGTACAAAAACATGGTGGAAATTTTGGGAAAGCTTAGCGGATTAATTCTTACTAGATAGTTTTTTTCTTAACTGATTTTTTATTTTTCTTCTTGTGACCAATCCTGTGCTAACTCTTTTCGCTTTATAAGCATATGGATTATCTGATGCCTCAAAAATCATTCTTAAAGGGATAGACTGCAAGGACAGCGCTTTTCTAAAGTAATTATCTAAGTACTTTTTATACGAAGGAGCTAAACCCTCTAAATGATTTCCATGGATTTTAAAAGATAATGGAGACTTAGAAACAAAGCTCATGAATTTTAATTTAGGTCTTATTCCCTTGCTAATTGAAGGAGGATGATTGATAAGGGCGTCTTCTAAAAGCTTATTTAAAATCGATGTTTTATACTCTTTAGATAAATGTTCTCGAATCTCTTTTATATTTTTAAAAATTTTAGATAGATTTGTTTTCTTTTCAGCAGAAATCTTTATGTTGTCAATAAAACCAAAATTTAGATTAAATTGTTCTAGATCACCATTAAATCTTTCTTTTTCATATTGATTCAGTAAATCCCATTTATTAAATAAAAGTAATAAAGGTTTATACGACTTCAAGCATTCAGAAATGAGTGCTTGATCCTGAGAGGTTATACCTACTGAGGAGTCAATAATAAGTAAAATGAAATTAGCGTTCTTTGCGCTTTCAAGAGACTTTAATAGTGCAAATTTTTCTTCCTTAGAAGTAACCTTCCCTTTCCTTCTTATTCCTGCAGTATCAACAAGAATGTATTTATCTGAGTTTAATTCAAATTCAATTTCAATCGAATCAATTGTCGTACCAGGCAAATTACTCGCTATAAGTCGATCGGAGCCGATTAATGAGTTAATTAGAGTCGATTTTCCTGCATTCGGTTTTCCTAAGATAGCTATTTTAAAATTGTCATTTATTTCATTTGGCTCAACAGGGATACCATCTAATTTATGAGCAATAAATTCAATGATTGAGTCAATACCGTAGTTATGGCTCACAGAAGTACAGATTACTTGTTGATACCCAAGATTCATGAAGTCAAGTTTTGCAGTATCATCAGAAACGCCATCCACTTTGTTAATTACCAAGCAAATATCTTTATCTTTTTTTCTCAACAATTTAGATATCAACTGATCATCAGGTAAAAGACCAGACTTATAGTCAACCACAAATAGAACAAGATCCGCCTCATCTGCAGCAAGATTTGTTTGGTTTAGAATTTGCGAATCTAAAGCATTATTATTTTTTGAAAAATTAAGTCCACCTGAATCTATTATTTCATAGGTAAGATTATTAATAACAGTTTTACCCACCTGTCGATCTCTGGTCAATCCCTCGAATTCTGACACGATGGCTTTTTTTGATTTGGTTAACTTATTAAAAAGACTAGATTTTCCTACATTAGGTCTTCCAACTATAGCTACATTACTCATTGATTTGAATTTTAATAATTTTTTGATGATTTAAAAGGGTATATACACTATCTTCATATTTATAAATTTTCGTTGTATTTAATGAATTCTGAATACTCGTCGCTTCCCCAAAGTCAATTAACTCTTGAAGATCTTTCCCAAATTTATGCACGCCTATCCTTTCCCCCTCATTGAGGTTAAAGATGTGCAGCACTCCCAGATAATCAATAGATAGCAAAAAATCATTGAAAATAATTGGTTTTGATATTTTTCTATAACTTAAATCGTTATTTTTCCATATTGTTTTACCAGACTTCAAGTCAAAATTATAAATTGCATCATTTTCATGAGCTACTACAAGATTGATATTGTCTGTTGCAATACCATGATAAGAACTAACTTTCCGGGACCAAACTTTTGAACCTGAGGCTCTGTCAAATGCTGTGATCTCCCCATTGTAAGATGAAGCAATTAACATGCTATCGACGATACCTAAGTCACCAGCGACGTCATTTGTGCGTTCTATTTCAGTTACTCCCTTCGGTCTAGACAAAGTTAATTCAGTTAAAAAACTGCCTGATTCGGGTTCAATGATGACTACCTTCCCGCCAGGAAACCCTGAATATAAAATATCATCCACAATTATAATTGGAGATTGAACATTAATTGAAAGAGGTGGATTTTGTCTGACATAAGACCATAAGGATAAGCCACTGTTAGAATCAAAAGATTCAATCTTGTTATTAATGTACTTCAATATGATTTGATTTTTATAGAAGAAAGGTTTGAGATTCAAGCTATTGGGGAGCCTTCTACTCCAAATTAGGTTGCCCTTTTCATCAATTTTCGTTAAAAAATTTCTTTCATCAGTAAAGTAAAAATCATTTTCTAGACCACTAAATAATCCAGTTTTAATTTTAGTATCAATTTTTTTACTAAAAAGTGTATCGCCAGTATCTTGCGAAAGTTTAGTAAAAACTCCATCCTCAGTAACAAAAAAAATCGAATCTTCTTTAAAAACTATTTCGGCATATCCAGGGAGAAGGTCAAATTCTTTGATCCACGGCTGATTGACTTGAACTTTATTTTCAAAACCATCGGGTAATGGTTCCGGAGTGTTATCAAGACCGCTATCGAAATATACATCTTGAATCTGTCTTTCGAGTTCTTTAACAGGACCTATACATCCTACAATGGGAAGTAAAAAAAATAAGAAAAGTAATTTCTTCATTGGGTCTTTTGCTGCTAAATCTTAAAGATTTTGCAATTTATATTCAATCACCCTTGAAAAATCACTTTGTGGTGAAAAAGAACTGATAGCTTTAGCATACAACTCTTTAGCTTTATCAATATCGCCCTCTTTTTTTGCAATATCTGCTTGAAGGTCAAACTTAAAGCCTAAAAATCCTTTGGTTTTAATCATTTCAGAAAACTGTTTCGCTTTATCAAGGTCATCCTCAGATAATGATATCAATCCAAGATAATAAACTGAAAGACTTTTAATTGAGGGTTCCACCGCGTTTTGAGTAACCCAGTGAAGTCGATCTTTAACGTCTTGATCAACAGCATCATTTTTTAGAATGGTTTTTACAAAAATAATTTGCGCTCTAGCAGAGTATGGTGTTTTAGCATAATTATCTTTTAAGTCATCAGCAATTGATTTTAAATTTTCAATATCTGTTGTTTTACTTATTAATAATTTTTGAAACAACTGCGAAGCTTCTCCCGTATTTTGCTCTTGTTTTGATTGATAGAAATCATTACCAATCAAAATAATTAAAAAAGCAACAACTAAGCCAATAATTAATTTTTTATTTCGCTGCACGAATTCTTTGATTTTTTCAAATTGTTCTGAATTGTTTTCGATATCTTGTGCCATATTAATCCTTTGAGTACTAAATTGAACCAGGTATTGCTTCTATAAGCGCTTTTGTATAGTCTGTGGAAGGTTTATTGAATAACTGTGTAACTGAACCTTTCTCAACTAGCTTGCCATTTTGTAAAACAATCACCTCGTCGGCGATGTATTTTACCACCCTTAAGTCATGAGTGATAAATAAATAAGTGAGCTGAAACTTTTTTTGTAATTTCTTCAGCAGTTCTAAAATTTGTGCTTGAATTGATACATCCAAAGCTGAAACAGGCTCATCACAGACAATGACTTCAGGTTTAATAATTAATGCTCTTGCGATACAAATTCTTTGTCTCTGTCCGCCACTGAATTGATGTGGATAACGGGATAAGTCATCCTCAGAAAGACCTACCAACTTGATATGTTCGATCACCTTGCTCTCAATCTCATCTTTATCGCCCATCATATGGATTTCTAAAGGTTCTGAGAGGATTTGACGTATTGTAAATTTAGGATTCAATGATGAAAATGGGTCCTGAAAAATCATTTGTATTTTTTTTCTAAAAATTCTTGTTTCATCAGAAGATAGATTCACTATATTCTGTTTCATGAAATTGATCTCGCCACTATCCGGACTAAGAAGCTTCATGACTGTTTTAGCCAATGTTGATTTACCACTTCCTGATTCACCAACAATCGCTAAACACTGACCTTTTTTAACAGTAAAAGAAACATCA
>Ga0255752_10006493_pt1 | contig 10954 bp, 11 predicted proteins | sample 011ome_25_FD_179952 | JGI IMG/M metagenome (GOLD analysis project Ga0255752, IMG submission 179952) | Coastal salt marsh microbial communities from the Groves Creek Marsh, Skidaway Island, Georgia - 011512CT metaG (version 2) | ecosystem: Environmental > Aquatic > Marine > Intertidal zone >...
TCAGTACTGTCACGAGGCGCTGGCAGCTTTTGGTAGGTTGTGGTGCGTAGGCACCGCTACTGATAACAACACCATTTACTGGTCTGACTTGCTGATAGGCTCAGACTGGACAGGTGGTTCTAGTGGTTCTATTAACGTAGAGAAAGCGTGGCCTGACGGGTTCGATGAAGTACGTGCATTAGCAGCGCACAACAACTCGTTGATTATCTTTGGTAGACACAGCATTCTTGTTTACGGCGGTGCTAACTCTCCAGCAACTATGGCCCTTACGGATACTGTTGCAGGACTAGGCTGCATCTGTAGAAACTCTGTGCAGTACATAGGCACTGACGTTTTGTTTATGTCAGAAAACGGACTGCGCAGTTTAGGACGAGCGATACAAGAGAAGTCTTTGCCTATATCTGACTTGAGCAGAAATATACAGAGTCAGTTGACTTTGTTAATTGCTAACAGAGCGCAGCCTACTGCATCTGTGTACAGCCCAGAAAACTCTTTTTACTTGATTACGTTTCCTGCTGAGAACACGACGCTGTGTTTTGACCTACGGGGTAGACTAGAGAACGGATCTTTTAGGACTACTGTGTGGCCCGGATCAAAGTTTGAAGCATGGGAGCGTAAGCCTACAGACGGAACTTTGTACACAGGAACAACGTCAGGTATAGGTGAGTACGACACTTACTTAGACGAAGGCGAGACCTATCGGTTTAAGTACATTAGCCCCGGTTTAACTTTTGGTGATCCGTCTAAGACAAAGTTTTTAAAGAAGATACGACCAACAATAGTAGGCGGCGGTACAGAAACGGTATTCGTTAAGTGGTCATATGACTTAGACGAGAACTATAAGTCAGCTTCGTTTGCATTAGGTGGTGACACTAGCTCTATAGCGTTCTACAACCAAGACGCAGAGTTTAACATCGCTGAGTTTTCTGGTGGTACGTCTATTACCAGAAAGTCTATTAACGCAACCAGCGGTGGTTCTATTATTACCGTAGGTATAGAGACTGAGATGAACGGGTCTGAGGTTTCAATTCAGGAAATTAACGTATTAGCATTGATGGGTAAAACATTATGAGTCTTATTTCTAGTCTTATGAAAGACATCTTTGGTTCAGATGTAGATTTAGGTAACCTCTACCAAGGCATAGGAACCACAGGTCAACAAGCGATGACTGCTGCAGGTCAGCTAGCGTCACAACTTCCCGGAATGACTGCGTTCCGTCCGTTTACGGTAACAAGCGGATCGGGACAAGTCATGGCTACTCCAGAAGGGGGCTTCAACATAGGCTTGTCTCCTGCCGCCCTAGCGCAACAGGAAGCCTTACGTCAGCAAGCAAACTATTATCTGACTCAAGGTGTTCCCGGTTTGGGTCAAATGAGTCAACTACAGGGACTAGCTGGAGGCTTAGGTGCTCAGTTTATGGCCCAGTCTAGCTTGCCTACAGGCGCTAGAGAGTCAATGATGTACGACAAAATCAGGGCGTTACAGAGTCCTGAAGAGCAGAGGCAACGCTTGGCTTTAGAAGAGCGTCTAGCGTCTCAAGGAAGACTAGGGGTTCAGACTGCTCAGTTTGGAGGAACGCCTGAACAACTTGCGCTATCAAAAGCACAAACTGAAGCACAAAACCAAGCAGCACTGATGTCAATACAACAGGCTCAGGCAGAACAAGCACAACAAGCGGCGCTAGGCTCTCAGTATGCTGGTCTCATGTCTCAAATGGCGGGGACAGGAATGGGACTACAGCAGATGCAACAGCAGTTAGGATTAGGCGCTCTAGGTGCTTCTTATCTGCCAGAGCAACAAGCGTTGGGAATGTTGTCAGCGGCTTCTCCGTTCGTGTCTATCGCAGACGTTGCTCGTCGTCAGGGCGCTGGTCTCTACGGAGAGACAGGTATGTCTGCTTTGGATGCTTACTTGGCGGCACAGCTAGGACAGGCGAACTTGGTCGGTGGAGTAATACCGGGCGTTGTTCAGGGGCTAGGAAACATAGCAGCAACTGGCGTAGAAGGGCTGTTTGACTTTTTGAGCAGTTTGTAATTAAAGGAGATAACTAATGCCACGTTTTTCACCACAAGTAATAGGGGCTTTAGCTAACCCTCAATACGGTATGCTCACTGGACAGGCGATTGCTAACGTAGGCGGACGCTTGGCTCAGATTCCCGGAAATATTAGGGAAGAGCAACAGCGTAGGGCAGCACAGGCTGCACTTCAGACAGGACTTCAGGGGTACGCTACTCAAGATCCTGCTCTGCTTCAACGGTCTGCGGCTGCTTCTGCTGCTGCTGGCTCTCCTGAGCAAGCGTTAGCTATGGCTGAAGCTGGTTCTGCAATAACAGCAGGACAAAAAGAACAAGAGGAACTAAACGCCAGAAGAAACGCTATAGCAGCATCAGCAGAAGCTAATGGTTACACGGAGATAGCAAAAAGAGCTAGACTAGCAACATCTCACGATACATTGGATGCTGTTGCCAAAGACTTAAGAAGTGAAGAGTTCAAGATAAAAGAAAAGATGCCAGCGGCTGTTAGAATGAGCATAGCAAAAACAGCAGGGATTACTCCAGCGCAGTTTAAAGAGCTAGAGTTGTCAAAAGTTTCTGATGACGCTTTTAATAAGTACATAAGCGGGTTAGAGGGCGATTTAAAACCTTGGATGGACTCTAACGACAAAGTACAGGTTTACCGCGAAAGTAAATTTGGTACTGTTTGGGACGAAAACTCACAGGCTTTTGTAAATCCCGGAGACTTAGGCCTAAAAGAAGCGCCTCCTACTGTTCAGAGAGTTGAAAACATAGCTCAAGGACTCCAAGAAAAATTAACTGACCTCGGAGCAGAAAATTTTATAGAACTGAGTACTCAAGCACAGCAGTCAGCAGAAAGCGTGATGAGCATAGATAGGGTATTACCCACTCTTGATAATATGTACACAGGCACTCTCGCTGAGATTCGTCTCAAAACCGCAAAAGCGTTTAATCAGTTAGGTATTCCGTATGACGACTTAAGCAGGATAACAGACACTGAGGTGTTCATTGCTGAGTCAGGTAAACGCGTTGCAGACTACATCAAAAACTTAGGTTCTGGTACTGGTTTGTCTGATAAGGACTTGGCGTTTACCTTGCAAGTTGTCGGAGGAGATATAGGGGTAGACGCTTCATCCCTCAAAAGAATACTTACGGAGTTCCGAAACGCTGCCGTTAGGAAGATCCAAGGGTACAACGACATGAGGACTAACGTGTTTAATAAGATGGGAGACTCTGCCGACGCTTCTCTTACTCAAGCGTTCTATCCTTCTGTAATTGTTCCTGCTAAAGCGGCTCCGGGAACTGGAGGCCTTCTTTCTCCGGAAGATTTTTTGAATATGACCGTAGAAGAGCAGGAAGATTACTTAAAGGAACGAGAAGCAGCTTTACAACGATAAGGTCTTTAATATGTCTAATCAACAAGAACTTCTAGACAGGTACTACAAAGTACAGCGGCTAGAGAGGCTTAGAGCACTTAACGACACGCCACCGCCTCCTTCTGTTGCTGATGAAGAAACTTACCTTGAGGGCGTTTCACGTAGGTTTGGTGAGGCTGACTTTGCTGGCGCTGCTGCTAAGTTTGTCCCTGAGTTTCAACGAAGGACAGCCGAAGCAGCTATCCCTGCGCCTCCCGGTTTTGCTGGGGGGTCTCAGGCTCCTATTGGTCAGCAGGCAGCTATCGGTCTTTCTCAGGCCGCTAGGACTGGAGGTGAACTAACTGGTGAGGCTTTAGGGGTTGTAATACCTGACTTTGCTAGAGAAAGTTTGGGCGCGGCTTGGGATTATCTGTCTCAGTCTCCTATTGGTCAGCAGGGTCTGCTGGCTGCCATGAATACCTACGAAGGGTATCAGCAGTTAAAAGAGCAGTACCCTACAGTAATAGCAGAAGCTGAACGAACGCTTGGCATTGCTTTTGATCTGGCTGCTTTGTTTTCTCCTAGACCAGACCTAATAGACTTAGACAAGAAAATTAGAGACGCGAGAGCATTAGGAGTAAAAACAAAACTGTCAAAAGAAAAACAGGCGATTACTAACATGATAGAGCCTGAGAAATTTAGCACAGCAGACGAGGTAGTTCTAAGTGGGCCTCTTCGCTCAAAAACATGGATTCCTAATGCGTTTGAGGACGATGTTATAGATGCGCTCCAAACAATACCCGGACTTAAGCCTTACGGAACAATCACTCATAATTTTAATGTTATCCAAAAACACATAGAATCTCAAGCGACTAAGCTAAACAACTTTGTAAAATCTCAAAACAAGAAGGTAGACATAGAGGATTTATCAGAAGAGTTTGCTTTTGCTATGCAAGATTTCATGGGCAGTGACGTAGTAGCTCTGGCTTCAGACGCGGCACAAAGTCAAATTAAAAAATACATAAATCTAGCGCAACAGCTTATTAAAGACGAAGGTGGCGACTTAAAAGGTATTTTAGAAGCCCGTAGAAAGTTTGATAAAGCTGTACACTCAGCAGGAGGAACAATAGAAGCTGACGTATCAACTTATCAAGCAATGGCTGCAAAAGAAGTTCGTAATGTTTTAAACAACTATCTAAAAGCTAATACAAAAGGGGACGAAGTACACCACCTGTTAGACCAACAGTTTAGGTCTCTAACAGCCTTAGATAGAATGGTAAACAAAAGAAACAGGGAAGGCTCTAACGCTCCGGCAAGGGCGATGCAGATAATAAAAGACAACACAGGTATTAGCCTTTCTACAACCCTTTTGTCTGTACTTGCTACTGGTGCCTCCTTTGTTTCTCCTGCTGTAGCTGCCCCTATAGCTGGGGTTGCTGTAGGTACTGCCCTGTCATCTCAGATTAGACGACACGGTAAGGCAACGGTGTTAAAGTCTTACGCTGAACTTCTGTCTGCTATTGACAAAACAATGAAAGCAGTAACAAGCCCTGCTGGACTTGAGGCTTTATCTTTAGATAGATTGGTAATTGTTGACTTAATGAACCAAGCTAGAGAGTACGAGGAAGAATCTACAAATGGCGAGTGACCTCTATAGTGTACGTAAAAAATATGGGCAGAAAAAAGAGAAAGAAGCCAAAAGAGTAAGCCCTCGTGGAGCAATGCCGGAGACTGACGTTGTTACTCCGGCTTTAAACGCCTTGTCTTATCCGCAGAGAAAACTAAAAGAAGCTATTAGTGGAAATGAGACAGAGTGGTTCTCTCCTGAAGGTTTGCCTGTTCCAGTGTACGCTGCTGGAAACACAATACTTGACTTGGTTGCAGACCCTCTAAATTTAATTGGCGGTGGTTTGTTTACATCAGGCGTGAAAGGAGCCAGAAGGATAGCTGGCGCAGACAGTTTAAAAGGAAACACGGTGTCTGCTGCGTCTAACTGGATAGATAATTTCTACGTTCCGTCAAAAACAGCAGTACCTACCAAGCTTGACGAGTTTATAGTCAACAATAAAAAGCCGTTGTCTACGCTACCTAAAGTAGGGGGCAGGATAGGAAACCTAGAAAACGCACAACAATCGGCAGATATGAGGGAAAGGGCTGGTTCTTTTGTAAACTGGTTAGCTGATGCTTCACAACGAGGAATAGAGCAAACTATTTCTCCTAGTGCCAGAGCACTCTACAGGGATAAACAGATAACTGGAACAATGCAAGATAAGGCAGGTCAGGCGTTAGAATCAAACGCTAATCGTGCTGTCCCAAAAGCAGTGGCACAGGTTCAGGCTACAGAAAATATTGGGTATCAGTCTGTAAGAGACGGGGCGAAGTCTCAAGATGTTCAGGATATAGTCAACAGAAGTTTCTTGACAGAGCCTGTAAAAGCCACTGAAGGATCGTACAAAGGCCTCATAAAGGACAACAAACTACAAGGGACTTACGAGAGGTCAGGAAGAGCAGCCCCTGTTACTGATAAAGATTTAGACATCATAGACCAACACGTTAGGACTGTGTGGAAGGACAGAAAAGACAGGAGTATAAGTGAAACACCTACGGCAGATATAAGGATAAAAAACCCCGGCTCTGGAGATCAGGTAACAGGATCACACAGGTTAGACTTCTTCCAGAAAAGTAAAGTCTTTTCTACCATGAACAGTCTGTACAAGAAAAACTCTAAACCAACGGTTGAAGAAACGTGGTCTCATTTAAAAGAAAGTAATTTAAAGCTACACCCAAAGTCTAAGACTTTAGAGGACGCACGTAAAAACGGAATATGGGTAACAGGGTCTTTTACCGGAAACGCTATAACAGAGGGCGGAGTAAACTTTATAGCTAAGGTTAGTCCAAGCGGAAGGGTAATGGCTGTCATCTCGGACGAACATAACTTTCTAGAGAAAATACCGGCGGTAGGTAGAGTGCTGGAGGATGCCTTGCCTAACAGGTCACTCTCTGTTACTCCTCCGATGCACTTTGACGTAAAAAAGACCAAAGAAACTATTAAGGATACTCAGCCTAAAGACAAGAAAAACGTGACGCAGAGCTTGCAAAACATAGTAGACGCTACACCTGATCCTGCCCTGCTGAGACAAGAAAGGAAAGTTAGTACAGGCGCGGGTATGATTGGTGCTGGTATGTTGACAGGAGATGAAAAAGGGAGCCGAAGCTCCCAGTAAGTTACAACTCACAGTTGTTACCTGTACAGGCCAGTTGTTGACTACCCTCGGTCATATCGCTGGCCTCTTCTATATCCCACGATATTTCCTTCGGGAAGTCCTTCACTAGTTTCTTGTACGTAGCCATATCAATAGGTTCATAAGGAGCCTGTTGGTACGTGTGGTCTGAGTAAGGCAAGAACGAGATACCGCTGATCTTGTCAAACTTGTTGTACAGCCACTGTCCCACCTGAAGAAACTCATTGTCCCGGTAGTAGCAAGTCATAGAAGGCTTGTGCTCACACCAGTAGTCCTGATATATCTCCCATAGCTCTAGTTGCTCCATAGCACCCATCTCAGAGGCTGTCACAGCGCCGTCAGGAGCCTTCATAGGGAAGGAGAATACCTTGGTAGTAGGTGACGTTACATCGGTCTCTACGGGCACTCCAGCGGCTTCTAGGACGCTACACAGAGGGTCACGAGAGTCAGCTCTCACGCGTCGAATGTACTGTTGTGCGTATCGCGGGTGAATCCCTGAAGCAGAATCCACAAGCTGGCTGACAGTACCGGAGGGCTTAACAGCAGTAATAGCAGCAGAAGTATTAATCCCAAGTCTATCAGACCATACTTTATTCGTAGCGATAGCTTCCTCACGTAACGCCGTAAGCCACTTCTTAAGTTTCGCATTGTCCTCTCTCCCTGACAGCAGTGGGTGATCCATAATCCCTGTCAACGACACACCGAGTAACGCCTCCTCTTCCGTGTTAGTCTTCCATATCTTACGTAGGTACCGGAAGTCTGTCAGCGTAGCCTGAAGAGTTCCAAGGATAGTCGCAACACGTACTTTTCGTTTGAGGTCTGCGAGACTATCGGTTGGCCTGACAACAACTTCCGATAGATTACAGAACTGGTACGGTCTGAGGATGATCTCCGAGCATGGATTAGTTCCAAAATCATAGGTAGCATCTCGTCGCTCATTTCTTGCAGCTTGCTTTTGACTAGCAACCCTGCTGAACATTCCTCGTTCTCCTGAGTAGGACTCATATAAACTTTTCCACTCATCTAAAAAGGCTGGGAAGTCAGGCTTCTCTGTGTAGCAAGCACTGTTGTTTGCAAGACCACGTTGTGGATTATCTACCCACCACTGTCCTGACTTGCATCGTCTGATTCTATCATCTGTAAGGTTAGACAGACTGATAAGGGCACTTCTTCGGACACCGCCAACGACAACGATCTGTGCAATCTTACAGCAGAGATCGTGACATTCGATGGAACTAAGCCTTCGTCCAGCAGCGCCCCGAAAGACTTCAACGGTAAATCGGAACAGATCCTCAAGAGGCTCAGGCCCAGACGCTCTGCCGCCAAAGGTTCTGAGGGTGGCACCTGCAGGTCGTACTCCAGAGACGTCCCACTTTGGAAGCTGACCACTATAGAGCATGGCAATAAGTTCCCTATAGGCTTTGGCCCAGCCAATCTTCGAGTCCGAAACGTGTATACAACTGTCTGTGTCATGGAACTCCTCCGCAATCTCTGGTAGTTTTGAAATGTACTGACGCTCGACACTGAACCCTACGCCTGTGCCGCACATCAGGACGTACATCATTTCGTCAAACGCCTTAGGGTGATCTATCGGTAAGTAACTACAATTGAATCCAGCTACGTTGTCACGGTCGAGTGCTTCACCTGCTGTCATCAATGCTCGCATCGAAGGCATGACGTCTAGGTCATGTATTGATTTGAATATCTCTGACACTTCGAAGTCATTCAGGTCAGCACGATCTACCCAGTAGTTGACGTATCGGTTGACTGTTTCTTCCCAAGTCTCACGGCGCTGCTCCGTAGGTAAGTACCTAGCGTAACGAGACTTGTGTATGTATTGTTGGTATGCGTCCATTAGTTCTCCTAGTCTTCACTCAGTATCACTGCTGTGGCTTTTGATAGAAGGAAGTGTACTCCTTCTGGATAAGGTCGGCTAGACGCTATCTCAAACATCTCACCTCTGTCGTACATAATAACTGCGCAGTCAATTTCTTTGCCTTCTTCCTCGTACTGCATCGCTTTTACTGCGAAGAGAGACAAAAACTCTGATGCGCTTATCGGCTCCTCTTTGTCTTTACCGAATTTTCCCTCCACTACTTTCATAAGTTAGCCTCTATCAGACGCTCAAGGTACCACTTTGCTTTCCGAAGATCCTCTACGCCGTTCTTGTACTCATAGCGCCACACGTACTTAAATATGTTGCCTTTGAGATAGCCCTTGAACTCTGGCTTATCCATAGACTCCTGTATCGCCTCAATGCACTCCACGTTGCCTGTGTTATAGTGATGTGGCCTAGAGACTATGTCCCACTCTTCTGGTGTTGCTTCGTCTATTGAGCGTGGGAAAGAAGTGTTACGATCAGATTTAGTATTCATGCTCTTCCTCCATTAAGTCTTCTTCAAATTGATCTAGTCGGTTGATTAACTTATCTTCAAACCTATCCAGTAGTTCTTCTGCTGTGATCTGGAGTCCTTCCAGAAGGTCATCAGGGTCATACACCTTTAGAATCCTCTCTTTAATTTCCTCTAGCGTTAGCATACTCAATCAACTCCTCCAAAGTATCTATAGTATACCACTTTATTGCGTGTTTGTCACACCATTCTGCCATTGTTAGTTTAGCACCCTTGCGTACTTTCTGGTTAGGTTTCATAAGCACGAACACTAACTCATTGAAACTCGGTAGGCAGTCCTTAATCGCCTTATACTTTTGTGTGTCTCCTTCTCTAAAGAAGCCTTTGCACTCCACAAGTACTCCGTTAGGATGTAGGAAGTCCGGCGTGTAAACTCTAGGTACTTGGTAACTAAACTTTTCTGACTCATAGGTAAAACCCTCTCGCTGTAGTTGTGCGTTGACGTTCTGTTCAAACTCAGACCTAAAGTTCCCTAAGCGGGATTTCCGGGACTTTCGGCTCATTGAATACCTCTACTAAATATCTTGGCCCTGATGAGTACGCGAAGGCTCTTACGGAAGGCCAGCATACCGTTTTGTAAGTACAGTAGGAGCAACCTACGGCGAGTTTCTGGTTTCCACTCTTTCCATCGTCGATAGGCTCGTAGCACACGCTTGGTGGGTGAGGCTGCTCCACTAGCTTTTTTATGTGGTCAATTCGTTCTCCTATGTCGTAGCCGATTAAGTCGTGAACAGGTGCCTGTGTGTCCTCTGAGTCGTACAGCAGGTACGTTAGGTGTCCGTTCTGTTTGTCCATTGCTAGCCACCCGAACTTTGTTTCACCTTCGGCGTGAGCGTAACCCTTGATCTGTCCTACGTAACCAAAGGGGTCATCGTAGGCCAGTGTCCCGTCCTTAAACTTCTTGAAGCCATAAGTAGAAGTGCTCTTGATGTCAGTAACTACACCGTCAATCTTGCAGTCCATAGAACCTTTGATTCCGTTGACTTCACACTTCTTCTGCTCATCAGTAACCTCGTGTCCAGAGAGCCTAGTGAGGAACAGAAGCATCTCTTCGATCAGGTGTCCGTACATGAACTTGACGTAGGTGTTAGGTGTCATCTCCTCTTGTACGTCCGGGTTGTTCACTACGTTCCAGAGGAACCTGTCGTTACGTCCGATGTTGGACATACGTAGCTTCCGTCCGTCACGTTCTTCTGTGAACAGGTTAGTCATCAGTCGCTTACAGCTTTCACCGAAGCGGTCTATCTCTGCTTCTAGATCAACACCCTCTGGTACGTCTTTTGAAGAGACTACCTTGTATATGTCGTCTACTAGATTATATATTGATTTCATGGCTTTGTCCGTTTAAGTAAGTTATTGCGGCCTGTAGTACTTCTACGCTGTCGTTGAACCCTCCTAGCGCTCTGTTACATTTGTGGCACAGCCATCCTCTGAAGGATTCATTTTCGTGGTCGTGATCTAGTACCCACGAACCGTTTTTTGTGTTTCCTGTGCCTTTTACGTCCTCCTCTGATCCTTTACAAATAGGGCAATGATAACCCTCTTGTGGCATCCCGTGTTTCTCTCTGAGCCTCTTTCGAACCTTTTGCATCTCGTTGTTACACTTACGGCACTCGGCTCTTAGATAGTTGCCACCAGACGCCATGTTGTACGCCTCTAGTGGTAAGTACTGCTCGCACTTAGAGCAAGTCTTGCCGTGTCCTGCTCCTAAATCATCGTGTTCGAAAAAACACATCTGCTCCATCAGTGTGTCTCCGCCCATGTTGTTCCGACCTTGTACTCTCCGTCAAGAGGACATCGGAGTTTGTAGTAGATTCCTGCTGCCTTGAGACACTCCACAGCCAAGTAGCCGAACTTCTCTGCCTGTTCTGCGGCAACCTCCGTTTGCACTTCATCGTGTATGTTCCCCACAAACTTGTAGTCAATGTTCC
>Ga0255752_10006503_pt1 | contig 10943 bp, 18 predicted proteins | sample 011ome_25_FD_179952 | JGI IMG/M metagenome (GOLD analysis project Ga0255752, IMG submission 179952) | Coastal salt marsh microbial communities from the Groves Creek Marsh, Skidaway Island, Georgia - 011512CT metaG (version 2) | ecosystem: Environmental > Aquatic > Marine > Intertidal zone >...
ATCGGATAGATTACCATCTACTACAGTGAATGTGTCTGTTGTTCCAGTTAAAGTAAGAGATTGAACTCCGTTTATGGATTTATCTATAATATCTAAATTATTATTTGTGGTTGTTCCCCAAGTTCCCGCTTGTTCACCAGAACCTATTTTTTCTATTCCACTGTTTGTATATGTGCTAGCCATCTTTACCTCACACTTCTATTTCTGTATATGTTTCTGTGCCAGTTGGTGTTATTTCTGTCCATGTCTCCGTGCCACTTGGTGTAATAGTGGTATATGTTTCTGGCGTTGCACCTGCATTTATTTCTTCAAACAACAATTCTCCAAGTGAGTCTTGAGAAAAATTTAAATCTGTGGTGCTAACACCTGATCCTATCATAATACCATTTGATGTTTTTGTAAATGCAGACTCTATTTCAGAGGTTCCTAGTCTAGCTCTTGTACCCGCTGATGTTTGTGTGAAATCACCACTTAACTCTGCATTTGCACCAGCACTTATAAAAATACCAGCTGTTGTTTGTGTGTTGTTAAAACTAATACTAGAAACACCAGATAATATACCAACACCAACAGATGCCTTTGAAGATATAGCTGTTTGTTCGGAAACGCCAGTAAACAAAATACCTTGATCGGCAATACTATATTCAGATAAAGCAGATACACCTAACACTAACAGTCATCCTCATTCTCTTGTTCAAATTCTTTTCTTAATTTTTTTATTCTGTTTTCTAAAGTGCTTATTGTAGTGTAGATATGTCCAGTGCCACTTGGTCGTATCTCACCTTTTAAACACTCAACTTCATCCATAAGTGCAATAATGTGAGTAAGTTTTGAGTTGTGCATTGTAACACTTTGTTTTGTATCTTCGTTATTTGTTACAAGTATTGGGTGTCCAGTTCTCATTAATCTGCCTCCTCTATTGTGTTGCCTTCAGCCACCCATTCTTGGATTGCTTGGTAGTGTCTGTTATTAGGGTCTAGTGGTACAAACATTTCTTGACCATCTATTGTTGCTTTTACATTTATATTATTTCCATTAAAATTTTGAATATATTGTGCTGATGTAATTATCATTTATTCCTCTATATTTCTGCATCTACTGTAATTTTAGCACCACTTGTGTGTTCTCTTATTTCTACACCTTGCCCTACTGTTAATCCACTACCTATAGTCGCTTGCATTGTAATACCTTCTGTGCTTAATTCAGCTGCTGACATATTAGTTGTTTGTGTAGCAGTATTAGCAAATTGAATTTGAAAGTCAGTTACACCAGAAAAAGTAATTGTTGGATTTGTTCTCATAACGGGGTGTAATCTAACAGTACCTACAGCTACAGTTGTAGTTCTGGCATGACCAAATGTAAATGCTTCATCACTTATAGGAGCAATCACAGTACAATATCTTTTGCAAAGCTGTAGTTCTTCCCCATATGACCTATGCTCAAATGGTGTGGCTTTAGAGCCTACTTCTAATTGTAATTCACGAAATTCAATGTATTCATTTGCACCAGCAGTTCCTGAAGGAGTCCAAGCAATCGCAACACTTACTTGAGTTCTGTCAGAAGCAATAGTACCCGTTGCAGTAATTGTCTGCCAAGATGTTGTTAAATCCCCTGAAGATATACTTCCAGAAAACTGAGAAGCAAGGTTTGTCATACCAACAGGATTTTCGTCAGTTCCTGTACCTGCATACACATTAAAATTTACATTTACATTCCAATCAGAACCTACTCTAACTCTAAATGAAAAGGTTAATGTTTTTCCAGCTAATTGTTTTGAGTCTTGTGATTCAAGTCCTTGTGTTATACCCATTGCATTTGTTACTGAATTACCTTCTGGTCTTTGAAATTTAATTGCAAAAGTATCACCTTCACCTGCACCAGCAGTTGCTCCACTAGAAAAAGTAAAAGAACCGGGACCACCATAACTTCTCCACCTGTCAGGACCATAGGTGTTGATTGTACTATTACTTCCTCTTTGATTTACAATACCAGTTCCATTGATAAGAAGATTCCTTCGCCCACCAATCTGTGAATTGGTTATAACGTCACCCATCTTTGCTAATTCTGCTGCTTTGGTCATTAACTTATCCTATATTAAGTGCATCATCTCTTTGCTTACGAGTTTGATAATCATCTCTTGCAGTTACAAGTGCAACAAAATCGTCTTTATTAGATGGTATAGGGTCTGTAAAACTTTCATCTGCCATTAATCTAGATGTCCATTCTTGTTGAAATCTCTTCCAACAATTATTTAGTTTACCTTCTATTGCATCATCAATCCAAGCATCTATACCTGCATTATCTGATATATCATTGTATAAATCATTAGACAGAATTTTTTGTTGAACATCTGTTAATGTTATTGTTTTTGTGTGGTTTGCCATATTTTTTCCTATCCTATTAACATTCCAAAAAATTTATGTTGTGATGCTAAAATGTCTACTACTTTTGAACCATTGCCATTTACATAAAATGAAACATGAGCAGTGTCATTAGCATCCATATCAACTATTGCACTAAAAACTATATTACCATTTACTCCTACATTTGCATGATTATATGGATTAAAATTATTATTATAAACTCTATTAGATGTATTTAAAACATGAACTCCAGAAGTTGAAGCACTCGTAATACCAGAATAACAAAGTGTATATCCTAAATAATATTTACCTGTAACAGGAGCAGTAAACTTTCCTCTATTAGCTCCATCATTATGGTTAAAATCAGCATTGACATCAAAATATTCTGTGTAATCTACATTTGTAAGAGCAGCTGTAGTGGCATCTCCTGTTATGTTACTTATATCAGATGTGGGCTGAGCAGAAAAAGCAGATTGAAGTGGTGTTGTAACAAGACCTGCGGCATCAATTCTAAATCTTTCAGAACTAGCATCTATATCATATATTCTTAAACCATAATTATTCTGTTCTACTTTAAAGCTACGAGTATTACCTTGTATTCTAACTCCAACGTCACCACTTGAATTTACAACAGAAAGTCTTTCTGTAGGTCCTGTTGTCCCAATACCAACCTTACCTCCTTCTGACATATCAATTCTCATTGCTTCTATAAGAGAAATACCATCAACACCTTTGAAAATAATATCTTTGTCACTCTGAGAAGATTTAATAATAAAATCATTAGATGAATTTATAAGTTCTGCGTGTGTAGTACCTCCATCTAAAAGATTAATACTACCACTGTCTGCATCAAGAGTAATTGTTCCTGCTGAGTCAAGAGTTAAAGCACTACTTGTTATTGAACCTGTTACATCAAGAGTACCACCAATAGCGATATTACTACTAAAAGTACCACCATTAGCCTTACTTACTGTGTCTGCGACACTGAATACATCATAAACAACTATTTCAATAACATCATTTAAAGAAGCTGATTGCACAAGCACAACTGACGTACCTGTAGTAGCTGTGTAGTCATCACCGGGAACTAATAATATTCCATTTTGATAAACATCCATATATAAAGTGTCAGAATAAGTTAATGTCAACGCATTATCATCAGCACCACTGAAGCTAGTTTGACCTGCTGTAGCTGTATATTGAAACCTATTTCTAACTCCATTAGTAGGAGATTTACCTATATATGGCATTATTTATACCTCTTGGCTTTCCCTAAATGCTTTATACGCAGTTTTAACATCTTCAGTCCACACTGTATTAGCTATTGCTTGTACCTTAGAATCTTCACCACTTATATCTGTTTCTGTATGAACCCATATGTCATCACTATTTTTTCGTGAAAAAAATGGTTCAAGAGTATGTCTATGTCTAGAACGACTTAACTCAACACCATCTTCTTTTATTATAGTGTCTGTTGCCACTTGTATTGTCCAATTATTTACAACTTCTATTTTTGGAACTTCTATTGTTTTTGTTAATGCCATATTAAATCCTTATGAGTTAGTTATATAAACAGCAAACCCACTAACATATGTAAATGTCTGTGAATCTATACTGCCACCATTATATATATGAAATGTTGTGCCACTATTGGCAGTGACATTATACTGTCTATTACTTAAAGAACCACCATTTACCACAGCCAAACCCACTGCACTAAAATGACCATCATGGCTAAAAGGTAAATTTCTAATTTGCACACTACCTCCACCACCAGTATTGCCACTATCATTACGAAATGTAACACACACTCTATTACCTATTTTTGTATATGTTCCATCTTCAGTAGTAAAAGTATTTGGATTGTCTGCATTTCTAATATCAGGAGTCCAAGTACCCTCTTCATAATCATCAAGAGCATTAGCGGCAGTATATCCTAAGTTTGTAAATGTTATTGAACCACCAGTTCCTACACATAAATGTATTCCTGCATTATTTGCATTTTGTACGTTTGCTTTGTTTGTTCCATTTGAATCAAACTGCATATAACCTGCTAAATTAGCGGCATCTGACTCATCAAGTCTAAGCAAACCATGTGAGTTACCACCTGCTGTGATTTCTAATTTTGATGCTGGAGCAGCAACTCCAATGCCTACACGATTACCACTAGCGTCAACAACTAAAGCATTAGCATCTGTATCAGATTCAACTCTAAAATCTACACTTGCACCACTTTCATTAATAGTAACTGCACCATCAAGACTTGTAGTTCCTGATGTAGTTAAAGAGTCAAGTGTACCTACACCTGCACCATCTATTTTAGTTAAAGCCATGCTTTACTCCTTATGCGTATGGACTGTCACCTAACAAATCTGTATCCCAAGCATTTTTAAGTTCAGTTATCGTTGTAGCATTAGTAATAGCACTTGCAGCAGGTGCATCTCTTAATGCTTGTTTCTTTGTAACACTTGCAGATTTAGCATCTGCGTCATCTACTTCTAGTGCTTTCATATAAACTACGTCTTCTGCTGCTAACAACGAAGCTCTAACTTCTCTAATTTTATCTTTAAAAATATCTTTAGATGTTGCTAAGTCTTCAGTTATTGTTGACCCAGATAATGTCCATGCACCTCTGAAATGTCTATCAGATGGCACAGTTGCATCAGATGCTGAAATGCTATTACCATCTTTATCTACTATATTTACTGTTGCCATTTAAGCCACCTTTTCTTTCTGTATGGTTAGTTCTTCATTAATCTTCCAAGCATTTCGCCATACTCTAGTGCTAGGAAGTTGATCTTTTCTACATATAACTAATCTAGGCTTATTACCTTTATCCCAGTTTCTCCACACCTTTTGTGGTATATCTTTCATAATTAAATACTCTATAGCTCTTTCTTCTGTCATTGCTTCTATTGGTTTTGTGTTATGTAACAAATATCCTCTTGTATGTTTTTTAAAATCTGGCTTTGCTTCATCCTTTGCTAATTCCCAATATACCTCAACTGGTGGTAATATGCCACCCTGCAATGCACAAGCCATCCAATTAGGGTCAGGATGTGTAACCTTTGCTGGTGCATCTAAATCATCTGGGTCTTCCCATACAACACAATATTCTGTTCTATAAGGCTCTAGCTTTTCTTTTGCCCAACACAATCTATCCCAAAGATGTGTGCCTTGAAATTCTGGTGTGGTTATTGTCATGCTAGTTCTCCTACAATCGTAGCCGTTGCTGGTTCCACATCAATTTGAGACTGACCAGTGTTTTGATAATTATATGTAGCCTGTGAAGTTGTAAAAGGATCATCGTGGTCATATTGTGGACCTATACCTGTATAACTGCCACCATCGTGTACTCCAAATCCACCACCAGAATAGTGTATGTTGACCATATTGTTTGTAAAATTTAATCCGTAGTCTCCAGTTCCATTGTCTGTCATAGAACCTACATTAAAACTATCGTGTACTGTCGCTTGATCATGATTAACCCAAGCCTTGTTTGTACCCATCAAAAGATAATCAGTATCTATACTTCTTGCAGTGCCATCTATCTGTCCACTTGTTTGTAATGTATCAAATGCTATTGTTCCGTTTGCCATTATGCGTTCTCCAATGCTGTGATACGAGCTTCTAATTCTTGTATAGTTTTTACAAGTAAAGGAACAAGTTTGCTTTGGTCTATACCTTGATAAATTGGAATTGTGTTTCCATCATCATCTAGTTTATTATCACCTACAGAAACACCATCTGGTAATTCTTCTCCATCTTTCCATACTTCTACTTCATTGTGTGTGCCAGTAATAGCTTCTGGCACAACTGACTGTACTTCATGTGCAAGAAAGCCATCTACTGTAGTGTCATCTGCATCTTCTATAAAATTAAATCTTTTTGGCTGTAGTTGTTTGAGCCTTGTTGTAGCATCTGTCATATCAACTACATTTTCTTTTAGTCTGTAGTCTGAAGAAGTGGCATAAGTCGTATTACTTGTATTAAAAGATATTTCTCCTTTAGTGCTACCATTAACTTTAAATCTCATAGCAGTTCCACCACTACCAGATGTGTCATTTAGTGACATACCAATGTCTGTTTGATAATTCTGTTTTATATGTAAAAAGCCATCAGCAGCACCATCACTTGATATTTGAACTTTACCATTTGTATCGATACGCATTTTTTCGCTATTATTAGCTTGAAAAGCTAAAGAGTTAGTTGTATCAGGTCCAAATGTTGTAACAGAGCCTGATGTTTTTATAACTGTGTTTGCATTTACACCATCAGTAAATCTTGCAATATTTCCTGCAACACCAGAGTTTACTTGTAACGGAAAACCTTGTGGGTCAGTTGAACCTATTGCAACATTATCTGAACTATCTATAGTAATAGCAGTACTTGTAGCATTATCGTCTATACCAGTACTAGTTATATTCCCTGCAAAAGTTGTATTCTGTGAACTATCAACAGTAACAGCAGTTGTATTAGCTGTTTTTATTATAACTTGGTCATTAGTAGATAAATCAATTCCACTGTCATTATCGCCTGAAGCATTGTTTATGGTGTCTGTTCTTATTTCACTCATGCTAGGTCTCCATGTGCTGTAGAAGATGCTTTTACAGAATCTGCTAACGCTCCATTTTGATAATGAGTAACGTCATAACCAGTTGTTGCTTGTGCTCCTGCATTAGCAAAAAAAGCATTGCCACCAGTTGCAGTTGTAAATTGATTTCCATTAACATAAGAGTATGTAGAGTTATTCATGTTATTATTTATAGCCACAAAAGCGTTTCCAGTTGCAGTATCTGTTAGACTTGAAACATTTAAACTATCGTTAATAGAAGCACCATCACCGGGAAAGTGAATCCAAACTTTAGCTAACCCTTGCTGTAAGTTAGTTGTGGTTGTGCCACCTTCCCCTACCACAGACATAGATGATGCACTGGATGCACCTTTTAGTTTATCAATAGCTATTTCTGATGCACCTCCACGAGTTAGATATGTATCTACCTTGATTGTACTCACGATATCACCAACCTTCCACCACTGTTCACTGTCAATGTAACACCACTATCTACAGTAAGTGTTCCTGTTACCTGTGCATTTTCTGTAGCTAATATTGTTGTACTTATTGTTAAGTTCTGTGCATTAGTTCTAAACATACCACCTGTTTTAAAGTTACCTTTAAATTCACTTGGAGGTGTAACTGTACCACCTGATAACTGAAGAAAATAAACAAAGATATTATTCGTACCACTTGAGGGTGCAGCAGTAAATGTCAATGTAGTGCCATCAGGCACAGTGTATGATGAAGTGTCTTGAACAACACCATCTACTGACACAAGAATTTCTTGTACAGAACCTATAGTTCTTCCTAATGCAAAAGTTGTATCAGAACCATCGCCATTAAATCTTACAACATCAGGTGCAGCTTGAAAATTAGCAGGTAAACCATTACCAACAAAAGGCATTATGTTATCTCCATTATTGATAAAGCAATATCTGTCGCACCAGATGCAGCAAGTTTTAACACATCTGTTGTTTCCATATTTATTTTATTCCCTGCTAATAGTTCTAAAGAAGACCCTGCTGGTATAGGTGCATTTGTAATTAATTCTACGTCTTGGTTAGCTTCGTTATTTGCTCCTGCTCTGTTTGCAGTATTAGAACTTAATGTAACAGTTGCAGTAACTTGACTCGTTGTTGTATTGCCTAGCATAACACCTAAGACAACTGTAGTTGTTGATGCAGCTACTGTATAAATAACATCTTCAGTCGTCACTCCTGCTTTTGTTACTAATTTAAATGTATTTGCCATATCCTTATCCTAACGCTATTGCTAATGCCGTTGCTTCTTCTGATGCTTCTGTTAATGTTATTGCAGAAATATCGCTACGAACTTCTGAAGCACTTCTACCTTCTACACTAGTGCCATTAATTTTTAAAAAGTCATTATCAGCTACTGTTGAATCTGCCACTAAAGTATTACCATTAGAGATACCAGTGTTTGTTACGGCAGCTGTACCAAGACCTAATGTTGTTCTTTGTGCAGAAGCATCTGCATCATCTAACAGTGCCTTACCTGCTGTTGTTAAATCATATGTTGAAGCAGTACCAGATCCAGTAAACTGTATACCTTTATCTGCCGCTGAAGTTAATCCTGCAATTGCTGCTAACTCTGCATCATAGGCCTGTACATCTGTTCCAATAACTAGACCAAGGTTAGTTCTAGCACCTGATGCTGTTGAAGCAGCTGTACCACCATCAGCAACTGCTAAGTCACCTGAAGATGTTACAGTAGATAAATCAATAGTCGGACTTGTAAGAGTTTTATTTGTAAGTGTCTGGGTTCCAGAGAGTGTAGTTACAGTAGAATCTATTGCAAAAGTAACAGCATTACCACTACCACTTGTGTCGATACCTGTACCACCTGTAAAAGTAAGTGTTTCGCTATCTAAATCAATACTTAACGCACCACCACTATCAGCTTGGAAATCTAAATCTTCAGCAGTTAATTGAGTATCTACATAAGTTTTAATTGCTTTTGCAGAAGCCAATGTATCATCACTAGCTGAGACAGAAGATAAATCAGTGTCTAATACACCTGATTTAAGATTGTCAACTTCAATATTAGATACAGTGTTGTTGTCAACATCGATTGTTTTATTTGTTAAAGTTTGTGAACCAGATAAAGTTGCTACAGTGCTATCAATAGCTACAGTAAGTGTATTAGATGATCCACTTGTATCAATACCTGTTCCACCTGCAATATCTAAAGTTTCACTGTCAAGATCTATACTTAATGCACCACCAGTATCACCTTGAAAGTCTAAGTCTTGAGCAGTTACTTGAGTATCAACATAAGCTTTGATTGATTGTTGTGTCGCTAAAGCAGTCGCACTATCAGAAGATAATGTATCCTCATCAAGAATAGCTGTAACTGTTGCACCACTAGCTAATTTTAAATTACTTATATTAGCTATATTACTTCCATCTAAAAACACTGTCTTTGCAGCGGGTAATGTGCAAAAAACTGTTCTTGTACCTGCACCCCAGTTCACGGCACTGCCAGAATTAGAACTGGCTAATATTGTTGTTCTTGCTAAAGTTGTGCCAGAAGCAGTGAATGTTCCTAACCCAACTTCAAAATCTGTATTATCAGTACAACAGTAATAAGTTGTATCGCTATCACTTAGATTGGCAGTAAAAGTCTCAAAACCAGTTACTGCACCAGCTAATGTAAGTGTGCCAGTACCAGTTGTTGTACTTGTCTCTTTTACTCTGTCTGATATTACTAATGCCATTACTTCAACTCTACTGTTAGATTCCCTGCATTAATTCTAAAAATATCACCAGATGCTATTGTCTTGTTAGCATCCAAAGCACCTACAAATAATATATTACCACTTGTTAAAGCATCAGCCACAAAAACATGAGTGATTGTCTCTGTTGTGCCACCAGATGCTGGAAACTCAATATTAGATGCGTTTGTTGCAGTCTGCGTGTCTGTAGCATCGGATCCAATAGTTGTCCAACCAGAAGCAGCTACTTGTTGTCTTGCATAATTTGTAAAAGTTGCTTCTGTTAATGAGCCAGTTTCTGCGGCAGATACGGCTGTTGCCAACCCTACATAAATACTATCTCCCGGACTAGAAAAGCTAAGAGAGTTATTCTTGAATATATAATGTAATATCCTTCTCTCTAGATAATTGGTTGCTGCATTTGATGTTGCCATTTACTTCTCCTAAGTTCTAGGGCTTCTTGGTAAGCCGTCTATATATGCGTCACTATTCTCTCTAGCTTCCCCATAATCTTTTAATCTTGTTAATTGATCCATAAATCTTTTTTCATATTGTTGAATCAAATCATTTTCGCCTTTCATAAATATATATGCATCTACTAAAGCTCCATACAATAATGCATAAGGCGCATTAGTACTTAACCATGTAGTATCACCATCAGCTCCTGCCGTTAAACTGTCTGGTCTATAATAGTAATGTAACTCTACAGTGTAATTTGCATCTGGTGTAGGAGCTACAATAAAGTTAGACACATCAAATGTTGCATAATATCTTGGAAGGCCAGTAGAAGCGGAGCCACTATAAGCCTCTTGCAAAAAGTTAACATCTTTTTGTAAAAGGAATGATTCACTTCCTGCTGTTGTTATTTGAAGGGAAAAAGAAGAAAGATAATCTGTGGGGACGCTTAAATACTTGTCATTTAAACTGACTGCGGATGTTACGTTTTTTCTAAAGATATCTAAATCTACTGATTTAAATATTCTTTCTTCAGATGATTTTATAAAATCTGATAAATGAGAAACAAATAATGTTTCAGAATTATCTGTAAAATCTTGTATGGCTGTTTTCATTTGTGCAAATGTAAAACTCATTTAAGCCTCCAATGTAACTGGACCAACAGTAACAAAAACGCCACCACCAGATACAGAACCTGTTGTAGATGATGCAGAAACAGTAAATTTATATGTATCATCTGTTAATTTAGTTATAACATATCCTTCAGCTAATTCAAAGATAGCCTTTGAAATTCCGTCAAATCCTACAGTGTTTCTAAATCTAACTCTATCTG
>Ga0255752_10006504_pt1 | contig 10939 bp, 10 predicted proteins | sample 011ome_25_FD_179952 | JGI IMG/M metagenome (GOLD analysis project Ga0255752, IMG submission 179952) | Coastal salt marsh microbial communities from the Groves Creek Marsh, Skidaway Island, Georgia - 011512CT metaG (version 2) | ecosystem: Environmental > Aquatic > Marine > Intertidal zone >...
TTCCTGTAGTGCTGCCATTGCTTCTTGTTTTCTAGGATTGTTACCCATTCTTTCAACAAACTCAAGAATCTTTTCGTCATGTTTTTTAGCAAATGCTCTACGGTATGAATCAGCTTCATATGAATCTACTCCTATAATATTTGATATAATTTCAATAGCATCATCTTCAAATACAATGCTATCCTGCATTGTTTCTTGGCTCCAGTCTTGGAACACTGCTGCTTTCTGTCTACCTGACATAGCAACAGGTCTAACCATTGCTGTAGCAAACACACAGTCGTGTACACCGGTGGGTTGTATAGCTCGAAACAGTCTACGCATAGCAGGTGATTCCCCTTGCGTAACACCCAGTACATCGCCTCTAGCAAGCAGTGCTGCTGCTCGATCGTCGTACTCAGGATAGTCCTCTAATGCTGTATGCGGGTCTATTTCCAGTAGTTGTGATAAGCCTCTGTTGGCTAGTATATCGACTTTGAGGTGTTCGAGATCCTCAACTTCGTGTTTGTCTAATAGTATTTGGTTGTCTTCTGATATAAGTGATTTTGGTAGTTTTCTAGTGAACATTACGATGCCTCCACAGTGTTTTGATATTGCTCTTTTCTTGCCTAGTAATTTGCGCTCTATACGTTTTGCTTCTGTAGGATCTACTCCTACTGATTCGTATGTAAAGCCTCTAGGAAGGTTCCCTGTGGCGCCCAAGCGTTTGGCCGCTTCGCGTCTGGCACTCTTTGGTTTGTACGTGACATAGTTGCTTAACCTTGCCGTCATGCCGGGCCACTTTTTGAATATGCGATTCATAACTTCACCTTGTCGCCAATGTTCAAAGTCGATATCAACATCCGGTAGGTCGTCACGGAGTGGGTTCATAAACCTCGCCACAGGAATCTTCCACTTGATGGGATCCACATCTGTAATCCCAAGCAAGTAACATATAAGACTACTGCCCGCCGAACCTCGAGTCATATGCTTGATGTCGGTGGTGAGGTCTATTATATCGCATATTTGTAGGAAGTAATCTGTGAAGCGTAGGTTAATTATTAACTCAAACTCTTCAACAAGTCTCTCTTGATATTGTTTACCTTCTGGTATTTGCCTTTTAAATCGTGCGAGTAGTTTTTCAATGTTTTCTAAATCAGTTGCCATTGTATGCCTCTTGTAGTTTTTTATATGCCTGGTACTTTAAAAGTACCAGTTATTTAGCATTGTAAAAACACACATATAAATATTTGATGTTTTATCATATTCAACTAAATTGTATACCTCGTAGTGGATCTCATTTATTATTATCGCATCTGTTTCCTCGAGGATATGTTGAATTATCTAATATGCCTAGTAAGGAATTAAAAAGATACAAAGGACTTTGTGTAATTCATAACCATGTCCCAGAAGGAATAAATCTCAGACGCTTTCCTGATAATAAACAGGTTGTAAATGTAATTTTAAAAAGAAATTATTTTATGAGTGCTATTAGTTTGCTTGTAGCTGAATATACAAAACAATATAATTGGGCAACTTATACAGATAATAATTTTGAAAAAATTTATATTCCTGATTACAGGATAGAACAGATGATGCTTGGACATGTAGAAGCTATTAAAACTTGGAAAAAATTTAAACATCCAAGAATTGCTAGAACTGTAATATTAGACTATGATGATTTAGTTAACAATAGATGGACAAGTGTTTATAATAAATTAGGCATTGTACACGAACCTAAACATATTGGAGTAGACGGTCTTGGTACTCCTTTTGATTTAGTTGTAAAAAGTCCAAATAAGTCTAGTATTATAGTATCAAATTACAAAGAATTAAAAAACCGTTATAAACATTTTTTAACTTGAGGATATTTTAATAATAGATATGTAGCATGTTTTTCGTCTATATTACAGAATACTTCTAAATTTAATATTGTACTTTTGTCACCGTAATTAAATTCTCTCCATATTCTTGTACTATATTTTTGAATATCAAAAAAGAAATCACTTCCTAATTCGCTACGTATAAGTTCTAAATCACTATAGGTACAATTTCCTTGAACTTCTGTTTCTAATTTACCGATTAATAGTTTCATAAAAATTTTCTTTATAATAATTTACTGCGTCTAGATCAAAAATTTCTAAAACTGTGTTTATTCCTATTGATAATTGAGAATATGCTTTTGTAAATCTATCTCTTGCTTTTTCTAATGGCACTGATAATTTAGTGTCTGTTGATACAGTTTTGTATAAACTTGTATAAAATTTAAATGCTGATTTATTACTATTTAAATATTCATCTTTTGTAATACCTTCAATATGAAAGGTTTGAATAAACCAACTCCATACCCACGCTTCTACAATATCTTCTGTACTCATTGTATTGGTTGAAGTTACAATATTACTCCATTCAGGTATTTCTCCGGTTAAAATATTGTATCGTCCAACAGTCATTCCATATTCTTCTAGTTGATTGTATGCTTCGGCATTTGGCATAATTTCATATGGAAATACATCAATAGCATAATGACATCCTAAATCTATTGCTTTACATATACCCTTGGTCCATGTTTCTAATGTTTCGTAAGGTAATCCAACTATAAATTCTGTATAAAAAGGTAAGTCATTATTATTACATATTTTATACATTTCTTTTAAATTACTTACTTCCATATTATCACGGTTAATTGCTTTTAGGGTTTTTGGATTCATGCTTTGGACACTCATATTAAGTCCTCTAGCTAAACCAACATCGCTTAACACTTTGTTAATTTCTAATATTTTTTGTCTAGAATTTTTATACCAATTTACATTAATAAATTTTGGATAACCTTGATTTAATGTTGAGTTAGCTAAGTATTTGGCAATTTCTAAATCTCTATCAAACAAAGCACCAAAGTTGGCATCAGCAATATAGATATATTCAATTTTGTTTTTTGCTATCCAATCAATTTCTTTTTTGTACGTTTTAATATCAAAGGTTTTAATTTTGCTTTTTGTAAGTCCTCCCCAATCGCAAAATGTACAAGCAAACGGGCATCCTCTATTAGTTTCAATTATAGCACGTACTTTTCCTTTTTGTTTCTTATAAACGTAATCCATCCAAGGACCATCTACATAAGGAGAAGGATGTGTTTCTAATTGCGTTCTATGTCTCTTATTATAACATGGCTTTAGTTTGTTCTCTAAAAAATCTTGTAGCAGTTGTTTACAGTTTTCTTCACCTTCGTGTTGAACGATTGTGTCTATATAGTCTTGATTTGGTTCTGTCCACCATTCAGGAACTTGTGCGCCACCAAAAACAATTTTACAATGAGGATATTTTTGTTTAATTTTCTTTGCTAAGGCATTGTTAAATTCCCAATTCCATATATAATTGCTAAACAAACAAATGTCAGGATCTTTTATATCTACAACAGCTTGGTGTAAAGAGCTTCTATCATAGATTAAATCTTTAACCTCAAAGTTATTTTTTACAAAATCAAATTGCTCAACGTATGCCCATAAGGCAGCAATAGTATACGGTAACCATATATCTCCAGTTTTATTAGCATCATATGTTGGTTGTACAAGATATACGTTATACATATTCTAATATTCTTCTGCTAAACCCAAATCTGTGACGCAGGGCTAACTTTGCTTGAAAGTCGTCTAAATCGTCCCAGTCTGTAAGATTTTTAGCTTTAACAACGAATGGATTCTTTTTCAATGTTTTTTCACTTGTTAACGCATAGCTTGGAATATTATATTTGATGTTATATATGTCATCTGATAGTTTTTTATAATTTACAGTATAGGTGTTACTTACTGTAATAATATCGTCGATGATTTCTTGTTCAACTTTATTACCTAATAAATTTTGTGTCCATTCGTTAATTCTTTGCTGAACATGTTTGCGATTTGTTTGCCACTTCATTTGTTTTCTATAAACTACAACATCGTCATTTTGCATAATATCCTGTTCTGTTGGATCTTCAAAAAAGAATATTTCTAATTCCCTACGTTGTTCTTGATATAACGACCAAAGCAATGTATCTTGTTTTACACAGTTATCAAAAAAGTCTGTATACAGATCAAACATACTAATACCAAGATACTTATTAGCAAAACGAGTAGTAACTTGTGTCCACCCATAGGCATGAAAATTAATTATTAACCATCCCCACATCCAACTATCTAAAAAGTCATCTCTACTCATATATTTTGTACTAACTACAAAATTATGTTTTTCTGGAATAGAGGTAAGTTGTCTTGGTTCTACAGTATCAAACTCAAATATTTCCATTTTGTGTTCTTTGATTTGTTTTGCTAAATCACTATTGCGTAACAATTCTGTTGGAAATATTTCTAGTGCGCTATGACATCCTAATTCTACTGCTTCGCAAATACCTTTACGCCAAGATTCTTTTGTTTCAAAAGGTAATCCTAAAATAAACTCTGTGTAAAATTCTATATGTTTATCGTTACACATTTCATACATTTTGCCAAGATTTTGACTTTCCATATTTACTCTTTGTATATTTTTTAGAGTATCTGGATTCATACTTTGTACACTTAAAGTTATGCCTCTATTAAGATTAGCGTTATGTAACATTTCTGCTAGTTCTAATACTGTTTCATTAGAGTTTTTATACCATGTAATATTTACATTAGTTGGGTTACCTACATTTTCTTTATTGTAAATTAAACGTTCAATAATTGCTTTATCACGGGCGTGAAAGACTCCAAAGTTGGCGTCAGCAATATATATGTAATCAATACCGTTATTTGCTATCCAATCAATTTCATCAAACACAGTTTGTAAGTCTATCTTTTTTATTTTACTTTGTGTTAGACTACCCCAATCACAAAAACTACACTTAAACGGACAACCTCTATTAGTTTCTAAAGTAGTTGCCCACTTGACTCCAGGATTATCATCAATAATTTTTTGTAGTAAATCACTATGTAAATAAGCACTAGGCTTGTTTGCTAGTTCAATTCTTGGAAACTTATCGTATACTTGTTGTATTTTTCCAGTCTCAACATAATCAATTAACAATGTTTGTAAACTATATTCGCCTTCATTTACAACAACTCCAGTAACAAAAGGATTTTGTTCTAAATATGTGTGTCCGTCTTCGTGTACTTGTGGACCGCCAAAAACAATTACACAGTCTTTGTATTTTTCTTTGATAGCTGATGCTAAAAGTTTATTATATGATTCATTCCAGATATAGTTACTAAAAAAACAAAATTTTGGATTATCGAGTCTAGCAATAACATCTTCAATGGGTTCACGTTTAAATATTACTTCTTTGACTGTATAGTTTTCTTGAACAATAGGATGCTGGTCAGCAAATGCCCATACTGCTGCTATGCTGTATGGCAACCATTGACTTGTATATTTTCCTAATCCAGATTGATAATTTACCTGGAAGAGATAAACGTTATTCACTCTACTTCTGCTCCTAAATTATTTATAAATGCTCTTAGCTTTGTACTGTCTGTATCAGCTTTAATTTTTCCTACAGTGTCGCCATCGCTTGGATCTTCTTTCTCAACTACTGGTGTGTTTGTACGCTTCAGCTGATCAAATACAGTTGATTTACGTTTATCAAATTCTTTGTATTCGTCATCTTCTCCTAAGTCTCTAATACGCAAACTGTCTACATCAAATTCTAAATCAATCTTTTGTCCAACACCACTACTACTTCTAGTTTTCATAAGTTGTATTTGATATCTACCACGCTCACGCATTGCCCTACTTGTAAAGATACCAATCAAGTTATCAGCAGTATTAATCTTAGATATACCACCAGATATGTGGCTGTGGTCAAACTCAATCTCTTCTACACTGCTTCTGTTTAACTGCGATGCTGTAACAAAGATGTTGTTAAGTTCCATAGCCAAGTTACGTAGTTCTTCTGATACATACTTGTCTTTCACAAACAAGTTTTCAGCACTAATCTTAGCAGCAATAGGATGCATCAAATCCAAATAATCTACAAGCAATACGTCTACTTTCTTGCCTGTTTTAATTTCATATTCTTTTAAATAGCTTCTAATGTCATTTGCGTTCTTGCCTGTTGGCATATACTTGACTTGGAAACTACCTGACTTTTTGCCAATCATTTTAACTTTCATTTCAACATCGTCAATATTTTTAAATACATCACGACTTGGAATATCAGTAGTCATACTATCAATACGCATACTAACTAGTGCTTCACTAAGTTCAAAAGTCAAGTATACAACATTGAGTCCTTGTAAACACCAGTTCACTCCTAGGTTGGCTAAAAACAAACTTTTGCCACTACCTGATCCGCCTGCGAAAATATTTAATTCGCCTCTATTGAATCCGCCAAATAGTTTCTTATCAAGTGCTGGCCAGCCTGTACTCACTTGTCCGTTTTTATCTTTAATACCCTCTAATCTAGCTCTTGGATCGGCAAAGTAATCTGTACCTAAATCTTTTTGTAACCCTATCTGTACAGCCTTCTTAACTAAGTCTTCAACCGGACCATACTCACCTTTTTCAAGTAAGTCGGCACTTTGTAAAATTGCTGCTTCAAGTGCTTTGTGCCTGCTAAAAGTTTCAAACTCTTTCAGTAACCAATCATAATGATTTTCGGCTAATTCTCCTGGGTGCTTTAAGTTACTAGATGTAGCAGCATTTATCATATCAAACGTTGGCAGTGCGTTATGCTCGTCAACATACTCTTTTAAAAATGTAGCTGGTTCTTGTAATCTACGGTCAAATGTATCAGGATCAAATACAGCTTGTGCCCTGACAAACGATTCAGCATCTGTAAGCATCATTTCTAAATATACTTTTTGTATATCGTATCCGTAATCTGTGTTTTGTCTTGTCATGAAAATACCTTTACACCATACATTTTAGCAAATTCTTTTGCGTCTGTCAAGTTGTTTACAATAGGTTTGCCTTTGATGTTAAGACTAGTATTTAACAGAATAGGGCATCCTGTTTCTTCGTACCAGCGTTCTAACAATTTTCTAAAGCCCATGCCTTCTTTTGCAGAAACTGTCTGTACCCTACTGGTGCCGTCCCCGTGGATAATAGCAGGTAGTCCAGCATCTTCGCAAATTGAAGTGTATTGCATGAAGGGTCCGACATATCCGGTAAAATAAGAACTCGCATGTTCTTCGAGGATCGCAGGAGCAAAGGGTCTAAACTTCTGTCTGCGCTTAATTTCATTAACCCTGTCTTTGATGTGTTCTCCTCGGGGGTCGGCAAGTAAGGAGCGATTTCCAAGTGCTCTGGGCCCAAATTCTGCCCTGCCGTTGGCAACGCCGCAAATACCAGTAGTAAGCAACTCATGTAAAACTTCTTCAACAGGATAATCTCCTTCAATATTGTAACCTGTGTACATATGTGGCATAGACATAAATTGTTTTTTGTGTGCTAATACACACCCTATAGCACTTCCAGCATCGCCTGGGTTAGGCATAATCCATACGTTGTCAAAATATTTATATGCTAGATGATTAGCCGAACAATTCAGTGCGCACCCTCCCATGAGGACTAGATTAGAACTCCAACCTTGACTCGAGGCCTTGGCTAATATTATACAAAATAGTTCCTCGTATAGCTTCTGGGTAGCAGCAGCAATATCAAAATAGTCTTGTTCTGTAGTAAGGTCTGGTCTCCACCACTGGCACCCTCTATGTAAATTATGCCGCATAGTAATTGGACTACTGCTAGGGTCTATAAAATCGTCTTTCATTTCTTTATAAAACCTATCAGGGTCACCATATGCTGCCATACCCATAAGAATATATTCATCTTCTTGTGGTTTCAACCCGATACGTTGTGTCATAGCACTATACCATAAGCCAACACTATGTGGATAACGTTGGGCATATTTCTTTTCTAATGTATCACCCTTGCCGTGCCACATAGTAAGTGTATCAAACTCTCCTATGCTATCAATACAAATAACAGTAGCATCATCAAAATTACTAGTATAGTAGCCGGCAGCAGCGTGGCTAAGATGATGATCAGTATAAGTAATAGGACAAACAATTCCATAATTTTTCAAATACCTCTTAATATTGTTTTCACGTAGATTAATTCCTTGCCCTGCTCCAAACTGTCTCCATGTTTTTACCAGTGGGCGTTCATACCAATACACACGATCTGGTTCACCCCAGCGTTTAGCATAGTCTATTAATTCACTATTTAAATGCGCATCATTTTTTACACCACTGAATCTTTCACTGTGGCTAGCAAATTCTAATCCGTCATCTGTAAATACAGCTAAAGCAGCATCATGGCTGTTAGCACTTATACCCCATTCAATCATACTTCTAAATCTATAAATTGACCTTGTGTTTCACCTGGGCTTACTGTCTTACCATGTTGATCATATCTACTAGCAGCTTGGTCTCTTAATGCTTGTATTTCTTTCATACGCTCTTCTACTTGTCTAGTTTGATCTAATTTAAGATCTGATCGTGTAGCTGCTTCTACAACTCGAATACGTTCTTTTTCCATTGGTGGTTTAATATGTTCGCTGTTAGGATACACATTAGGATGCCCATACTGACTTGCTTGCAATGCTTGTTTAATTTCTGTCATTTATGCCTCGTCAATCATTTTTTGTATAAGTTTTTGCGGTAGGCTACATACCCAAATGTATGGCACCCAAAACAATATGTTATAAACTATTAGTTCTATCATTGTGAACTTTCTCCCAATACTCGTCGTTTGTCATATACGGACGTTTCGCATCTTCTGCTTCTTTAATTTTACGTTCTTTCATTGCCTTGCGTATACCCCACCAAAACCATATTTTCCAAAACAATCTTGTAGACATAATATATTCACGTAATTGTTTTTTCATTTGTAAATAAACGGATCTCGTTTTCTAAGTTCTTTAATTCTTTTTCTATATGCTATTTCATCTTTAACGTATGTATATGGCCAAATAATTATTTGCCAAATCTTTTTTAAATAAACCATTTTTTAGCTCTCAATCTAATTTTTAGTGGCGAACTCTCTGCTGAATTCGCAATACTGTATAATGTATATAGCCTACCGTATTTACTCACAGCATCTCCTATATCATTAATGCCTGATTCCCATTCTGGCATACTAACGTGCCAACCCTGTTCGATAGCTTGTTCTACTAGTTTAGCACCAGCACGATCTCTATCAGGCACAACATATATATCCTTGCCTAGTCTGTTGAGCAGTAATGCTTGAGCATCATTTATGTCACTACCTGTAAGTGCGCAACCATCAACATGTAGCGCATCAATAGGTCCTTCACATAGTATAGTAAACACCTTATTATGCCCTTGTTCGTCTAAATTAAACACATAACCTGGCTGCGAGTCAGTTAGGTACTTTACTTTGTTTTCCCCTACTGTACGGGCTGTATATCCAACTATACGACCCTCGTAGCGAAAAGGTATAATAAGTCTGTCACGATAAGCAAGTGTTGGCGACCAGTGGTAATCTGTGTCCTCAATACTAAGATTTCTTTCCAACATATATTGAAATAATCTTACTACAGGTTCAGGACACTGTCCTGCTTCTGCCCACATATGTTTAGACAGTGGCTCAGATCTTTCTGGTAGTTGTGTTGTAGTAAACTCAGGCAGTTCAACTCTGTGCTTTTGGACTTCTACACCTTCATTTTCACGCATAACATCTAGTGCTAGTTTTGTAATATCAGCATCAGGTGCGTTCATCCATTGTAATAGTTTTTTAAACTTATAACTTAGATTACGTCCTGGTTGCCAACTTGCTTTGTATCCACAGTTAAAACAATGATACGAAATAACATCGCCTTCGTATATAACACCTCCACGTCCTCTAGTATCAGCATTTTCATTATTGTGAACACAACAAGGCGCATTGAAACTGGTCCACCCACTAGGTGTGGTTTTACGTTTTGCTGGCAAATATACAGTCAGGACGTCAGATACGATGCTCATAGTATCATTATAAAGTGTTTGGACTAGTTTGTCAACCGCTATCCACGCCTACGTGTTCTCACACGAGGATACATCAATCCTGTTGTAGGACGAGTGTTTACGTCTTTGTTGTATGTGTTGAACGCCATATTACCTGATGTTTGCCTGTGATTTTTCCACAGCACAATCCTGTCAATGTCAGAACCATCAAGACTGACTTTGGTGTCGGTATTCACCAATACAGCATTTTGTTTTGGTGCTGAACTCTTGTAAGGATGATCTGAAGGTAGACTGCCTGTTTGAGCCCACTTGTGAGCAAGGTATCCTTCTATGCGTTCTACGTGGCTTACATCCGTGCCACCTGTGCCTGGCAATCCAGCAAACGTAAGGAACTCTGCCATTTGACCTTGCATTCGTTCGTTGGATCGGTTTCTAAAAAACCTCAAATCCAAGTTGGTGGGTAGACTATTGTCATAGTCATTCACAGGAGTAAAAGCATTATCACCATTTACCCTTACAGCAATCTGGTTGCCTGACTTATTGAATATGGCACATATGATAACCCAAGTGTTTTGTGCTATACCTGAATCAAAGTCCTGTTTGTTTCCTATAGTGCTGGATATTCTGTTTGGATCGCTCAATGAGTCTAAGTCCAACTCACCATCAAATGCACTTGTGTTATTAGCACTTAAAGCATAGTCTCTTTTGCTTGATGCTGATACCGTGTTGTTCTTTGTGCTCCAGAACGAGTCCTGTGTGTCGTTGATCTGATTCCATTGCATTAGTCCAATAGCCCAGTGATTGCCGTCAGCATCTACCTGTGCGAACTCATTAGTGGTAAAATCTTCCCCTGACGTAAATGTCCAAACATTCTTGCTGTCCAATGTGTTTGATATATTGGGTGTGCCAGTCACTGTGACTGTGGCACTGCCTTTTTTGTCTGTGACTGCTGTGACATTGCTTCCACTAAGTGTATAACTGCCTGTGTCACTAGCATCAAACCAAGCGGCTGTGGTAGCATTGGCATCAATGTCTAAATC
>Ga0255752_10006507_pt1 | contig 10937 bp, 7 predicted proteins | sample 011ome_25_FD_179952 | JGI IMG/M metagenome (GOLD analysis project Ga0255752, IMG submission 179952) | Coastal salt marsh microbial communities from the Groves Creek Marsh, Skidaway Island, Georgia - 011512CT metaG (version 2) | ecosystem: Environmental > Aquatic > Marine > Intertidal zone > Salt...
ATTCGCATTCAGAATTTCGATTTTATCGGCTTCATTTTCTAAGGATTTTCGTAAATACGAATTGAGTTCTTTTACGCGCTTTTCAATTCGATCCGGGCCTATGTGCTGGTACCAGTCTATTGCAGCCAAGCATCCTTGAATATGCGGGCCGGAAAAGGTACCATATGAATAACGACTCACTTTTGAAATGGGGAGGTCCATTTGAGGCGGTTCGGCACTCATGTCAAATGCATTTACCGAATATGCAGCAACGTGAGTGATGCGTGTTTTCTCTATAAGTTCTTTCCTAATATACATCCAACCAGTTCCTATTGGACCCAACATCCACTTATGAAAACAACCTGCATAATAGTCACAACCAATTTCTTTCAAATTAAATTGCAACATACCCAATGGGTGTGCACCATCCAAAACAGAAATGATTCCTTTTTCTCGGGCTAACGTACAAATTTCCCTCACGGGTAAAACTTGGCCCGTTGTACATGGAATATGAGGTACAGCGATAACTTTTGTTTTGGAGGATATAGCACGCTTTATTATGTCTAAACACGCTTCGGCACTGTTTCCAATTGGGATGGTTTTAATTTTCACTCCATCTAGTTGTGACCGTCTCATCCAAGCGGCGCACCCACCAATGTGTTCGTGTTGGGTAATAATTACTTCGTCGCCTTTTTTAAGAGGAATTCCCCATGCAATATGGTTGATGCCCTCACTGACGTTTTTTGTGACTCCGACTTCGTCAGCGGAGCAGCCTAAAAGGGTGGCAAGTTTGGTTTCTAAATCATTATTGTGATGGGGATATCTGGCGTTTTCGGCAATTTGGGTGAAGGATTCATTTATGGCATTTAAAACGGGGTATGGTGTAATTCCCATTGTTCCATTATTAAGAAAGTTGATATTCGATTTTATTGGAAATGCCTTTCTGATTTTCCCCCAATCGGAAATATCATAGTCTGAAATGGGTGTGTTTTCATGCTTAGACTTCCCCCAAACAGGAGATATTGAGCTTGCTAAAGCAGCTCCAAGGCCGGTTTTAAGGAATATTTTACGATCCATGGTGCATGCAGTTTAGCAAATATTGATGGAATAATAAAATTTGGTGCTAAAATCATCGATTTAGGTAAATCAAATATCACCAAGCTGCCCTAAAATCGGGTTTCTAATATAAATCCTTATTTTTGCGATAGGTCAACTTTTGTAAATTATGAATGTATTAGGGATAATGAGTGGGACGAGCATGGACGGTATTGATTTAGCGTTGTGTTCTGTGGACCAAAATGGTGAAAATTGGAATGTAAATATTTTAAAGGCAATTACATTGCCCTACAATGAAACATGGAGGGTGCGCTTATCGCAGCTGAAATATCAAAATCCGGAATTGTATGCCCGTACGGATGTATTTTACGGTAGATATTTAGGCGAATTGGCCTTGGCATTTCAAAAAGAATCCGGTTTAGAGATTGATTTGATTGCATCCCATGGACATACCATATTCCACCAACCTCAAAAATGGATTACCGCACAGGTTGGGGACGGAGCCACACTTTACGGCACATCAGGAATTCCTACAGTTAGTAATTTTAGAAGAGCGGATGTTGCCGCTGGCGGTCAAGGAGCCCCTTTGGTAACATTGGGTGATGAATTATTATTTTCAGAATACGATGCTTGTTTAAATTTAGGTGGATTTTGCAATGTGTCACTGAAAACCGATTCGGGTCGTTTATCGTTCGATATTGCACCTTGTAATATTGTTTTGAATCGTTTGGCTCGCGAAAGAAAATTGAAGTTTGATGAGGGCGGTAAAATCGCAGAGCCGGGTAATATTATCTATCCATTATTAGAACAACTGAATAGCATTGCCTATTACAAGAAATCTGCTCCAAAGAGTTTAGGTAGAGAGTGGATCAATAAGGAGTTTTGGCACTTGGTGCGCGATTTTGACGATCATTCTCTAGAGGATAGAATGAAAACCTTGGTAATGCATATTGCTACGCAAATTGCGGTGGCATTGGAAAGCAATTCGAGCAAGCCTTTGGAGGAGATGAAAATCTTAGTAACCGGTGGTGGTGCCTTCAACGATACATTGATGGATTATTTAAAATCCGAAACGGATTCCAATATTGTAGTGCCAGACAGTCAAATGGTTCAATATAAAGAAGCCATGATTTTTGCCTTATTAGGCGCTATGCGTGTTAAGAACTTAACCAATATTTCGGGCGCTACTACAGGAGCATCACGTTCTGTAATTGGGGGTTCTTTAGACGGAGATTTTTCGAAGCTATTATAACGTGAAATTAGATACTTTAATTAACAAGTTCGAGAACAAACAAGCTCATATTGTTTTCTCGTGGAAAGACAGTGAAACCGATGCCGAAGGCTGGGTTGTGATTAATTCTTTGAGAAACGGTGCTGCCGGTGGTGGAACACGCATGAGAAAAGGATTGAACCAGCGCGAAGTTGAGAGTTTAGCCAAAACAATGGAAGTTAAATTTACCATTGCAGGCCCTCCAATTGGTGGTGCTAAATCTGGTATAAATTTCGATCCTTCAGATCCTAGAAAAAAAGGAGTTTTAGAACGGTGGTACAAAGCCGTTAAGCCGATTTTGAAGCACTACTACGGTACAGGGGGAGATTTGAACGTAGATGAGATTCACGAGGTAATTCCTATGACTGCCGCCTTGGACATTCTTCATCCTCAAGAGGGTGTGGTAAATGGCTATCATACGGCATACTCAGGTGAAGAGCGTTTAAAAGCAATTTCTCGTTTGCAACAAGGGGTGCTTTTACCCATTGTAGACGAAAGATTGACGCCTTCATTGGAAAAAGGATACACCATTGCCGATATGATTACAGGATGGGGCGTTGCCGAAGCAGTGCGTCATTACTACGAAATCTATGGGGGGTTTATCAATAACAAACTAGCCATTATCCAAGGTTGGGGTAATGTTGCAGCTGCAGCTGCATTTTATCTTACCAAATACGGTGTTCGAATTGGAGGGATTATTGACCGTAACGGCGGAATTATAGAACCTAAAGGTTTAGGACATGATGAAATTGTTGAATTGTTCTTATCTAGAGATGGAAACGCTTTGAATGCTCCCAATATGCTTTCATTTGAAGAGGTGAATGCAAAAATTTGGGATTTACCTGCAGAGATTTTTATTCCAGGAGCTGCGAGTCGTTTGATAACAGAAGATCAAGTGAAACGCATGGTTAATTCAGGAATTGAAGTCGTTTCCTGCGGTGCCAATGTTCCATTTGCAGATGAAGCTATCTTTATGGGACCTATTTCAAAAATGGCAGATTCACAGATGGCGGTAATTCCAGATTTTATCGCGAATTGTGGAATGGCAAGGGTTTTTGCTTACTTAATGAGTCAAAATGCAGAATTAACGGATACGGCTATTTTCAAAGACGTAAGTCAAATTATTGCCGGTGCAATTGCGCGGGTTCATCAGTTCAATCCAAAGTCTACAGGAATTTCTGCAAAGGCCTTGGAGATGTCATTAACGGATTTAGTAAAACAATATGAATAAACACATTGCCGATCGCTTTTGCGATTATGCGAAAATAGATACGCAAAGCGATCCCGATAGTACTACATTCCCAAGCACGGAAAAGCAAAAAGACTTAAGCCGGGTTTTGGTCAAAGAATTACTAGAAATGGGATTGGAAGATGCCCATTTAGATGAATTTGGATATGTTTATGCCACATTAAAGTCCAATGTAGCCAAAGAGGTTCCTACCATCTGTTTTTGTGCTCATGTTGACACATCTCCGGATTGCACCGGTGCTAATGTTAAACCTATCATTCATAAGAATTATCAAGGTCAGGATTTGGTATTGCCCGATGACAATTCGCAGGTAATTAAAAGTTCTGAACACCCATATCTTAAAGAACGTATCGGAGATGATATTATAACCGCTTCTGGTACTACCTTATTAGGCGCAGACGACAAAGCAGGTGTTGCTGTAATTATGGACTTTGTTCAATACATGGTTAATAATCCACAGTTGCCCCATGGCGATATCCGCATTTTATTTACGCCTGATGAAGAAATAGGTAGGGGTGTGGATTACGTTAATATTGAGAAATTAGCGGCTGACTACGGCTATACACTTGATGCCGGTAAGCGTGGTAGTTACGAAGATGAGACTTTCAGCGCAGACGGTGCAACATTGAATTTTTATGGCGTGTCAGCACACCCGGGTTACGCCAAAGGTAAATTGGTAAATGCATTGAAAGTGGCAGGCGATTTCTTAAATCGACTTCCTAAAAACGAATTCAGTCCCGAAACCACATCGGGAAGGGAAGGTTTTGTGCATCCCGTTACAATGGGTGGCGTTGCCGAACATGCCTGGGTTAAGTTTATTGTAAGAGATTTTCAAACAGCAAAATTAGCTGAGCATGAGGCACGTTTAAAATCAATTGCGGAAGCAACGATAAACGATTATCCTGGAACGAAGTTAGAGATGACGGTAGAAGAGCAATACCGAAATATGAAAGAAGTGGTAGAACTTACCCCGGCAATCTCAGACTATGCAATCGAGGCCATTAAAATGACAGGAATTGAACCTCGTTTGAGCAGCGCTCGAGGTGGAACCGATGGTTCTAGATTGAGTTTTATGGGTTTGCCATGTCCGAATATATTTACCGGTGAGATGGCATTTCACGGAAAGCATGAATACGTAAGTGTGCAGGATATGGAAAAATCCCGCGAAGTGTTGGTACACCTCGCAGGATTATGGGCATCGCATTAAGCGAGCTGACCAATCATTTTTAAATGCATAAAGTGCGAACGCACTGCTTCGAAAAATGTGGGGATTTCATTGTATTTAACATTGAAATCTTCACATGTTTTCTTAACGATTTCATTTAATTTAGGATAATGAATGTGACTTATTTTAGGAAATAAGTGGTGTTCAACTTGGAAATTCAAACCGCCCAAAAGCCAGGTTAATGTTTTGCTTTTTGTGCTGAAATTTGAAGTAGTACGAATTTGGTGTGTAGCCCAATCGTCTTCTACATTGATGGACTCTATCGTTTTATTCTCATTCTCAGCTTCTGCTTTATCCGTTACAAAATGGATGTCTTCAACAACGTGAGCCAACTGGAATACAATCGTGATACAAATACCTGTTACAATGGCCATCGCAAAATAACCTAAGAGAGCGGTTTTGATCCCAATGAAATAGGCAGGTATAAGAACAAAAATGAAAACGTAAACCAATTTGCTCGCCCAAAATTCAATATGCTTCCAGGCGCTTAATTTATTTTTGAATGGACGGTCTACTACTTTTCCAGTAAAGTACTTTTTAAAATCTTGCATGTAAATCCAAGCTAAATAAGCAATGGTATATAAGGGTAAACCATAAATGTGTTGGTATTTATGGAACCAAAGTTTCTTTTTGGCGGTATTCACACGAAGCAGAGGCCACAGGTCGATATCGTCATCAACACCTTCGATATTCGTAAAACTATGGTGTACAATGTTGTGCTTTTCGGCCCATAAAAATGCGTTACCACCTAATAAATTCAACGAATTAGCCATTAATTTATTAATCCAAGGACTGTTTGAATAACTTCCATGAGCGCCATCGTGCATTACATTGAATCCGATACCCGCAAAAGACAATCCCATGATGGTATAACCTAAATAAATCCAAGAATTTTCTGGATGTAGTAAAATAACCATTAAGTAGGAACCAATTAGGGTAGCAAATAGAATGATGGTCTTCCAATAAAGCTTCCAATTACCTGTAGGTTGCAAGTTATTTTCGCTGAAATAGGCATTAATTCTATTTCTTAAAGTAGCGAAAAATTCGGCATTTCTGCCTTCAAATCTGATTGATGTCATAAATAAATTATATCAAATTTACGATAAAACTTTAGTGATTGAACACTTCAACTCCTTTTTTTCGGATGATGCAATTTTGTTTGAGTTTTGTGTTATGCAGAAAATACTGATTTCGAAGGGAATAAAAATATGGAGTAAAAGAGGTGAATTAGAACCAAAATTATTGGCCTACCGTTCTAGTCTTCAGTATGTGTGGGAATCTGAAGCTTACCAAAAAAGAACAAAAAAATTAGAGTGCTCTCTCTTCTCTGGCCTTTGTAAATTCGAATTGCTTGTTGAAGATTTTATTGGGTCATTATTTCTTCTTCAATGTACTAATTCCAAAAGGCAAGTAAAGAGGACAGGTTCTAACTGTAGCCGTAATTAAGAAAACAGCAGCGAAGATCCCACAGATAACGGCTGTTCCACCGCTTACTTTGGATGTGGCAATTAAAGTGGCTAAAATGGAGGCTACACCTATGCGAAATGTTCTATCTATTTTTCCAATGTTCGTTTTCATAGTAATATGTATTATTTCAATTTGGAGTTTTGTTTATTGCGGGCTTCTTCGATTATTTTTTCGGCTCGAGCTTTGGTTTCATTTTCCAAGCTATCGGCTTTTGCGTTTGTTTCGTTTTCAATAGCTTGGGCCTTTGCGTAACCCTCAGAACGCAATGATTCCGCTTTTTTAACGGCTTGTTCGTTGGCTTTCTTTCCTGCTTTTTCAGCTGCTAACTTTTCAAGTGGGTTGCGCGCTTTGGCAATGAGTGCATCAATTTCTTGTTTTGACTTATCGATAACGGACTGTGCAAGTTTATCGCTTTCTGAACGTGTTTTCTCTGCCAATGATTGGCCTTCCTTTCTTAACTGGTTGGCTTTATCTTTAGCTTCGCTAATCAACTTTGCGGCTTGGGCTTCGGCTTCTTCGATTGCTTTATCCGCTACTTTATTGGCTTCATCTTTGATTTCTGTAATGGCTTTTTCTTTGTATTCATCTACCACTTGCATTCCCAATTTTTTCCAATCGATACGCAATTTTGGTTGTGTTGTCGTGCCCTTGATAGACATGGGTACCGCTTTCCCTTGTGTGTAGAAATACCCATTAAAATCTAAGTTTTGATCAAGATCCACGTTTCCACTGAATGACATTTTGGATCCTTCGTAAACGTCTAATCGGATGCTGTCTTTCAACGATAGTTTTCCATCCTTAATTGAAAATCCGAGTTTGCCGGGTTTGATTTTCACATCCTTGATTTTGCTCTTATTCCATTTCAACTGTTCGAAAGCTTGACTGAGCCATTCCGGAGATTTTAATTGTTGTGCGTTGGTTACCGACATCAATCCTTCAGAAACTAAACTTTTCATATCCAAATTTAATTCTTCATCAAGGTCGGTTAACATGTTCATGTTTAGGTTAAAGGGTGCGTCTAAATCCTTAACAATAGGGGCGTAGGTTTCGACTATTTTGAGATTGCTTCCGATATTCTTTGGAATAAGATTTTGTAACGCAAAGCTAAAGTCAACATGGGGTTTGCCACCTTCAAAATACGCATATTGAGTAGTAAAGGAGATACTGCTTTCCCATAATTCTGCTCGAATTGGATCGATGTTCAACTTTCCATCTTTTATATGAATGCTTGCTTTACAGTTATTTAATTGATAATCGTCATATAATAGTTTCCCGATTGTTCCTTCAAAAAACAGGTTCAAATTTGTTGGAATTTGGGGAGCCGTTAACTGTGAAGAATCAGTCGTACTTCCTTCTTTGGTTTCTTCTGATGTTGCGGGCATTAATTCATTGACGTCAATACGCGGACTATTGATTCTTAAGGTGCCCGTTAATGCTTCGCCGTTAAGGGCATAACCCATCATATTATTAAGTTTACCTTCGGATATCTCAATATTGGATGTTCCATAACGAATGTGAGACGGTTTGATTAAAGAGGCATTGGGTGATGCTATAATTTCTAGATTTTTAATATCGGTTTTTAATAATCCTGGGGCCGCATATTGAAAGCCATATAATCCAAGGCTTCCTTCCAGTTTTAAATCATTAAATGTTTGGTTTTCAATGGAAGCATAATGGCCATCAAACACGAGCCCTGCTTTGATTTTTCCACTTAGATTCATACCCGAATCCAAGGGCAGAAAATCTTGCCAATCCTTTAAGTCCATGTTGACCGATAAGTTACCGCGTGCATAGGGATTTGAAATCGGATTCTTAGTAAACAGGGCCATTTTAAAGGGATCGTTTCCTAAAATAAGACTGAAGTTTTTCAAATCAACTGTGGTGTGGTCTGGATTTCCATCTTCATTTAAAACATGCAGATCCATATTGATGCCACTTACAGATTTTGGTAATTCCGGGTATTGGAATTGTGCATTATCAATGACTAAGTTGATCTTGGTTTGTGGCATCTGAACTTCGTCCATAATGCCTTTTATAGCCATGTCAAATGCCATTTTCCCTGATGCTTTTACTTGAGAGAAATCCGATGTGAAACAGCCAGGTATTGCGGATAACAAGGATTTGAATTCAGAGTTGGGAACATCAAAATTCAAGTCCATGTCCATGTTTTCATCGTTCATCTGCACCCAGCCCTTCATTTCTAAAGGCAATTCATTTAGTTTCGCTGTTAGTGGTTCAAAACCAAATCTGAATTTTTCCAGATCCATTTGGATATCGCTTTGAATATCCAATGTGGCTTTGGAAACCAAAGTCATTCCTTCGTATGACAAATTCAATGATTCCGCTGTATAATGACTGACTAAAGTGAATATATCTTTTTGAAAATCACCCTCTGCATCAAAATTCGAAGCGATGGATTCAAAATCCACTCCCATGCTCACATCTTTGTATCGGATATGGGCGTTGACCACTTCAATATGATTTAATTTTAAGGATATCGGGGCTGAAGCTGTGTCTACTGCCTCAACCGGGGCAGTACTATCATACGGTACAATATCATAATTGGCACGACCGCTCTTTAAAACATGAACATAAATGTTAGGATTGTTAAGGTAAATTTTCTTTATACCAATGGGTTCGGTTTCAGAAAAAACAGACGCAATATCAAGGGTTAATTTGATGTTTTCAGCCTGAAATAAGGTATCCTTAGCAAAGGAATCAATACCTACTATTTTCAAGTTATTGACCCCAACTGAAAGATTCGGGAAGTTTCGTATTAGACTTAAACTCAAATCCTCATCAAAAGTGATTTTGGCATTTACGGATTCTGAAGCGGCATCTTGGGCTGCTTTCAAAATCTTGCCTTTGAAAGCAAAAGGCAAAACTGTTAGGATAATAAAAAATGCCACTATCAGGCCACTAAAGCGAATTAACCACTTTTTCATCATTCAACGAAAATACATTTTTTAAGGAACTTTAAATAAGATGGAGATGTGCGTTTTGATGAAAATTGCAAAAATTCGCTCAAGACTTTTTTGCAATTTCCGTAACTTCGCTATCAGACACCAAAACTTATATTTATGATAACCGGACTAACACACATGCACTCGCTATTACGTTGGGTGATTTTAATCTTACTCATTGTAACCATCATTCGTACATTTCAAGCTAAAGCAGGCAAAGAAGCTCGTTATCTGACCATCGTGACCCATATAATGTTATTGATAGGTTTGCTTCAATGGTTTATGGGAAATTGGGGTTTGAAATTAATCCAATCTAACGGTATGGGTGAGGTGATGAAGAATTCAGCGCAACGCTTTTTTGCGGTTGAACATGCGTTAACCATGATCATAGCAACGGTACTAATCACGATGGGCGGTGTTTTTGTTCGCAAGGGCAAAAGCAGTGCAAAGTGGTTGTATGTTTTTGCTTTATTATTGATTTTATCTCGAATTCCATGGCCGTTTATGGCAGATGGAATCGCGCGTGGATGGCTCCCAGGAGTGGGTATGTAATCCTAACCAAATCCAACCAAGATTTATCGAAAGGCTCCTGATTTAGGAGCCTTTTTTGCTATTTTTGATACAATAAATGTACTATTTATGAAGAAATCAGCTTGGATATTGGTCGTATTATTAGCTTTTTTAGCAGGTTATGCCGGTTCGTGGTTACAGCAATCACAGTCTGATAATCCCACGCTCCGTGTGGCTTCTGAAACAAATTCTATACCCTCACGAGTGGCCTCCTCCGGACTCGCACTAACATCCTTTGAGGATGCAAGTGCCATTTCTACTCCAACCGTGGTTTTTATTAAAACGATTTCTACGGTACGATATGAAAGTCCGTTGGGATGGTTTTGGGATTTTGATCCTTTTGGCAGTAGAGGTAAGGCTTCTTCAACGGGAAGTGGGGTAATTGTTAATCCCGACGGTTATATCGTAACCAATAATCATGTTATTCAAGGCGCTGAGCAAATAACCGTTGTTCTGAATAAAGATAAAAAAGAATACAAAGCGGAAATTATTGGAACCGACCCAAGTTCGGATTTAGCCTTAATCAAGATAGATAAGAAAGACTTACCCTCGATTGTTTTTGGAAACTCAGACCAATTAAACGTAGGAGAGTGGGTATTAGCAGTGGGCAATCCATTTAATTTAACAAGTACAGTCACAGCAGGAATTGTAAGTGCAAAAGGCCGAAATATCAATATAGTGAAGAATCAATTCCCTATTGAAAGTTTCATTCAAACCGACGCCGCAATCAATCCGGGAAATTCAGGTGGTGCCTTGGTTAATTTGAAAGGAGAATTAATTGGAATTAATACCGCCATTCAATCAAATACAGGCAGTTACACCGGTTATGGATTTGCTATACCCAGTAATATTGTTCAAAAAATAGTCAAGGATTTTATCGAAAAGGGTGAAGTTCTACGTGCATTTACTGGTTTTGAAGTATCCTCAATTAGTGCGCAGGAAATGCAAGAATTGAAGTTGGAAAAAGAACCTATAAAGGTGAGGTCGGTACTTGAAGACAGTCCAGCGGACAAGGCGGGTATTAAATCTGGTGATATAATTATAAAATTGGGAAATACCGATATAGATGGAAGATCGAGTTATGATGAGTTTCTAGCTTACCAAAGGCCTAATAATGAAATCCCGGTTACAATATTGCATGAAGGAAAAGAACGCACG
>Ga0255752_10006515_pt1 | contig 10924 bp, 12 predicted proteins | sample 011ome_25_FD_179952 | JGI IMG/M metagenome (GOLD analysis project Ga0255752, IMG submission 179952) | Coastal salt marsh microbial communities from the Groves Creek Marsh, Skidaway Island, Georgia - 011512CT metaG (version 2) | ecosystem: Environmental > Aquatic > Marine > Intertidal zone >...
AGCAAGTTCCTCACTCAACTTCATAACAGCCCGAAAGCGTTCGTTAGTATCTTCGATCTCATCATAACTTTCGTCCCAGATATGACCAAACGTAGCATAACCTAGTTCACGTAGATGTTTTAAATGTTGATGTTCTGCTACACAGATAAATGGCTGACAGTGTAGGATAGGTTTAAGAGTTTTTTCAGTAATAAACTGACCTTCACTAGAGTCAACATCAATAAATGTTTCTAGCACAATATTAAAGTAACTGTCCTCATAAAGTTCTATAGGTGTTACTGCATAGTTGTTTCTTTCATCACTGCTAAGTTCGTCAACAAAGAATGGTCCTGCTTGAATAAAGTCGTTAACTCTAGGCTGTTGTTCTGCTAACCACTCATTGTATAATGGTAAACCATCATAGTCGTCCTGTTCGCCTAGTTGTTCTTGACAATAACTAAAATAACCGTTTTTATGTAGCCCTTTTGCCCATAGATTACTCATAAAAACTTTACGCCAGAGCTTGTCAATACGCACAAGAGCAGTAAAATGCTTACTACGACGCTTAAAATGCGTCTTAGGCACCGTTGTAAAGTCTACAGAACGTCTATACATATACTCTAACTCTGGCCAATAATGTGTATATTTGTAGTCTGTGGCCGCACTGTTACCACTAACAACTGCCACATTGTGATAGTCATATTGCTTACACAGTTCGGTGATTCTACGACTTATCATTTTTGGATTGTCTGCTTCGTGATAAAAGAAAACTATTTTGAATCCTTTTTTAAATGCTTTAGGATTGATCAATTTAAAATAATCAAAAGTAAAATCAAACCAACCAATGTTCATAGGATACCAAGCACCGTTGGGTGCATTAGGTGTGTGATAAATGTCTATGTCTATAGAACTTTCTTTAGCATAATAAAAAATTCTAGGATAGTCTAAGTAAGGAGAGGATGTATCCCAGCCGCCTTCACGATAGTGTTCTCTGGTGATGCCATTTGGTATTGGCCTGCCAGTGCCTTCTTCAAAGTTATCAATTGCTAAAGTAATCATTGATTTGTCCTAACATATTTTCAAGCTCTTGCCACAACAGTTTTTCAAAGTTACCTTTGTAAAAATGCTCATAGTTGTATTTTATAATAGGTAAACAGTCTAGCCATAACTTATGTTTTTCGGCCGAGGTATAACTGTCTAACTGTTTCATTAGTTTACCAATGGCAGTATACCGCTCAAAGTCATCTTCTATAAAGTCATAACTTTCGTCCCATATACTGCCAAAAGTCATAAAGCCGTATTGTTTCAAATATGCTAAACTATAAGCAGGTGCTGTTAGTATAAAAGGCATTTGTAGTGCAATAGGTTTAAATGTTTTTTCAGTAATATGATGTCGTTTCCCTGTAGCCACAGTTTCAGTTACGTGATAAAATAAACTTTCGCAAGATTCTTTTATCTGTGTTAACTTATAACTTGACATCTCCTGTGTTTCTTCGTTACGAAATGTTCTTGGCAAGTCAGCTTCTTTTAATACATGTACAATGTCTGGATAGTTTTTTGACATTGATCCGGCAATATCTAATATATCTTCGCCTTCTACAGGACATACTTGTGGTGCTGATATGTGATTATGCCATAGATCATTCTTAAGCATGTGATATAACATAGCCACACGATGTTTGCGTTTACCGCCAATGATGCGATTAGGTGATATAAATGTTTTCTTTATAGTACGATCAGCAGGGGGTGTAATATTAAATGTCCTATTAAATCCTCGAAACCAATCTAATGCGGCCCACCCGTGAAAAAAATAATAAAATTGCTCCCCACCGAGATATTCTTGAGCCCAATTAGCATTTTCACTATCACGCTCACTGGTAACCATAGCAAACTTTTTTGTTCCACAATATTCTTTTATTTTACTAAATGTCGATTTGTGTAAGTTGGGCTGGATAGGTTCTTGATCAAATAGATACAAATAATTTCCACGGTTCTCGTTTCCGTTAATATATACTACGATACTATCAGGATCACTAGACCCAAACGGATCATGAACTGCTAGTTCAAAATTTCTATTTTTACTATTAGAAGCAAAGTATGGAAAAAACACAGTTTGATAAATTTCGTCTATTCTAATCATGTTTGATGTTTTTTATATTGGTAACAAACCAAATATCGTTCCTCATGAACGCGAAGTTTCATCTATTCAACAAGCACAAGAACTAAGTCGTACTCGCTATTGTTGGCTCATCAATACTTATACTGATTATTCAACCTGGGACTTTCTTTGGGAACCTGTTCCTTGGGAGTCTAACCAACGTCATGCGTTTCCTAGTCAATGGCAACGTGATTCAGAAACATACCTAATACCTAAACAAGATCACACAGACGTAAACTATAGAACAGACATTAAAGTAGAACGTAATTCAGCATCAGCAGACGTTGTAGTTATAGATCATATGGATAATAATGTAAATCTTACAACTTCTAGTATAGAATCTAAAGCAAATATTGTAAAATATACAAAATTTGTAGATAATTATTTAGATACGCTGTTAAGAATTGCACGTACTACAGATTCTGAACACTTATGGATATGTTCAAGTGTCTGCGACTACACAAACTTTGACTTTACCTGGCATCCAGATCCTTGGCAGAGCGAAATGCTACATGTATTCCCTAGTGGCGATCAAAAGTTTGGTGATACATTCTATATGCACGTTCCTACATTTAAAGCAAACGCAGACAAGTGTGAACTGTTAGACTGGTACAACAATAACTTTACTCAAGACCAAATAGTGCCAAGACATAAACTACCGTTGGTCAAACACTTAGAAGACAGCCACGTTGATGCACTACCAGAAAGTCAACAAGAGCCATTGGTAGTATACACTAACGAAAACTTATGGTTTACTCCTGTACCTAATATACCATTATGGCGTAAGAAAACAAGAACAATAACTCCTCTTGACACTAGAGGGTGCAGTGTTATAGTTCCACGTGATGCTCTAGGTGATATTAAAACACAGTTATGGGACTACGAATATGTTGATCGCAGTTACCAAACACAGAGGAAGTCTGATCCATTAGATGTTGTGTTTATAGAAAACGGTGAAGTAAATGCTGAAGAAAACTTCTTACATCTAGAGAGTTGCCTCATGCAAAAACCTAACAAATTGAAGCGTGTAACGAACGTAAAGGGCCGTGTAGCCGCTTATCAGGCCGCGGCTAAGGTCAGTAGTACCCCGTGGTTTTTTGCTGTGTTTGCGAAGCTTAAAGTAGACGAATCGTTTGATTGGTCTTGGCAACCAGACTGCTTACAGCAACCAAAACATTATATATTCCATGCCCGTAATCCTATCAATGGATTAGAGTATGGACACATGGCCATGATTGCTTACAATAGAAAACTAGTATTAAGTAACACTGCCCCAGGTTTAGACTTTACCTTAGACCAACTACATGAAGTAGTTCCAATACTATCAGGTGTGGCTAACTATGCTGATGATGAGTTTATGGCTTGGCGTTCGGCATTCCGTGAAGTAATTAAACTTAAACATGCACTTGCAGAACAGCCTGATGTTGAAACAGAATATAGATTAAGATCCTGGTTAACAAAAGGTGAAGGTGTTAAAGGCAAGTATTCTATTCAGGGTGCTGTTGATGCTGTTGAATACTATGAAGAAGTTAACGGTGACTTTGATAAACTTAAACTAAGTTATGATTGGGCGTGGCTTAATGAACGATTTGATCTTCTACATGCTTGATAACTCTATCAGCAACGTATTTTATTTCACTGTCAGTTAGTTCAGGATAAAAAGGTAAACTCAGCACACGTCTAGACAGCATACTAGCATTGTTGATCATTGTTAGATTACTATATCCTTCATAAGGTTCCATTTCATGTAAAGGTCTTTCGTAGTGTACTTTACATTCGACGCCATCTTGATACAATAAATCTTTTACACGATCTCTATGATCTATTTCAATAACAAACTTTTGTAGGCCGTGCATGGCTCTATTACGCATGTCACTCATAAATGTTCTAATTCTAGGTGCTTCGTCTTTAAATCTTTGTATGTAGTATTCGGCAATTTCTAATCTACGTTCTTGCCAATCATCAATATATTTTAATTTCACTAACATCTGTGCGGCGTCTACTTCACTCATTCTAGAGTTAGTGCCGTATGAGTTTGTGTGTGGCTTACCGTTGTCCCTATACATCCTATACCACTGATCAGTGTACTCATCCCAACAGGCAATAGCACCACCATTACCATAATTAGGTAAGTTTTTAGTAGGATCAAAACTAATTGCTTTCATAATAGGACGTTGTGAATAGTCACTAGCTAGCCAATGTTGAGCCGCATCTTCTATTACAATTTTACCTGCTAGTTTATTGTGTCCTTCTTGTCTACGTAAAAACCAATCATCAAACACAGGATGTCCATATAATCCAACAACACAGACAGCATCAAAGTCTTTGGCTTCGTGTTTACTAAGATCTAGTATTCCTGTGTCGGGCGTAACATCGCCTATAATAACGTCCCAACCTGTTGTAATAAAAGCATTGATGGTTGCAGGATATGTTAATGCAGGAACTATAACTCTAGGATTTTTTTCAGTGACACCATAAAAACTTTCACGATGGAAACGAGCAATCATTTCTAATGCCTGTGTACCTGACCCTACACAGACAACCTTAGGCATGTCCATGCGTCTTGCTAGTTGTTCTTCAAGAGACTGAGTGTAAGGACCATTCATAAGAACACCAGACTTTAATACCATGTCTGTAGCATCAAGTATTTCTTTGCGTATGCCTTCGTATTGTAGTCTAAGATTTATAAATGGAATCATAATGTTTTAACATCCAATCTACATATTGCTTACACCCATCTCTAAAGTCAACTGTAGGATGATACCCTAGGTCTTGTTGAGCTCTTGAGATATCTAATCTACCTCGACTAGGAAAGTTAAGGTCTCTGTCTTCTAGTTCTATATCACCCCGACCTAATAGTTCAACTACAGTTTCGGCGGCCTGTCTAAGTGTTACAGGTTCTTCTTGACAGCGTGTAATGTTATAGATGTTGTGTCTACATTCTTCTAAGGCAACTAGTGCTATGCCCTTGGCAGTATCAGTTACATAGGTAAAGTCTAGTATTTCACTAGCACCTCTTACCTGTATTGGTTTACCTCTAAGAACATTTAATACAAATTTACTTAACACACGATCCTCAACATCATTGTGGCCGTAGACAGCACTAGGACGTACAATCGCATAATTAAAATACTTCTTGTAATCTTCTACAAGTTTCTCGCCCATGTATTTCATTATAGCATATTGTCCACGAGGATTACATTCATGTTCTTCTGTGACCATATCATCAAAGTCGCCATATACCATACTTGATGAAATATAAACAAACTTACTCACAATACCTTTACTTGCTTCTAGTAGGTTAATTAATCCTGTAGACATAACTTCTGATGCTACACTAGGATTTTCAAGTACAACTTTTTGTCTAGGAAAACTTGCTAGGTGTATAACAACATCTGGTTGAAAGTTTATAACAGCCTCATTAACTGCTTGGCGATCTCTTATGTCTATGTGTCTTGCCGGAACTTGATTTAAGTTACTGCCTGTGCGTAGTTGAAACAGTTTTAACATCTGTTCCTGCGGAATAAAGTCATAGTTAGTCATAGAGTCAATGACTATGATGTCATGACCGGCAAGGTAACGAACTACTTCGTGCCCTATAAATCCTAATCCACCACTAACTAATATTTTCATTTTTAAGTAACTTCCAATAAGTCTTTTGTTTGTCTGTCATGTTACAATAAAGATAAGCAACAAACCCCATGTTATATTCGTCGTCAATACCTACAGTATACCACATAAGTTCTTGATCACCACCGCATTCTTCGTAGACCCATTTACCTTCGGCTGTGTCTAAGTATTCTGCAATAGCGCCTGAAGCATAAAGATCTGGATCCTCACAATCTCCTAGATGTGCTTTGAATATACAGACTCTATTTCCAGTCTTCTTTTTCGAACTCATAGAAGTTAAGTATATAGTCTGAATATTCTGAATCGTTTAGATCAGCATAAACTAAAACTTGACTACCTTTGTGCCATTTAGAATCATCATGTACTTCATAGTTTAATTTAATACCTGCTGACTGTGCCCACTTAAATTCTTCTTTGACTTGTAGTATGTCAGCAACTTTCCAAAATAGTTCGTCTTTGTCTAAATTTTGTTTTTCGTCATGTACTAAAATTCTAACTCTATGTTTTTCTGCAATCATATATATCCTCCACGTCGTGTATATTAGGTTCAAGTAATTTATGAATGTCTCGACAATTAGTTGGAAACTTTTCTAACTGCCAGGTTTTTACATTTAAGTCGTGCTTATAAATTAATATATGTTGAATAATACCTTCTTGGTTAATAGTCATATCTCCTATTTCATAATCAACATTATTAACAATATCCTTAACAATTTTTTCAGCATTATTAGCAAAGTCAATGACTTTTCTTAGACGACTAGCCCACTCTTCGTAAACTTCACACCAGTGGTCCCATCGACTTTTGTCTATAGGTTTATCTAAAAACTCCATAATTTTTTCTATATGATATCGACCATTGTAGACCCAATCTAACATATTAAAGTTATAGTTTGGATAACTAAAGTCTAAATCACAACCAAAGTCCCATTTTTCGTACGGTCTTACACATAACGCATAAGCCTCACGATAGTCCCAGATTTGTGGATTATCAATTCCGTTAAGTGAATAAGGGAAATGTAAATCTACCCATTGTCGTAGTGATTCTTCTCTTGACTCGACATCAACTCCATAGGGAGATTTAACAGTTCTGGCACAGTCAAGAAACATTTTAGGGCCAGTGAAGTCAATCCATATGCCCGGTATTCCTCTTTCTCCTAGTTCCTTCCATACTTTTGAAAATTCTTTTGGAGTTTCTATTTTAGTATTTTTCTCCCATTCTTCAAATGATTTTAAAACATGTGTTGGTTTGTTTCCTAACCAATATATTGTGATTAGTCCATTATAGTCAGAGTTTTCGAGATAATTGAGAACTTTAGTAGTTCCATCTATACCCCAAGGATGATTCTTTGCATGACCGTGAGCTATTTCGTTTGTTATTGGGTTTTCAACCAATGGAGTTGGTTTTTTTGAGTTTATAGTTAAGACGTCAGATTCGCCAGATAACCAATGTAATGACCAATCTAAAAATGTACAACCGATACTGTATCTTGCACTGATATGAACTATATCTTTTTTACTCATACTGCCATTTCTGCTTTGATTGAATCCATTGGATCGTAATCCTGTATTATAACATCACTCATGGTGAAGTCGTCAATACTTTTTATGTCTGGATTTAGCCAAAGCGTTGGCAATGATTTTGGTGTTCTTGATAATTGTTCTTTAACTTGTTCTATATGATTTTGGTATATGTGACAGTCACCACCTGTCCATACAAAGTCCCCTACACCCAGTCCGCATACTTGTGCTATCATATGTGTTAGTATTGAGTAACTTGCTATGTTAAATGGTACACCCAAGAACATATCACATGAGCGTTGATATAGTTGACAACTTAGTTTATTGTCTTCAACAAAGAATTGAGCAAAACAATGACAAGGTGGCAGTGCCATGTCTTCTAATTCTCCAGGGTTCCAAGCAGTTAGTATAAGTCTACGACTGGTAGGATTAGTTTTAATTTCTTCTATTAGTTCTGCTAGTTGATCAATAACAACAGGTTCCTTGTGGCTAGAAGTAATCCATTTTGATTTAGTAGTTTGCCACTTACGCCACTGTACACCATATACACGGCCTAGGTCACCTTGATACCTTGCTCTAGGTTTCCAATAGTCTGCTTCAGCATTGGCAGTCCATATGGTTGTTTTTTTAGGTGCGTCACTACCGTGTAAGATTTCCCTAAGTCTGTGTTCATCACTGGAACCTTCAATGAACCAAAGTAGTTCTGATAAACAGGCTTTGAATGCTAGTCGTTTTGTAGTAACTGCCGGAAAGCCTTCATTGAGATCAAAACGCATTTGATGTCCAAACACTGCTAGAGTGCCAACACCAGTACGGTCTTCTTTGACTTTACCATGATCTAAAATATATTGTAAACTATCTAAATACTGTTTCATATTTTCTTTTTAAAACCTCATAAGCGTGATCAGCATGTTCTGTTCTAGACTCAACATTAAAGTCTGTGTAGATCCGATCTAGGTCAATGAATCTATCACAGTCATATACTGAATAAGTTACTGATAAGTGTATTTCTGAAATGTCGTTGTATAAACTTCTAAACAAACTAGCACCACCAATTAGCCAATCGTTGTCACTAATCCAGGCTGGGTTAATTATTTGTCTAGTGTTGGGTATGCCTTTGAGATCTTCAGCATGTGAAGTAAACACATAGTTAGTTCTATTTGGAAGTGGTTTTACAGGTAAACTATTCCAGGTATTTCTACCCATTACTACAGTTTGTCCTGTGGTTAGTTCTTTGAAACGTTTGAGATCACCTTCAAGACGTTCCCAAGGTAAGTCATTATCTTTACCAATACCGCCTCGTGGATCACAGGCCAGTATGGCTTTCATTATATTTTCCTTAGGAGTTCGTCTGTTTCTGGTTGAATTATTTTAGCAACTTCTTCTACATCTACAAAGAAGTCAATACCGTCGATATCTGGGTCGTATTGTTTAAGTTTCTCGTTTAATGCAAATTCACATTCATGAATGTTAAGACCCTGCTTACGCAGAGCTGACATATTAAAATATCTTCGTTTTCCATCAGATAAACGGATTACTACTCTTTTAATACATTCTATAGGAATATCTTTCTTTTCAACTCCTTCAACAAGGTCTTCCCATTTTTCAAGAAACTCGTTGCTGAGACGTGTTGCCATTTACTACGCCGTCGCTTTCTTTTTCGCTGTTGTTGCTCTTGCTTTGGCCGTTTTACTGGGTGCCTTTTTAGTTTCCTTTTTAGGTAGCATGTCTTTTGCTTCAGCCATCATACGTTTTGCTTCTGCTAATAGACTTTTTGCTTCAGCCTCCATTTGCTTAGCCTGTGCCAACATGTTGTTAGCAATATCATCATCTTGTAAAGCACCGTCTGATGATGCTTGGATTGGTGTTTGTGTACCTCTTGGGTCAACAATACCTCTTGCGGCATCATTCTTTGCTAGTTCTGCTTTTGCTGTTTCACCTGTGTTAATCTCATCTACAATTTTGTTTAATTCATCTAAACGCACTGTTGATGTTGATGTAGGTGTCATGATAACTTGGTTAGTAGGAACTTTCTTTAAGTATCCTTCTGAGTGTAGTGCTGAAAGAGCATTACGTCCGTCTGTTAACACTGAACGGTGTAGAGCACTAGCAAATTCATGTTCTTGTTGTCCTACAGGTCCTTCTACTACTCGCATGATATCATCATGGATTTGACTTGGAATGTTATCACCATAAACTACAAGAGCTAAGTGATCATCACCCGGAATTTTTCTAAACACAACCACGCATTTTTTGCCGTTATGTTTTGCTATATGTTTCATCATAATTATGATTCTCCTTGAGTTTCTTCTTCACCAGTAGCGTCTTCTGCAGTTTCTTCTGCTGGTGGCGGCATAATAGTGTTTAAAAAGTTAGATAACTTAGTGTACACTTGGCCTACTGTTTGAAATTCTTCTGCTTTAAAAGCACCTCTTGCTGAGCAAACATCAAACACGTTTTTAATAACAATAAGATCATTAACTGTTAGTTGTTCTAACTGCTTATTGCCTGCGTCAATCTGCTCTTCTGGCGTAGGAGCAGTTGAGGCTTCCTGCGTTACTTCTTGTTTTACTTTTTTATCTTTCGCCATTATATTTCCTTAAGTTGTAATATTACACTGATATTTAACGGGTCGCAAGTGGAGGTGGTAAATTTTTTACCAAAAAATTACTTGTCTTCTTCGTATTTTGCCCAAGTACCAAAGGGCGGAGTAGGATTGTCGTTTGAATGTATAATCCAAACAGTTTCGCAGTAGTTAGGATCTCCCCAAGTATCCCAAGGATAACCATCTGTAAATACTACAAGTCTTTTTGGTTCAATTTGCTCGTCTTTTAAGTAATTAAACATAGCCATAAAGTCAGTACCACCGCCACCTTTAGGTTCGTAGTCTAGTACATCATCTAAGTTGTCACTTGAAAAGTCTTGTGCGTTATAAACGTCTGTATCAAAACTAAACACATGTAGTTTAAAGTTTTGAAATTCTTCTGTAATGCCTTTAATCTCACCTAAGAAGTCTCGAGCCATTTCATCTGAAATACTACCAGACATATCTAATGCTACACAGATATCAATCATTTCATCATTCTTCATACCTGGCATAACAGCATCCATGTGCCATGAACGTCTACTAGGTCTTGCCCATGAATAGTCTGACTTAATAGTTGACTCTAACTGTTGACGTAGTAGTTCACGCCAGTTCATTTTAGGTTCTGTAATATCACTTAAGATACGTTTTACACCATTAGGTAATTTACCAGCACCTGCCTGTTTGGCCGCATTTACTAGTGCTTCTTTTAATTCATCTTTGATATCTTTAAGTTCATTTTCTGAGATAGTAGGTCTTTGGTCTTTGCCGTCTTTTTTATCTTGTTTACCGTCACCACCCTGACCGTCACCTTTGTCTACAGTTGACTGCTCATTTTCTAAATGCTCATCTAACATTTGTTGAGCAAGTTCTGAGATATCAATCTTTTCAGCATTGTCATATAAATCTTTATACACTTGCTCATATGACCAACCATAGTATTTTGTTTCGTGTAAGCAAGGAACAGTAGTGATCATACGACCTACTTTTGCCTGTACTAGATCACCGTTAACACAATAGTCGGCGGCGATGTTTGAAAGTTGTGCTTCATGCTC
>Ga0255752_10006532_pt1 | contig 10902 bp, 9 predicted proteins | sample 011ome_25_FD_179952 | JGI IMG/M metagenome (GOLD analysis project Ga0255752, IMG submission 179952) | Coastal salt marsh microbial communities from the Groves Creek Marsh, Skidaway Island, Georgia - 011512CT metaG (version 2) | ecosystem: Environmental > Aquatic > Marine > Intertidal zone > Salt...
TGGAAACGGTGTACTTCCCGACATCATCATTCTTGATGTGTCAATGCCGGCAGTTGATGGCTTGACAGTGTGCCGGGTCCTTCGCTCTGAGGGCAATCGTCTTCCAATTCTCATGCTGACCGCACGAACCGAGCCCAGTGATCGCATCGCTGGACTTGACGCTGGCGCCGATGACTACGTGTTGAAGCCATTTGATCTTGGCGAACTGTTCGCTCGTCTACGAGCACTCGTTCGCCGGACATCAACCGAGGCTGAAGAGCAGACCGACACCGAGCCACTGGTGCTTGGCGACTTGGTGATTGAGCCTGCGGGCCGTCGAGTTCGGCGCGGAAATCGTGAGCTCGAACTCTCGAAAACAGAATTTGATCTGCTTGAACTACTCGTTCGGAATACTGGCATCGTGCTCGATCACTCAACCATCTACGAGCGCATCTGGAATTACGACTTCGGGCCGGATTCAAAGAATCTGGCGGTGTACATCGGCTATCTGCGTCGTAAAACTGAAGATGAAGGTGGTTCACGCTTGATTCACACGGTCCGCGGTGTCGGATACTCAGCACGGATTGAACAATGAGCCTTCGTATTCGTATTGCTCTGCTGATGGCAGTTCTCGCTGCGACAGCAACTATTGCCGTTGGCGCAATTTCGTATCAAACAACAGCGTCGCGACTTCTAGAAGCGGTGGACGATTCACTGGTCGACGCAACAGTTGTCGTCACTGCACGACGCTTTGATGAGCGACTATTTGAGTCTGGTCCGTTCGACGGGTTTGTCGTGCAGGCGGTGCTGGCCGATGGGTCGGTTGTCCGCACAAACTTCCCACATCAGATGAAGCCGAACCGGGAGGAACTCGAGCTGATCGGGCGTCCTGGCTCAACAGATTTCAGATCGGCTCGTCTCGGTCGAGCGGAGTATCGCATTCGGTCAATTGGTTTTGAAGACGGCATTGTTCAGATCGGCCGACCTCTTGCCGAAACAAATTCGGTGCTCGAAAGTCTGCGTTTACGAACATTGATGTTGATGGCTGGGGTAACTGTGATTGCTGGTCTCCTCGGGGCTCTCACCGCCGGTCGTATCACCCGTCCGTTGAGGTCATTGACAGACGCAGCCTCTGAGATCGAAGTATCGGGTCGTCTTGAACTGGGTGACAATGAGGCAACGAGCCGTCGCGATGAGGTCGGTCGCCTGTCGACTGCATTCCACCGCATGATCGGCGCTCTCGCTCGGTCTCGTGCAGATCAGCGGCGTCTCGTCGAGGACGCAGGTCATGAACTCCGGACACCGGTGACGGCGATCCGCACCGGCCTCGATACGTTGAGTCGTTACCCAGACCTGCCAGCCGATGAACGTGCGGACATCATCGAGTCGATGCGGGATGAAGCAGCCGAACTGACTTCGCTCGTCAACGAAGTTGTTCAGGTCGCAAGTGGCGAAGTCGATGACTCTGAACCGGAGCAGGTTCGCGTCGGTGATGTTGCTGGCGTGGCTGCAGAAAGAGCACAGCGGAGGTCAGGTCGAGAGGTGCAGGTTCAGTCTGATGACTCTGAGGTTCTCATTCGTCGGGGGCAACTTGAGCGTGCAATTTCGAATCTGTTGGAAAACGCCGTGAAATTTGATCCGAGTGATGGGCCTATCGAGGTTGTGATTGCTGAGGGTCGGATTTCGGTACTTGATCGTGGTCCGGGAATTCCCGAGGCTGATCACGAATTGGTCTTTGAGCGGTTCCATCGCTCGGCGACGGCTCGAACCCTTCCCGGATCAGGACTTGGTCTGTCGATGGTGGCGACAACTGCGCGTCAACATGGTGGCGATGTGTTTGTCGAAAATCGCAATGGCGGAGGAGCAATTGTCGGGTTGACGCTGCCAACCGTTTCAGCCTGGGAACCCCCGTTGGTGTAGTTGGACAAGTTCTCAACCTGTCCTTACCTAGGTCATGCAGACTTCTTGAAGTACTCACCGAAGATGTTTGCTCACAGAAGCAGAACCCCCGTTTCTGAAAGAGAGAAAGAAGTAGCAGATGAATAAGAAAGCAATGTTCGCAGCGCTCTCCGCCGGAGCAATCGCCGGCACAGGTGCTGGCCTCATCCTTGGTGTTCCAGGTTTGACGAGCGCTGCAAATGACACCACCGATTCATCGACTGACATGTTGTCTGCATCGGCCATTGACATCGACGCTGATGGCACCGATGCCGACCACGGTGGTCACAAGGGTCGGCGAGGCAAGATGGCATCGCCAGAAACACTGGCCGAAGTGCTCGGCATCGACGTTGAAACACTTCGTGCAGAGTTTGCTGCCGGCAAGTCGATTGCTGACATCGCATCCGAACAAGGCATCGAGATTGAAACGGTCGTTGATGCCCTTGTCGCAGAGGTCGAAACCCACCTTGATGAGCATGTTGCTGATGGTTCCCTTACCGAAGACGAGGCGGCTGACAAACTTGCAAAGGCTGAGGCGATGATCTCTGAGCGAGTGAACGAAGTTCCTCAGATGGGTGGTCGCGGCCATGGATTCCGACGTGGAGCCCAATTATCGACAACTGTGCTCGACGTGCTTGGTGTTGACGCAGCAACCCTTCGCGATGCATTCGCAGCAGGTCAGACAGTTGCCGACGTTGCATCTGAAAATGGTGTCGATGTGAATGACATAGTGAGCGCTCTCGTTGATGAACGAGCAACACATCTTGCAGAGCACGTTGCAGACGGTTCGTTGACCCAGGAAGCGGCCGACGAGAAGTTGGCCGATGCGGAGGCAATGATCACCGAGCGTCTCAATACGGTTCCGCCGGCTGGCTTCAACGGCCGACGTAGCGGTATGGGTCACGGTGGTATGGGTCACGGTGGCCGGCATGAGCACGCTGACGATGATCACGCCGATGATGGTGTATCGATCGAGAGCGGCGCGACCGGCGGATCAGATTTCAGCAACCTGTTGAACTCAGACGCCTGATCATGGGCTGATCTGTCACCCCCCGGCAGGTCAGCACTCAGAACGACAGTGGGTGCATCCGCAATGCGGGTGCACCCACTGTCGCGTGTGACGGCACTCTCGGTGATGTTGTCCGGCTGAGGTTCAAAGCGTGAGACACCCGACCCGTACACTGATCTCACATGTCTGACCCCTCGCTCTTTCCGACAAGCCCATTTCTCGAGGGCCTCAACCCGGCTCAGTATGACGCAGTCATCCATCCCGAAGGCCCACTACTTGTGGTCGCAGGGGCTGGCTCAGGAAAGACCCGGGTGCTCACCCATCGAATCGCACACCTCATTCACACCGGTGTGCATCCATCTCAGATTCTTGCGATCACCTTTACCAATAAGGCAGCTCGAGAGATGCGTGACCGTGTTGCCGACCTCGTCGGCCCGGTCGTAAAAAACATGTGGGTGAGCACATTCCACTCGGCATGCGTTCGAATCCTTCGAGTTCATGCCGAGCGTGTCGGTCTACCCCGAACATTTTCGATTTACGACCAAGGCGACGCTGTTCGTCTCACTGGGTACGTCGTTCGAGATATGGGTCTTGATCCGAAACGTTTTAATTCTCGAGCCGTACATGGCCACATCTCGTTGTACAAGAACGAACTGATTGACCCGGCAAGTGCAATTGCCTCTGCTGACGACATCTTTGCCCGTCGACACGCCGAGATATATGCCGAATATCAAACTCGACTCGAACGTGCTGGCGCAGCAGATTTTGATGATCTCCTCACCCTGACCGTGAGGCTTCTCAGTGAATGTCCAGACGTGCTCGATGAGTACCGAGGAAGGTTCCGCCACCTGTTGGTTGATGAATATCAAGACACCAACATGGCCCAGAACGAGATTGTTCTCGCACTCGGTGGAGCAACCGACCCTGCTGGGGTGCACAACGTCTGTGTCGTCGGCGATAGCGACCAGAGTGTGTATCGATTCCGTGGAGCCGACCTTCGCAACATCATCCAATTTGAAGATGCCTTCGCTGATGTCACCACCATCGTGCTTGATCAGAACTATCGGTCAACGCAAACGATCCTCGACGCAGCAAATGCTGTCATCGTCAACAATCCAGGCCGCCAGCCGAAACATTTGTGGACAGACGGCAACTCAGGTGATCGAATCGTCCGTTACTACGCCAGCGATGAGGGTGACGAAGCAACGTTTGTTGCCTCAACTGCGCGTCAGCTCACCCGTGAAACCGGGGCGATGTTTAGCGATACGGCAGTGCTCTATCGAACAAACGCTCAGAGTCGCGTGATCGAAGAATCATTCATGCGCCTGGGTGTTCCTTACCAAGTGGTTGGTGGAACCAAGTTCTACGACCGTCGCGAAGTTCGAGATGCACTTGCGTACCTGCGGGTCGTCGCAAACCCGGCTGATGAGGTGAGCGTGAAGCGTGTGCTGAACGTTCCAAAGCGAGGTGTTGGCGATACGAGCGTTGCGCGCATTGATGAATTCGCGTCCCAAGAGGGCCTTTCTTTTCTTGCCGCAGCGCGACGCGCGAGCGAGGCTGGGGTAAGCGGTCGTGCGGCGCGGGGGGTTGAGAGTTTTTGCGAGGTCATCGATGGCGCGCGTGAGTTGTTGCTCAACGAAGGTGACGACGGGCTGACCTCAGGTGAACTGCTACAGCACGTTCTGGAGGCATCTGGTTACCTCACCGAACTTGAAGAGGAAGACACCGTTGAGGCACACGGCCGAATTGAAAACTTGGGTGAGCTCGTAGGTTCTGCGAGAGAGTTCACACGGCTTGACGAATTTCTTGAGCAAGTTGCGCTCGTCGCCGACACCGACGACCTCGCTGATGACGATCGTGTTGTGCTGATGACCCTTCACTCGGCGAAGGGTCTTGAATTCCCGAACGTGTTCCTTGTCGGTGTTGAAGAGGGGGTCTTTCCTCATCACCGTGCGCTATCGGATCCCGACGAGATGGAAGAAGAGCGACGTCTTGCATATGTCGGCATTACTCGAGCGATGGAGCGGCTGTTCATGTCACATTCGTGGAGCCGAATGTTGTTCGGGTCAACCCAGTACAACCCCCCGTCCCGCTTCTTCGACGAGATCCCAGAGACCCTTCTTGATGTTCGCGGTGATCGCCGTCCGGCGGGTTATCAGAGTTCTTATCGGTCATCCTCATGGGATTCGCCACCGCCGTATCGGCGACGAAGCATTGATCGTGATGAGAACGATGAGCATCGAGACCGAATTGTTGAACGGGCAATGAGTTCACGAATCGGGCCTGTGCAATCTGGCGCTCACGAACTCGGCTTCCGTATCGGTGACGACGTCACCCACCCAGCATTTGGCGAAGGTGTGATTATTGATATCAGCGGCGCAGGCGACCGTTCTGAGGCAACTGTGAACTTCGCTGGCGTTGGAACAAAACATCTTGCGCTTGCCTTCGCCCCGCTGACCCGTCGATCTGGTTGAATAGAGCGTGATGAAGGCCGCATTACTAGTCGAAAGTCTCACTGGAAATACTTGGCGTGCTGCCGAGATGATTGGGACCAACTTGCAGCAGGAGGGATGGTCGATTACCGGACTGTCCCGTGTTCGACGTCCTGACCTCGCAAGCATCCAAGAGGCAGACATCGTGCTGGTTGGCACGTGGACACACGGCTTGTTCTTCGTCGGACAAGCTCCGTGGGCTGCTGCTGATATTGCCAACATGCCGGTGATGCGTGGCAAGAAGGCCGCTTGTTTCCTTACCTACGCCCTTGACGCAGGAAAGAGCCTCGACCGGCTATCGACCGCTGTCGGACAAACCGGCGCAGAGGTGGTGGGTGGCCTTCAAATTAAGCGCAATCACATCGAACACCACTCGGAGGTGTTTGCCGATCGTCTGATCGGCGCAATGTCGCAATAGCGACCGCTCCGTCAACTGGGTGACAAAACGCGGGTCGGGCGACGATCCAGCGTTAATCGCTGGTGATTCCTCGTAGGTCGATTTCGAGAAGAACGCGATCGACGACCACCGGTCGAACTTCGGTTGGAATTGCAAGGTCATCGACGGTGACCTCTCGACCATCACAATCAATGAACGTGTCGGTTCCTACTTCTTGGGTGACAATGCAACTCGAGTCACGATCGGCCGGGTAAGCCCAACGCACTCTCCATCCGTTGAGAGGATCGGTACCTTGATGATCGATCACGATCGATCGATCATTGACTGCTGATCCGAGTTCAGCGAAGAGTAATGGTCCGTCAGTTTCGACAAGTTCAGACAGATATTCGACATTGCCAACAGGCCAAGTGTCTGGTGCAAGGCGGTCAGAGGTAGTGACCTCTCCAGACGAGATATACGCAGCCATCGCCCATGTGAAGAGGCCGATACATGCGAGCACGATAAGACCCCCGACAACAGGTATCACTGCCCGGGCGAGGGGAGATCTGAACTGCGGAAGTTGCACGTCTCTAGTTTGCCTTGTCCGTGAGTTAGTGAGTCGGGTCGTTATGAAAGTAGGGTTCGATTCTTGTGAAGCGTCCTTATCGAGTTGTCGTCGCGAAACCAGGCCTTGATGGTCACGATCGCGGAGCAAAGACAATCACTCGCGCCCTGAGAGATCATGGGTTTGAAGTGATCTACACCGGCCTCCATCAAACGCCGGAGCAGATCGCCGAGACGGTGTTGCAAGAAGATGCCGACGCGATCGGACTCTCGTTGCTCTCAGGTGCTCATCTCACTCTGTTTCCAAGGGTGATGGAGGAACTTCGCAATCGAGATCTCGGTGAGGTACTCGTATTTGGCGGTGGGGTTATCCCCGACGCAGACGCTCGTGAGTTACGTAATCAAGGCGTTTCCGAAATCTTCCAACCAGGAGCATCGCTAAAAGCGATTAGTTCGTGGTTGGAGTCAACACTCGATCAACGAGAGGACTGAACAAGTGGACCTGTTCGAATACCAAGGCAAGCAGTACTTTGCTCGCTTTGACATCCCGGTAAGCCCGGGTGACAAAGCTGACACTGTCGATGAGGCGGTCGCCGCAGCTGGGGCTGCGGGCTATCCCGTTGTCGTAAAAGCACAGGTGCAAGTTGGTGGTCGCGGTAAGGCCGGTGGCATCAAACTGGCTGATAATGCTGACGAGGTCCGCACTCACGCTGGAAACATCCTTGGCATGGACATCAAGGGGCATGTTGTGAAGCGCGTTTGGGTTGAGCATGCGTCAGACATCGAAGAGGAGTACTACGCAAGCTTCACCCTCGACCGGGCGGCGAAGAAGCACCTGTTGATGTTGTCAGCCCAAGGTGGTGTAGAAATCGAAGCTGTCGCAGAGAGCGATCCAGATGCGATCGTTAAGCTCCACATCGATCCGGTCGTCGGGCTCGATGCCGCCACAGCTCGTCAAGCGGCCGTCGATGCGAAGATTCCTGAAAAGGCTCTCGATGGAACTGCCGACATTCTGGTCAAGCTCTACCGCTGCTTCTCAGACGGCGACTGTGACCTCGCCGAAATCAACCCTCTCATCTTGAAGCCGACGGGTGAGGTTCACGCACTTGACGCCAAGGTGACGCTTGATGCGAACGCAATGTTCCGCCATCCCGAGTGGGCCGAATATGCCGAGACAGAAGAACTCGATGAGCGCGAACGTCTTGCGAAGACGCACGACCTGCAGTACATCGGTCTCGATGGCACCGTCGGAATCATTGCCAATGGTGCTGGGCTTGCGATGTCGACGCTCGATGTCGTCAACCAAGTTGGCGGCTCGGCTGCAAACTTCCTGGACATCGGTGGCGGTGCGAATGCGGACGTGATGGCCGCAGCGCTTGAGGTCATCAACTTCGACCAGAACGTGTCATCGATCTTCATCAACATTTTCGGTGGTATCACCCGAGGTGAAGAGGTAGCGAAGGGCATTGTTGAGGCGCTTGGCCGTGTTGACCTTCGTGCCCCAATTGTGATTCGCCTCGACGGAACGAACGCTGAGGAGGGACGACAGATCCTTGCTGATGCCGGAATTCCCGAATCCAAACTTCGTTCAGAACCAACCATGCTTGACGCTGCCCGCGCCGCCGTTGCGCTGGCAAAGAACTGAGAGGTCTCACCATGTCGATTTTCGTTAATGAAAACACCAAAGTCATCGTTCAAGGTCTCACCGGCGGACAGGGCAAGTATCACGGTCTTCGAAATCGGGACTATGGCACAAATGTCGTTGCTGGCGTGACTCCGGGCAAGGGTGGCCAGGACGTCGAAGGAATCCCAATCTTTGACAGCGTTGCCGATGCGGTCGCTGCAACTGGCGCTGACGCATCCTTCGTTGCTGTTCCACCGAAAGCCGCACCGGCAGCAATTCTTGAAGCTGCTGCTGCTGGCGTGTCGTTCATCGTGTGCATCACCGAAGGCATTCCGGCACAGGACGAAGCCAGAGTGTTCAACACCTTGCTTGCTGACTACCCGAATACCCGACTACTCGGTCCTAACTGCCCGGGCATCATCAGCCCCGGGAAGTGCAACATCGGAATTACTGCTGGCGAAATCGCACTTCCGCCAACCGCTGAAGGTCCAAATGTTGGCATTGTCAGCCGCTCGGGCACATTGACCTATCAGGCGTTGTACGAGTTGAAGCAGAAGGGAATTGGTGTTTCAACTTGTGTCGGAATTGGTGGCGATCCGGTTCCTGGAACAAACTTCATCGACTGTCTCAGCCAGTTCCAAGCCGATCCAGACACCCATGCGATCATCATGATTGGTGAAATTGGTGGCTCAGCGGAAGAAGAGGCAGCCGAATACATCAAGGCCAACGTGACGAAGCCAATGAGTGCATATATCGCAGGCGTGACCGCTCCGGCTGGCAAAAAGATGGGCCACGCTGGCGCGATCGTGTCAGGTGGAAAGGGAACTGCTCAAGGCAAGATGGACGCATTGGCTGCTGCAGGCGTAAAGATCGGGCTCAACCCGACTGAAGCCGGCGAGCTGATGGCAGAAATCGTCGCGAACCTAGGCTGATTTTCACATGCCAACCGCTCTTGTCTCTGTGTACGACAAGACCGGTGTAGCTGAATGCGCGCGTGAACTTCACGCGCTTGGCTGGTCGCTCCTGTCTTCAGGCGGAACGGCATCAGTAATTGCTGAAGCGGGCGTCCCGGTGACTGACGTCGCTGAGATCACTGGTTTCCCGGCAATTCTTGGCCATCGGGTCGTGACGCTCCATCCGAAGGTTCATGGTGGCATTCTTGCGAACCGGTCAGATCCGAGCCATCAGGCAGATCTTGAAAGGTTCGGAATTGATCCGATTGATCTTGTCATCGTGAATCTGTATCCCTTCTCGTCTGACCCTGGCGTTGAACTCATTGATATTGGTGGTCCAGCGATGGTTCGAGCGGCGGCGAAGAATCATGCTGATGTGGCAGTTGTCGTCAACCCGGATGAGTATCAGCCCATCATCGACGAGATTCGCGAGCACGGAGTGATTCGTGCTGCCATTCGGCGTCGCTTGGCGAGGGATGCATTTGCACATACTGCGGCTTATGACGCGTCAATCGTTCGCTGGTTGGACGAGACTGATGACGAGGCCTCAGCCGATGAACTCCCTCGGACGCTGCATCTCGCGCTTGAGCGGGTGGAGACGCTTCGCTACGGAGAGAATCCGCATCAGATCGGTGCGCGCTACCGAGATCTCACAAACTCGTCGGGGGACTCTGGCTGGTGGCAATCTGTTACCCAGCATGGTGGCAAGGCGATGAGCTACCTGAACGTGTACGACACAGAGGCTGCTTGGCGACTCGCTCACCAATTTGAACAACCGACAGCAGTTGTGGTGAAACATGCAAATCCGTGTGGGGTTGCAAGTGCTGACACAATCGAAGCGGCCTATTCAAGGGCACATCAATGTGACCCAGTGAGTGCATTTGGTGGCATTGTTGCGGTCAATCGGCCGGTTACCCGTGCGATGGCCGAGTCACTTGCCCCCGTCTTCACCGAGGTCGTGGTCGCTCCGGGATACGAAGATGGGGCGCTCGAGGTTCTCACAGCGAAGGCAAATCTTCGAGTCCTCTCAGCCAGCGAGCCGCAGGATCGGCAACTTGATATTCGAAGCGTTGACGGTGGTTTGCTAGTGCAAACGGCCGACACCGTCGTGACCGATCGTCATGAGTGGTCGGTCGTCACTGAAGTTGCTCCCACCGAGGCGCAATGGGCTGACATCGAGTTCGCTTGGCGAGTCTGCGCAGCCGTGTCGTCAAACGCAATCGTGTATGCCAAAGATCAGCAAGCATTTGGTATTGGTGCCGGTCAGCAGAACCGGCTCGATTCATCCCGAATAGCGGCTGAGCGCTCAGCAGGGCGCGCCGATGGTGGTGTCTGTGCAAGCGACGCGTTCTTCCCATTCAGAGACGGGCTTGATGCTGCAGTAGCGGCTGGGATTCGTGCGGTTGTCCAACCGGGCGGGAGTGTTCGAGATGACGAAGTGATCGCTGCAGCGAACGAAGCTGGCATCGCAATGGTGTTTACCGGGCGCCGACACTTCCGTCACTAGTCAACAAAGTTTCTTCTTTCGCGGCGATACTGGAGGCAATGTCGATGAATCATGATCGATTAGTCGCAAGTCAGCGTCCGAGCTCGCTGTCGAAGGTGCCGTATTTGCCAGCACTCGACGGCCTTCGAGCCCTTGCGGTCGTTGCGGTCATGGTCTACCACGCGAACAGCTCATGGCTTCCTGGTGGGTTCTTAGGGGTTGAAGTGTTCTTCGTGTTGAGCGGCTACCTCATCACGTTGCTGTTACTTGCTGAACATGATCGTGACGGGTCAATCGACCTTCGATCGTTCTGGGCACGTCGTGCTCGACGGCTCCTTCCGGCACTGTTTGCCGTATTGACGCTGGTTGCCGTCGTTGCAACTCTGCTCCGCCCCGAAACCCTCGGAAAGGTTCGTGGCGACATCATTGCTGGCTTCTTCTATGGCTCAAACTGGTTCCAATTGTGGGTGGGTGCGGGCTA
>Ga0255752_10006537_pt1 | contig 10899 bp, 10 predicted proteins | sample 011ome_25_FD_179952 | JGI IMG/M metagenome (GOLD analysis project Ga0255752, IMG submission 179952) | Coastal salt marsh microbial communities from the Groves Creek Marsh, Skidaway Island, Georgia - 011512CT metaG (version 2) | ecosystem: Environmental > Aquatic > Marine > Intertidal zone >...
GCTCAACGCCGAGGGTGAAATCTGGGTTCGCGGTCCTGCCATGATGCAGGGGTATCGAGAACCCGCACAAAACGAGGCTGCTTTCTCACCCGATGGCTACTTCAAAACCGGCGATATTGGGCAATTGCTCGACTCGCAGGCGATCGTCATCACGGATCGCAAGAAAGACATTATTATTCGCGGCGGAGAAAATCTGTCGGCTCGAGAAATTGAAGAGGCGATCATGCAACACCCAGCGGTAATGGAGGCCGCCGCTGTATCGGCGCCTCATCAACGGCTCGGTGAAGGCGTGGCGATATTTATTACAGTGTACGAAAACAGCGAAGCCCCGACGCTGGAGGCGCTTACCGCGCTGTGCCATCAGCAGCAGCTCGCGAAACAGAAGTGGCCACAGTGGCTGGGTGTCATTGAGGAAATGCCCAAGACACCCTCAGGCAAAATTCAGAAGGCGGTGCTCCGTCAATCGTTACAAGAGCAGGGCGTATTGCTAGGCTAAGCGGACAGGAACAAGGATTTAACGCGTGAATGCATCTAACCCGATTCCCGGCGACTACACCGCCTTCCGAGAGGCAGTGCGCGAATTTCTGGCGAGCGCGCTAACCCCCGAATTGGCGCGAGCTGGCGAACGCACGACCAGCGTGTTTTCCGATTTTGAAGCCGGCCGGCAATGGCAAAGTGCGCTGCATGCCAGGGGCTGGGGCGCACCCGAGTGGCCACTGGAGCATGGTGGGACCGGTTGGGATATTCAGCAGCGCTATATTTTTCTCGAGGAGTGCCGACTCGCGAACGCGCCCAACCCGGTCATGATGGGCATTCAAATGCTGGGCCCGATGTTGATGCAATTTGGCACCGAAGCCCAGAAGGCGGCGTATCTACCGGGCATCATCTCGGGTGATGACGTCTGGTGTCAGGGATATTCAGAACCAGGATCAGGCTCGGATCTCGCCTCACTGAAAACGACTGCCGATCGCGACGGAGACGAGTACGTCGTTAACGGCACCAAAATCTGGACCAGCATGGCGCACTTCTCGAACTGGATTTTCTGTCTCGTGAAAACGGACAAGAACGTAAAACCTCAGGCCGGGATCAGCTTCCTGCTAATCGATATGGCAACGCCGGGTATCACGGTAACGCCATTCTCTAGCCTCGATGGCGAGGTCGAGCAGTGCCAGGTGTTCTTTGAAGATGTGCGGGTGCCCGTCGGTAATCTTCTGGGTGAGGAGAATCAGGGCTGGACCGTCGCCAAATACCTGCTCGAGTTTGAGCGCGGTGGACAGCACTTCACCATTGACCTCAAAAAGCAGCTCCGCAAATTACAGCGACTCGTCGCCAGTGACGCCAACGCAGCGGCGGAGGATCCAACCTTTGCCTTTCGTATCGCCGAGACCGAAATAGACGTGATGGCGCTGGAACAAACAGAGCTTCGCATCAAGGGCTCAGTGGCGGCGGGAGAACACCCGGGCGCGCTATCTTCCCTGGTCAAAGTCTCGGGCACCGAACTCGGCCAGCAGTGCGCCGAACTGCTGATCGAGGCCGCTGGACAAGGCGCGATGCCCTGGCAAAGCGAGGTATTGGCGCCGGATTACCAAGGGCCTACGGCCGCTCCCGAGGAGTGTGTGACCACCATGGCGGAGTACATCAACAGCCGCGCCACCACCATCTATGGTGGGACCGCGGAAATACAGCGCGGCATCATCGCCAAGCATGTCCTCGGCCTGTAGATGGACTCACCGACGATGACAGAAGATCAAGTGTTATTGCAAGACGCCGCTGAACGCTATCTGCGCGACAGTTACGACTTCAACGCGCGACGCGAGCGCTTGGCCCAAGGCGTATACACCGACCCACAGCACTGGCAGGCCTTTGCCGAGATGGGTTGGCTGGCCCTCCCTGTTCCCGAACACCTCGATGGTCTGGGTCTGGGTACCCGAGAATGCGCGATTCTCGCCGAGCTCTGCGGCCAATATCTTGTCACCGAGCCATTGGTAGACGTACTCACTGCCATCACCACCCTGATTGCACCCAGCCCCTCCGCGGATGCCTGGCTGGGTCAAGTGGTCAGTGGCGAGCTCATCGCCTTGGCGGCGATCGACGAAGGTGCCGGTCGGCGTAATGCCGCCCCCTCCACCACACTGACTGCGAGCGAATCCGGCTGGCGACTCACCGGCGCCAAGCAGTGGGTTAGCGCGGGTCCTTCAGCAACTCACTTTATCGTGCTAGCGAGCTGTGACGAGGGATTGGCCTGGGTGCTGTGTCCACGGGATGCGTCAGGCGTCAGCTGTGAGACATTTCCGACCCATGACGGCCGCGGCGGCGCCAACTGCAAATTCGATACTCCGGTCGAGGAGCACCACATCCTACTTGTGGGCCCACCGGCTCAAGCGGCGCTCGAAGCCTATCGAGAGCTCGCCATGACGCTGAGTAGCGCTGAAACCCTTGGCGCTGCCCACGCTGCGCTCAACACAACAGTGGACTACACCAAGCAACGCATTCAATTCGGTCAGCCCCTGGCGTCCTTTCAAGCGCTGCAGCACCGCATGGCCAATATGCTGATTCAAGTGGAGCTGACGCGCTCTTTGGTCTATGCCGCGTGTGATGCTGCCGATGGCGACGCGCCGGATAGATCCCGATTTGCCCGCGCAGCCAAGGTCAAAGCCAGCACGGTCGGGCGCAAAGTCTCCCAGGAAGCTATACAGCTCCATGGTGGCATCGCTACCACCGACGAATATATTGTGGGGCATTTCTTCAAGCGCATCACAGCGCTGGAGAGCTGGGTGTGTTCACGCGGCGAAGCGCTGAGAGAATTTATGGCGTTTAGCGGTTAAGCTCTGCCAACACTTTTTACAACAATCATGATCAAGCAAGGAGAAAAATAATGGACCTGCAACTCAAAGATAAAGTCGCACTGATCACGGGATCGACCAAAGGGATTGGCCGGGCGATTGCCGAAACACTCGCCGACGAGGGATGCAATATCGGTGTGTGTGCTCGCAATCAGGCTGAAGTGGATGAGACAGTTGCCGCCCTCAGCGCCAAAGGTGTGAAGGCTTGTGGCAGCGTAGTGGACGTCACCGATGCGGCTTCGCTCGAGGCGTGGGTCAATCAGTGTGCCGACACGCTCGGTGGCATCGATATTTTTGTACCCAATGTTTCAGCGGGGGGTGCTGACAATTCTGAGTCGGGATGGCGTGCCAATTTTGAAGCCGACATGCTGGCCACCTGGCGCGGCGTAGAGCTCACGCAGCCGCACCTAGCGAAATCCGGGCACGGCGCCATCGTTATCATCTCGACGACCGCTGCGGTCGAAGCATTTGCAGGCCCCAGCCCCTACGGTGCTATCAAGGCCGGTCTGTTGAATTACTCTAGCAACTTGGCTCAGTCTTTGGCCGCATCGGGAATCCGCGTGAACGCCGTCAGCCCCGGCCCGATTTATTTTGAGGGCGGCGCCTGGGAGCAGATCAAGACCCACATGGCCGACTTCTACAACGCCACTGTCGCCAATATTCCGATGGGGCGTATGGGGAGCAACTACGAAGTCGCGGACACGGTGGCTTTTCTGGCAAGCCCGCGTTCCGCCTTCACCACCGGCACCAACGTCGTCATTGACGGCGGCTTTACCAAACGCGTGCAGTTTTGACATCGGCACGCCAGGAGACCCCGGTATTTGCCGGGGTTTTTTTGAGCCTAATCCGTCTCGGTGATCAGACGATCCAGTTCCTGCAGGGTGGTGATCAGACGTGCTATCGGCAGCTGGCGCTTGCCCCAGGTCTCCTCAGCCATCGGCGCAATAGCACAGCGCGCAGGTAAAGCCGCTCCGCTGTCGAGCAGTTGATACAGCGTGGGTAAAAAAATGAACTGGAGCCACTGCTCAAGGGCCAGCGTATCCACCGCAAACGGCTGCTCAGAAGCCAAGGCCTCGGGGGTCGGTGGGTCGGCCGCCCACAAATTGAGTTGACGCAGTTCCGCCTCGAGGTCGATCAATCGCTCGGCGATGTCGCTTCGTGGCGGTTCAAGCAACATGGGGCTGCGTCACAGACTGTCTCCGGATCATGAAGATCCCCCCCTCCGCCAGCGAGGTTCGTTATCGTCTCAATGGACGTCATCTAACTCAAAGGTAAAAGCGGGGAGCGTTTTCAGTATGGTCCGTCCGTAGCGCCGCGTAAGCAAGCGCCGATCAAGTAATGTAATGCGGCCCTCATCTACCTCGGTGCGTTGTAGACGCCCACTTGCCTGCACCAGCTTCTGCGCGGCATCTGGAACGCTGATTTCCATAAAAGGGTCCCTCCCCTGCGCCTGAAGTAACTCGGAGTGAGAGGCTGCAATGGGGTCATCGGGCACAGCGAAAGGTAGTTTTGCAATCACGACGTGACGACAGTAATCACCCGGCAAATCGATGCCCTCAAAAAAACTCGCCAATCCAAAGATGGCCGAAGGCACGCCCGCATCGATATGCTCTCGGTGTTGCTCCAGCAATCGATTTTTACTCATCTGATCCTGCACCAGTGCGTTGTGGGGGATCACGTCTTTGATGCCCTCCAGAACGCTTTCCATCTGCCGCCGAGAGGTGAACAACAGCAGGACACCAGAATCATCTCTAATCAAAGCGGGGATGCACTGAATTAGCTCCTCGGTATGGGCGTCAACCTGGCCTGGATCAGACGACATTGCCGGAACACAAAATACCGCTCGTGAGGGATCAAATGGACTGGTGACCCGCTTCCACCTCGCCGAATCCGGGATGCCCGAGCGCTCCTGAAAACGATCGAATGTGCCCAATGCGGTGAGGGTGGCAGAGGTAACCACTGCGCCTGCCACGCGCTCCCACAACGCCTCGCGCAGGAGTTCACCGGGCAAGATCGGGCTCGCCTGACATTCCAGCGACGGCAAGCTACCGCGGTGCTGAATCCATCTTGCCCAGCCATCGCTCGGCTGGCCTTCTCGCGGGGCAACTTTGAATGCCTCCCACAACGCTACCTGCTGCTCGGTTCGCGCAGCAAGACCCTGCGCGTTAGCCAAATCCGAGTCGGCATCCTGAGGCGCAGCGGTCGCAACGCTCTGAGTGCCATCACGTGTATTTTCCAGTCCAGCCTCCAAACGCGCTACCTCGCGTTGCAGCTGACGCCACTGCTCTGCGAGCGACGCCGCGTAATCACCCAACGCGTCGGGTATGCGCCCATGCTCAAAACGGTACTCCGCTCTCTCGAGCGCCTCCTTGGGGAACTGATGCCAGAGCAGCTGCGTTACCTCCTCTGTGCGCTGCAGGAGATCCGCAAGTAGTGAAGAAATCAGCGGAGGCAAACGCTCGTCGATCCCCGCCTGCGCCCAGCCAGCCGCAGACTGCGTGACCCATCGATCGCTATCTCGCAATCCCTGTAGGGTGGAACCCGCATGAAAGCGCAGGGAAAAATGATTAAGGCATTTCGAGGGCAGCTGATGACCCTCGTCAAAGATGTAGAAGCAATCTTCCGGCGCAGGCAATATGACGCCGCCCCCCAATCGCAAATCCGACAGAACAAGGTCGTGATTTGTAACAATAATATCGGCCTCTTCCAGTCCTTCTCGCGCTTTAAAAAAGGCGCACTGGCCGACATGGGGGCAACGACGCCCCGTGCACTGGTTTTGATCGGTTGAAACAAGACGCTTAATCCCCGGATCCAGCCCTCCGGGCCAGGCATCAAAATCGCCATCCCAACGCCCTGCCGCCAACGCCGTCAGCATTTCCTCTAGCAGCGGTAGCATCTCGAGATAATCCGGGGCAACAAATTCATCCGGGTAGAGCGGAATCAGTGCGTCGCTCTCTGACCCGGCGAGCTGGTGATCCAATTTGAGCAGGCAGACATATCGGCCTCTCCCCTTGGCCAGGACCGACTGGAACTCAAGTCCACTGTGGCGCAATAAATCGGGCAAATCGCGCAGTAAAAGTTGCTCCTGAAGGGCGATTGTTGCAGACGCAACTACGACTCGCTTGCCGCGGGCGCGGGCGATCGGCAACGTCGCGACCAAATAAGCAATGGTTTTTCCGGTACCCGTACCCGCCTCTACCACCGCAATCGGCGTCTCCCCCTCAGGGTCCCCGAGCGCATTCGCCACCTCTGCGATCATTTGGCGCTGTCCCCAGCGGGGTTTCAGCTTGAGAGCATCAGTCAGTTGCTGGTAGGCGTTACGAATATCGTCCTGCAGCGCCTCATCAATCACATTTGGGTACCCGGCGTTGAATCATTGCCGGCGCGCTCCTCGGCAACCTCCAGACGGCGATTAACCGGATTGGCATACATGGTGAGAAACCAGCGCTGATGCTCCTCAGGAATCGCTTCAAAACGAGCACGAAAAGCGGCCTCGCTGATGGTTCCCTTGTCATATGGAATCTCGCAAGGTAACGGGGTGCCGTAAAGCCATTGCCAGGCCCAGATATTCGTTTGGTAAAGCCGGTAGTGCGCTACCATCTGTCGGTCGATGCCCGCGACTGTCTCAGCGACACTCAGGTGTGCCGGTAGCGGAGTCCCAAAGTGCAGATGAACGCGGCCCTTTTGCCCGACGATGCCCGTTGCAATGGACGTAATATCCTCAAATTCGGACTTAACGTAACCCGAACCTGCCGAGAGCTCGGCAGATTTGAGTGCATCACAGGGGTCGAGTTCATAAGAGATGATGAGGGGCACAATTTTCAACGTGTCGAGAACCGACTCTGGCGATTCCTCTCGGTCCCGGGAAAGGGTCAACATTTTGATGACCGCCGGTTCTGTAACATCGCGGCCGTCCTTCGCCCTCCCCTCTCTGTGCGCGATCCAGATAGGATTGTCGCCGGTTGCTACTGACGCGCGAATGTAAGCCGACAGTTGCTTTGCTGCCGCGAGAAGGGCCCGCGGACCCTGCAAATTACGTTTGACGATAAAGCTTCTATTCAAGCGCATCAGGTCGGATATCCACGGCTTTGACAGCAAGTTGTCGCCGATGGCGACCGCAAGCGTCCGAACGCCGGATCGATGCAGCGCATAATTTGCGTAAGCCGGGTCCATTACGATATCGCGATGATTTCCGACATAGACGCGGGGCAGCCCAAAATCGAGCTCATTCATGCCACTGGTGGAAAACCGGGAGGTCTTTTTGATCATCCGCGACAAGTTCGGCGCGATGACATTTTGCAAATCTTCCACGGTGGATAAGCGTCGCGCCAGAATCCAAAGCCACGACCGCGCAAGGCCCAGCGCAAAGCCAAGCGAAATGCGGGCAAGGCGCGGAAACTTCCATCGAGCAATCGTTCCCGCCAGCTCTTCGTTCCGCGCCAAACGTCTGATCACCTCGGGGGCCTCACTATTAGAAAAAGGCCGAATTTCCGAAAACGGATCCTCGGTGGGAGACGACGGGTCCTCTGTCATACGCTGTTTGCCTCGAGACGCGACCCTATTGTGCCGCTGCCAGAAGGTTTCTGATACCCTTCGGTTCGCTGCGCAAACTACCTCTCAGAGAGTTTAAATGGAAGCTTCTAGTTCATTTTTGATCACCCTTGGCGCTGCATCACTGGTGGCCAGTTGGGTGCTACTGCTGATCGTATCGTGGAAGGAGGAATATGCCTGGGGCATGTGCTCGCTCCTTTTGCCCCCTCTCGGTTACGGCTACGCCTTTTTTAGGATGGACAAGGCCGCTTCTGTGATCGCTTTCGCCGCAGCAGGCTGGATAATGATCTATTTAGGCTGGTAAAGGGGTAAAACCACCCAAACTCGCCCATCTTCTGCCGCCGCCGGTTGACATTGAAACCGGTATCCCAGATGATTCGCGGCCTTTTGAGAGCCCATGGAGCACAGCGGTGGCGAATTCACCTCAAGCCAGAAAGCGCGCCCGTCAAAATGACAAGCGCAGAGTACACAATGCCAGCCTGCGATCACTGGTTCGCACCAAGATCAAACAAGTGGTAGCAGCAGTTGATTCGGGCAATTCGGATGACGCCAAAGCCGCTTACGAGTCTGCGGTGCCGGTGATCGACCGAATGGCAAATCGCGGGATCATCAAGAAAAATAAAGCTGCTCGTCATAAGAGCCGCTTAAACGCGCGCGTCAAAGCACTCGCCAACGCGTAATTCAACTGGGGGGATCAATGTACCCCCAGGTACTGGTCCAAGACCTTCCCTATCTCCCTGCTAATGGCGCCTTTCAGGGGCTTCATTATCATGCCTAAGCGCACATCGCCCTCCACTGAGACAGCATCAAGCGTAACGTGACCCTTGTATCCCACGCCCTTGAACGCCACGCGACCCTCGCTTCGTTCTACCGTCGCGTTGAGGGTTGTACACAGATACTCAATGAGGGCGGACATCACCTGCTCTCGCTCTTCAGGCGTCAGATTGTGGGGCCGGGACAAGCGAATATCGGACATACAGAAATCGAATTGGGCTCAACGCTGATTCGGGCTATGCTACACGCCCTCTCGGCACAGCGTGACCACTAAATGAGCCGCCCCGATAACAGTAGTCGCCGTTTTCTGTTCGACGAAGCAGACGTCCGAGGGGAATCGGTACAATTGGGGGCAGCGCTGACCGACATGTTAAGCAACCAACCCTATAGCCAAAGCGTTAAATGTCTTTTGGGGGAGTTTGCCTCCGCCGTCGTCCTGATCAGCAACAATCTCAAATATGCCGGGAGAATCATCCTACAAGCTAAGAGCGACAGTGATCTCTCTCTCGCAATGGTCGAATGCTCCAGCGAGCGCCATATTAGAGGCATCGCCCGAGGCAACATCGGCAGAGAAACCTCGACCCCCATGGATCACCTCCTGGGTGGGCAGCTAGCTATCACGATCGAACGAGAAGCCGATCAGCGATATCAGGGCATTATTAGCCTCGAAGGCCATTCACTTGCACAGGCACTAGAGCAGTATTTTGCGCAGAGTGAGCAACTCGGTGCGCGGTTCTGGCTGGCATCTGATGGTGACCAAAGCGCTGGGCTAATGCTGCAACAACTCCCAATCCAAATGGAAGGCAGTGAAGAACGCCACGAACAATGGGCGACACTGTGCCTGCTGGCAGACACCGTGACCCATCACGAACTGCTGAAATCACCCCCCGAAGAACTCCTTTTCAAGCTGTTTCACGAAGAGAAGGTAACGCTATACCCGCCGGCACCCATTTTGTTTAAATGTCGGTGTAGCAGAGAGCGCAGTGCCAGCACTATCGCAATGCTGCCCGAGTCGGAACAAGCAGAAATATTGGCTGAGCAGGGCGAAATAGTCCTGACCTGCGAGCTCTGCGGAGCGACCTATCAATTTGATCAGGTCGTTCTCAACACTGACAATACGGGGCACACTCTGCACTGAATATAAACCCAAGCCGAACCAGGAACGGCACACAGAAAAACGCACAATACACTTAAAAAAACACAAGCAGATATCTGCACATCGCACTCACTATGGACCTCGACATGACCGAAGCAGTACCTATTACAACCACCACCCACCAGGATCTCTTGCCACCGGAACTGATTGAGATGGCCCTCGCAAGAGGAGAAGGCATCCTCTCCGATACCGGTGCTTTAAGGGTGGTCACTGGAGCCAGAACAGGCCGGTCACCGGCTGATCGCTTTGTGGTCAGGGAACCTTCCAGCGAAGATGCCATTGACTGGGGTGGCGTGAATCGCCCCTTTGATGCCGATCGATTCGACGCGCTCTGGGAGCGCGTCAAGTCGCATGCCAACGAATCTGAAACGTGGACACAACACCTTCACGTGGGTGAGCATAGTGACCACTACCTGCCGGTCGCAGTGACCACCGCCACCGCCTGGCAGTCGCTCTTTGGTCGCAACATGTTCATCAGGCCAGAATCTTATAACCCAGCAAATAAGCCCGAATGGAAAGTGCTGAACGTTGCCGACTTTGTGTGTGATCCGGAACGTGACGGCACCCACTCAGACGCAACAGTCATCATTCATTTCGGCCAGCGTAAGGTTTTAATCGCAGGCATGCGCTACGCGGGGGAAATGAAAAAAGCCATGTTCTCGGTGCAAAACTTCTTGCTGCCCGAGAAGGACGTTATGCCCATGCACTGCTCTGCCAATATCGGCGAAGACGGAGATACCACTCTGTTTTTTGGCCTGTCAGGCACCGGTAAAACGACGCTCTCGGCTGATCCAGAGCGCTATCTTATTGGCGACGACGAGCACGGCTGGTGCAAAGGTTCGGTATTTAATATTGAAGGTGGCTGCTATGCCAAAACGATCGACCTGAGCCAAAAGAATGAGCCGGTGATCTGGAATGCGATTCGCACGGGCGCGATCGTGGAAAATGTCGTCTTGGATGATCAGGGGCACGCCGATTATTCCGATACTCAGCTGACCGAAAACGGTCGCTGCTGCTACCCGCTGGAACATGTCGCCAAGCGCTCCGAGAATAACGCCGGGGGGGAACCCAAGTGCGTCATTTTTCTGACCTGCGACGTATTTGGCGTGCTACCACCCATTTCTATTTTATCCAAGGAGGCCGCTGCCTTTCATTTCCTGTCCGGGTACACGGCGCGGGTTGGATCCACAGAAGTAGGCGCAGAAGCGGGCATTAACCCCACTTTTTCGACCTGTTTTGGCGCCCCATTCATGCCCAGACCGGCGGGCGATTACGCTGAGCTGTTAATGAAGCGCATCGAAGATTTCGACAGTCAGGTCTATCTCATCAACACGGGGTGGTGCGGAGGTTCGGGTGCCCCAGGCGGTACGGGTTCACGGTTCCCGATTCCGGTGACGCGCGCTGTGGTCAAAGCGGCGCAAGACGGCGTTCTCATCGGCACCGAGATGCGCTATCTGGAACGGCTCAACCTGCATTATCCAGCCAGCATTCCCGGCGTGGAGTCCCGATATGTGGATCCAAAAGCCGGCTGGGGCGATGACAACGCCTATGAGGCACAAGCAACAGAGCTTGCAG
>Ga0255752_10006540_pt1 | contig 10896 bp, 4 predicted proteins | sample 011ome_25_FD_179952 | JGI IMG/M metagenome (GOLD analysis project Ga0255752, IMG submission 179952) | Coastal salt marsh microbial communities from the Groves Creek Marsh, Skidaway Island, Georgia - 011512CT metaG (version 2) | ecosystem: Environmental > Aquatic > Marine > Intertidal zone > Salt...
AAGTTTGCCAGAAAGGCGGATCGCCAACTGTTCGAACTCGGGGTCGAGCTTGTTAAGATCGATATTTTGCAGTAGCAGCAGCGCTTGATCGTAGCTCTCGGCCAGAATTAAGGCTTCGAATAGCTTGTTGACTGCCTCGTGAAAGTTCGAGTTTTCCCGAGGAATCGGCAGGAAGCGAACCATCGGAAAATTACGTTCGCGGATAATATTCAACTGCTTTCGATTCAGCGTTTCTTTGACGATGGCTCCGATTGCTTGATTATAATCATCGTCGACCAGAATACGAAATGAAATCTCACCAAGCTGAGCGAGTGGGATCGAAGCTTCACCCATGCCATTGCCGATTTGGAAGATGACTTGTTCGTTCTCGATCCCAGTCAAGCGCATCTTGCTCTGCGTGTTGCCCCGGATTTGAACCACGTCTAGTGGCTGTTCCATCAGTGCCTTGGCTTGTTCCAGCGCAGCGGCCTGATGATTGATCTGGGCACTCAGTGGCACCGACCCGATCGAAAGAGCGAGTAAATACGTGACGGCCAAGCCGGTGAATAGTTTATACATTGAGTGAATCATAACGGCGTTTCACGTCATTAAAGTTGCTGAGGGATTCTGCGTTTGGAAGAGCCATGAACTCGAGGTAAACATTTTTCGCAGATTCCAGTTCGTTGATCGACTCAAGGAGTTTGCCATCCGCGTAGAGAGCCTTGCCAGCCCATGTGGGGAACTGACGGTAAGAGAGGTAGGTGCGCTCATAGTAGCCATGCGCTTTGAGTGTGTCGTTGCGCGCTTCAAAACACTGGCCAATTTTGTAGCAGGCTTCTGCCCAAGTGGGCCCACGCCAGTCACGCACTTGCAGGATACTTTGATACTGTTCCAGTGCCTGCTCATACTGTTTCGCTTGCATGTAGAGTTCACCAATACGAAGCGCCATCATCGAGGCCTTAGGCCAAGCTGGATTCTCATTGATGATTTGACGGAATGCAGCGATCGCACCATCGCGGTCACCATCGCGCATCAGTAATTCTGCTTGGACTTGCTGCGCATCGGGAACCGCGAGGGAAAATGGATGCTTGCTGAGTACTTCAGCGACGGCGAGTCGAGCGAGTTCAGGTTCGGACTCCAGCTGTTTCAGCGCAATCCATGCCAAGGTCGCTGGGCTCGCATCGGGCAGATCATTCACCGTGACTTTCACCGTATCGGGTGCCGGCATATTCAATGCATCGAAGGCCACTAAAAGACGTAAGAGCAGGGTGCGTTGGTCTTTTTCTTTAGCAACCCAGTAGAGTTCGGTGAAGCGCTCGCGTGGCGGGTTGGTTGGAAAGCGATCCAACAGGCCTTTCACTTCGTCGAGTTTTGATTCAAGGATGGAGTGTGCTTCAGGCAGGATCGAGCGGTCGTAGCGGACCGGCGCGCCCAGCTGAATTTCCTCGTCTGTCTGTGGAATCTCACGACTGCTCAAGCCTGTTCGCAGTGTCTCGTCGCGTAACAGCAGATCAACGATCTCCTTTGAGAGATGCGGATTTTCTAGGCGGTGTAAGTGTAAGGCTTTGCGATCTTCCACCATTTGCAGGCGGAATTTTTGGTCTTCCAGGATCTTCTGCAGAAAGGCGAGCGTGGCTGTATAGCGGTCGCGGTAGCTTTCGTATTTGGTAACGTAGCGTAGTAATATCGGATCAACTCCCTCCGCCCCTGGTTGGTTGCCGTAGGTCTTAATGGCTGCGAAATAAGACGCCAGCATCCGCGCAGGCTCGCCGAGTATCTCGTACACTTCACCGATCCGGTAAATGGCGCGGGACAGATTTCCGTCTTCGCTGAATTTCTCGGCGTAGCCCTCAAGTAGCGGAATGATTTCTTCCAAACGATCATTCGCTTCTAGTAGGCGTGAGCTTTCGAAGTAAGCGTGATCGATCAAATTCATTTTTGAGGTATAGTTTTCGACGCTCGCATAATGCGCGAGCGATTCTGGCACCTGTGCGTTGATCGCGGCGATGTCACCGAGGAACACTTCGGCTTCGCCTCGCAAATGATTGTTCGGGTAGTCGCTCACCCAGCTATTAAATAGGGTCTCGGCCGCGGCATAGTTGCCCAAGCCGAAGTCACAGACACCGATGCGGAAGCGGGCATCGGTGTAGAAACCACCGCCCTTGAAATGATCAACGACGAATTGAAAGTGTCCACGTGCGCTTTCAAATGCTTGCTTTACCACTTGCGTGATCCCGATCCAATAGTGCGCACTCTGCCCCATTGGAGCCTGCGGGTATGACTTAAGGTAAGCACCGAGTTCACTTTCTAGGGTGTCCAATTGTTCTAGGCGCGTCCAGGCAAAGCCCATGAAGTGAACTACGCTCGATGCATAGGCATGCTCCGGGTATTCACGCATGAACTGCCGACCGTGCAGGTGCACCTGCGGGTAATTTTCGAGTTTGAAGTAGGCGCTGATCAGCTTGACGAAAACCGCCGTTCGATAGAGTCGGTAATTGGGCATCGCCAAATAATTTTCTCCGAGTTCAAGCACCTCTTTAGTATAGCCGATGTCGCTCGCTTTGATGAACGCCGCATAGTGAAATAGTTCCGCATTCTCGTCTTCGGGATGTTCGCGCACCAAGCGCAGATACGCAAAGAATGCATCGTATCGTCGCTCCATCCGGTCCAGATTGCGCGCTCGGTGGTATTTGAGTGCCGAAGTGTAGGATTTTTGCTTTTTGAGTTCGGCGACGAATTTGCTGCTGCGCTGTATTTCGTAGCGCAGGTCTTCTGGCACAAATATGCCCGGCTGGAGCACATACCATTTCTTGCGGGATTCATATTCCGCCAGTTTCTGCTCGTTGAAGGCGATGATGTCTTCAAGCGTGAGGCATAGGAAATAAAGGTAGTTCGCCTTGATGAAATCGCCCTGGTCAGAAAACTGATTGCCGAGTTTAAACAGCGAAAGATTGAGCTCCGGATCATAGCGATCATCGCCGCTACGTGAAAGGAGCGGAATAAACTCAAGCATCCTTTCCGGCTTTTTTTGTACCTCGTAGCTGCGGATTAAGTAGAGCGCCGCCTCGATGCGGGTTTTGTCATCAATCAGCGTCAGATCGTAGAGTTGCCGAAAACGAGGCTCGCCGATGGCCCATTCCTGCTTGATCGCATGCACTAGACAGAGGTTGGTTAACCAGCGATTACGATAAGTCGCCGAATATTTACCTGCACGGATTCCTTGCAGGCCGTCGATCAGCACAGGCTTGAGCGCGTCCCATTCCTTGTCCGCCATCAAAATCTGAATTTTGTAGGTGAGGACTTCCGCGCAATAAACATTCGTGGGGTAGCGCTTCAGTAGGCGATCCGCAAAGTCGAAGCATTGCTTACGATCTGGCTGCTGGCGCAATTTGACAAACTGATTGTAGTGGAAGCGCGCCAGCAATGAATAGCACTGTGCCAGCAGAGGATCGAGCCTCGGGTCTGGCTCGGCTTCGATCCGCCTTACCAATTCCATCATATAAGGCAGCACTGTGCCTGTTTCTTGCCCTTTAATCGCCGTGGTCAGGGACTCTAAGCTCATGCTGCCGATCGATCCGCGGTCCTGCGCCTGCAATGGTGCGAAGGATAATACAAATAAGGCGCAAAGACTCAACTGCGTGCGAAATGAAAAATTTAATCTGAAAGGGGCGTGCATTTGATGCGATGCGATGGGCTTAGATTGACGAATTAAACGTTTAAAGAAGCTGCGTGGTTCGTCTACTGCAATATAAATCTTAACTGGGTCTTGGTCATTTAATTTTCGATAAAACTTCTGACCACTGCTCTGTCCAATGGTGCAAAACGTTTTTTTTAAATTGACCTTGACTAAACGTTTACTTTTTCTTCAAGTTCGATTCAGTTTTCAAATTAGTTCAGTCTGACTCATCGAATTTCGAAGAGTTTTGTGCTAATTTCGCTAGTTTTTTACAGTCAACCCGCAACCCCATACCCTTGTGAATGAAATAAACCACACCTCACGCCGAAAACTAAAACGTTTCGGCTCCACTACTCGCCTGATGGCGATTTTTTGCGCCGCCGCGCTCGGCTTCCAAGCCAACGTCGCCACGGCACTGCCTGCTCTGTATGTCCACTACGATGCGTCAGATGCGGCTAACGTGACGGTGGATGTAAGCGACATTGTTCAGAGTCTGACAGATTTGTCCGCACCAACTACCACAGCTTATGATGCCACCAAAGCAGGTGGAGCAGGGACTTTGTTCTATTCTGATCCAGGGAACCTGAGTCCAACTGGTCTCAAGGGTGTCGACACCAACAACGGCGCTCACAATAAGTTGTTAGTTCTGTCTGCCGCGGAACAGGAAGCTTTACTAAACTTCCCAGGTGCGGCTGCCAGCAACACTGGGTTCGCTGCGTTGGTGGTCTTTAAGGCGGATACCATCTCGGGTGGTACTGTGCGAGACCTCGTGCTGGCCTCGCATGGCAATGGGGCCACGTCTCCAGGTAGCTTCATCATGAAGTATGAGGGCGGTGTTCCTCAGGTGATTCTTGGTGGTACCTCCGTAAATGCCGGTGCTGGTGCAGCAGTTGTTGCAGCAGGCGAAACGGTGGTGCTTGCAGTCAACTACAACAAGGCCACTGGCAATATGGAGGTCTGGGATTCTGAGAATAATACCTCAGCTAGCGTTACCAAGACGGCAGCCGATTTCTCCAGCACTCAATCGATGTTCCTTGCTGGCAGTGCCAATTCTGGCCAAGGTATGGATGGCATGATCGGTGAAGTGAAGATCTTTGAAGGCGTCCTGACATCGGAAGAGTTCGCTGCCGAACAGACTGCACTGGTCACCAAATGGCTGGGAGCGCCTGCGATTCCTACCTATGCTCACTACGATGCGTCGGATGCTAGCACAGTGGGTTTTGACGCGATCAACACTTCCAAAGTCATCACTTTAGATGACCTTTCGGCCAACAACCTAGGTGCCGAGGATGGCAACGGTACACAGTTTGGCGATGTACTCTATCCCGACGCGATCCAAAGCGCCACGGGGCTGGATCTTCTGGATATGGGTGCAACTAGCAACAGGTTGAGAACACTCCTTCCAACTGCTGAGCAGAGCAATCTGCTGGACTTCACCCCCAGCGCCGGCGCGGCTGACGGTAATAGCGGCTTCTCGTTCTTTGTGGTGGCTCGGGTCGATTCCATTCTAGACGGCAACGTGAACGCGATCCTCGGCAACAACGATAATCCAGCCAACGGCAGCCTAATGCTTCGTTTGGATGGCACAGGTAATGCACCGAGGCTCATAATCGGCAATCAAGACTCAGGAGGTGTAGGTGTTGGTAGCACTTCCGTGACCATCGAGAACGCCGGTGCTAGCATCGGCGCCGGAGATACCGTGGTGATTGCAGCAAATTACGACAAAGCGACTGGGGATTTGGAATTCTGGAATTCGAAAGCGGGTGCCTCGGTGACCGGAACGGTCCCCGCAGGGGATTTCTCTAACACCGCGCAAAACTCTAGCGCCTTGTTTATCGGGGGCACCAACAATGTGGGCCAGTTCATGGACGGTGCGATCGGTGAGGTAAAATTCTACGACCGCAAGCTGACTACGGCGGAGTTCGCTGCCGAACAGACTGCACTGGTCACCAAATGGCTTGAGCTGACGGGCCTGGCTGCAACTAGTGGCTCCAGCCAAATCACCCTCGACTGGGATAATTTAGGTACGGCTACCTACACGGTTTACCGTAGTCTGACGGAAGTCGGCGGGTACACCGCGGTTTCGGGAGTGCTGACCGACAGCAATTACACCGATACCGCTGTGACGAATGAGACGACTTATTATTACTACGTGACGTCAACTGCGGATGGTTCTGAGAGTGGCCCTAGCGCCACGGTCAGTGCCGCTGCGTTCACAGCGATCACTGGGTCTACACTCTACGCCCACTACGATGCGACAAATAGTGGCAGCGTGCAGGTGACTGGCTCCGATGTCACCGCTTGGAATGACCTTTCCGGCAATGCCTTTAATGCCACGGCCGCTGGCACTGGAACCGCCATCCAGTATCCTAGTGCCAGCACCAGTTCGTACGGTGTTTCTGGACTCGACGTACCTGCGGATGCGGACAACAAGCTCCTAGCATTTACCAGCGCGCAGCAAGATGAGTGGCTGGACTTCTCAAGTGGCGGTGCGGCGCAGGCCTACAGCGGCTTTACAATCTTTGCAGTGGTTAAGCCAGATGCCGTGGGCGTCACCTCAGACGTGGTCTTTGCCAATCATGGCAACGCGGCTACTGCTGAAAGTTTGTCGCTGAGATATACTAATGGCACACCAACGATCTGGCTTGGAGGCAACGAGTGGAACCTGAATAATAATGACGTGGTTGCTGCGGGCGAGACCGTCGTAATCGCGGTGAGGTACGATTCCGGCACCGATAAAGTTTATTTATACGATTCAGAGTCTGGGATTACTGGTAACGCTACCGTGACTGCTACGAACGATTTCTCCAGCGTGCAAGACATGTATATCGCCGGTAGCGAAAACGCCGGTCAAGGCATGGACGGACTGTTCGGTGAACTGAAGGTCTATCGCGGCGTCATGACAGAGGAAGAGTTCATAGCCGAGCGGAACGCTCTGATGGCGAAATGGGTGCAGAATGCGCCGGTTGATGTCACTTTGGGTAGTGACGGAACTAACATCACTCTCGCTTGGGCGGATCCTAATCCAACCGCTTCCGATACCTACAGCGTTTACCGTAGTGAGGCATCTGGTACGTATGGCACCGCACTCGCGTCTGGTTTGACTTCGATCAACTACACCGACTCCACTGCCGTCTCGGACACCACTTACTACTATGTGGTCACGGCAACCAGAGGTGGCAACGAGAGTGGTTTCAGTGCTGAAATCGTTGCGGAAGATTTTGCGGCGCCAGCCGTGTATGCCCACTATGATGCGTCAGATGCGAATAACGTGACGGCGAGCGGTTCGACTGTCACCGCCTTGGCGGATAATTCCGTTAATGGCTACAATGCTGACGTCACAGTTGGCACGGTCCTGTATCCCGATGCGATCCAAAGCGCCACCGGTCTGAATCTTTTGGATATGGGCGCAGCACGTAATACGCTTAGAACGCTCGTTCCGGGTGAGCAGGATGCCTTGCTGGACTTCACCCCCACCACCGGCGCTGCTGACGGTAATAGCGGCTTCTCATTCTTCGTCGTCACCCGCGTCGATGCCCTGCTGGACGGTATAATCAGGGATGTCATTCTTGCGAACCGTGGTGACATCACTGCTGGAATCCATCTTCGTTTGCAAGGCGCATCTCCTGAACTTTACGTCGGTGGTGTGAAGGCTGAAGATACCAGCGCCGTGCCTGTAGCCGGAGACACCTTGGTGATCGCCGCAAACTACAACAGTGTGACTGGAGACCTAGAGTTCTGGAATTCGAAAGCGGATGCCTCGGTGACCGTGAATGTCCCTGCTGCAGATTTCTCTGAGGCTGCCGCAATCTTCATCGGCGGTAGTAATGGAGACCAATACATGGACGGAGCGATCGGTGAAGTGAAGTTCTATCAAGGTAGAATGTCTCCTGTAGACTTCGCCGCCGAACAGGTCACTCTGACCCAGAAATGGATCACTGGCAGCCCTGTTACCGGCTTCACGAGTTGGGTAGATGGCACCTTCGCCAACGGCACGCTGAGCGATAAGACTGCGACCGGTGACGACGACAACGACGGCATCAGCAACCTGATCGAGTTTGCGGTTGAAGGCCAAGACCCAACGGTCTCGAACTCGACCGTGGGTACTTACAGTGGCCTAGTGGTGACCTTCTTGAAGCGTCAGGAGGATCCTGCGGTCGGTGGAATCACCTACGCGATCGAGCAATCCACTGATCTAGGTGTGACCGACACATGGGCAGAAGTGGCACCGACTACTAATACTGATACTGAGATCTCCTACGAAATGCCCGGTACTGAGGTTAAGGACTTCGTTCGCCTGAAGGTGACGCAGGAATAACCCACACCGCTCATTGAGCGGCGGAGTCTTCGCCAAGACGATCCCGCCGCCCAAAGAACGTTTTAAGAATTTGGCAGTACCGCAGCCGCGGTGCTGCCATTTTTTTGTGTACACAGGGTGGTGCGTTGAATCAGTTTTATTCTCTTCACTCTGCAAGCATGGCGCTTGCTAAGCATCACCTAGACAGGCATTTTTTATGCGATGAAATATTTCCCCAGCTTTAAAATATTGAGATGCTGTGCCGCATGCACGGTCGCCTTGTTAGCCGCGTCCGCGCTGACGGCCAAAGAGCCCTTAAACGTGGTTTTGATTCTCGCCGATGATCTCGGTAGCGTGGATCTGAATTGCTACGGTGCCGATGATCTGAGTACGCCGAACATTGATGTGCTGGCGGAACGCGGTGTGCGTTTTAGTCAGTTTTATGTAGGCTCTGCGATTTGCTCGCCATCGCGTGCGGCTTTGTTGACCGGGCGTTATCCGCAGCGCGCGCAGCTCCCGCGCAATACCAATTACACCGGCATGCCGGGCTCACAGTTCACCATGGCCGAACTGTTTCAGGGCGCTGGCTATCGCACTGCTTTAATCGGCAAATGGCACTTAGGTGAGACGCCGCAGACCGACCCTCAGGCTCAAGGGTTTGATGAGTTTTTCGGGCACCGCCGAGGCTGTATCGATAACTACTCGCACTTCTTTTATTGGTCGGGGCCGAATCGGCATGATCTGTGGCGGGACCGCACGGAGGTCTTTGAGCCTGGCGAATATTTTCCCGACTTGATGGTTCGCGAAACCAAGCGTTTTTTGCAAGAGCATACAGAGCAGCCCTTCTTCCTCTATCTCGCGTTGAACACCCCGCATTATCCCATGCAAGCGGAGCAGAAATTTATCGAAATGTATGCGGATCTGGAAGATCCCAACCGTCAGCGCTACGCGGCGTTTGTGACTTCGTTGGATGATAAAGTCGGTCAGGTTCTTGCCGAGCTGGATCGTCTCGGTCTAGCCGAAAATACTTTGGTTGTTTTCATGAGTGATCACGGCCATTCAACCGAAGATCGTGCTTTTGGCGGTGGGGGCAGTGCCGGGCCTTACCGTGGCGCCAAGGCGACACTGTGGGAGGGCGGCATACGGGTGCCGTGTATTGTTTCGCTGCCGGCAGTCATTCCCGCAGGCGAAGTGCGCGACCAGCTAGTGACGAGTATGGACTTGTTGCCCACCATCGCTGAGTATGCAGGACTGACGCTGCCCGATCGTAAGATCGATGGACTGTCGATTTCAAACCTGATTGCCGACGCAGATATAGTCTCACCGCACAGCACTTGGTACTGGGAACTTTACGGTAGATGGGCCGTGCGTCACGGTCAGTGGAAACTAGTCAAAACCGATAATGAGACCTTCCTTTCGGATCTGTCGAAAGACCTATCTGAGCGCCAAAATTTAGCGGCGGCATATCCCGACGTCGTTAAAGAACTGTCGGATATGCACAAAGCTTGGAAAGTTGAATCGCTGCTGCAGTGATGGGTGGTGCGAGGAGTGCTAAGCCTGCGGCCAGAAACTCTGCTAGCACACGGTGTCGCGCTTCCGAGTAAACTGCTCTAAAGCTGTTTAATCTTCACATTGCGAAACCAGATCGGCGCGCCACCGTGCTTGCCTTGCAGCCCAATGCGACCCTTGGTGGGGTGTGTGCTGAGTGGCTTGTTGAGCCATTTTGGTTTTAAGCTGCCATCGGGATTTTTCGTGGCCGAAGTCCATTGGCTCATGTCCATCGAAGTGACGTGCTTGCCATTCAGGATGACGTCAATCGAAGGACCCTTGCAAATGATGGTGTAGTGGTTCCACTCGCCGGCAGGTTTGACCGCAGCTTCGCTGGCGGCAAGTCGGCCAAAGATGGCTCCGCAACGCCAGGTGCCGTCTTTCGAGACCCATGGCTCGGAGTAATCATCGGTAATTTGAATTTCGACCGAGTTGGGGATCCACTGTTTGATATCGGTTACATAGACGAGCACGCCGCTGTTCGCAGCCGGGCCGTTTTTAAATTCGAGGTCGAGGACGTAGTTTGCATACTCTTTTGCCGACCACAGGACCTTATCTTTGCTGGCGGTTAATTCTCCATTGGTAACCGTCCAGACGCCTTCTGGGAAGACCGCGTCGGACAAATCTGCCGCGAATAGCGCTTGCCACTCGGAGCTGGCGGACGGGCTTGAATCGTCCGCCACGTTGGGCATCTCGCGGTCGGTCTTTTCGGTGCCGACAGGGCTTGCGGCAGTGAGAGTCGATGTTCCGGCGAGGAGCAGTAGGGTTGCGATGGTCGTTTGAATTTTCATTGTCTTAATATTTGCGGTATTTCTTGCGGACGAGGGTGTTGGCTTCGGGGACGTTGGTGCAGACCATATTTTTAGGATCCCACTCAATCTTTTTGCCAAAACGTACTGCCAGATTCCCGAGCAGAACCATTTCGGTCAGCGGGCCTGCGTAGTCAAAGTTCGCTTGAGCAGGCTCACCGCCCTTACACGCTTCAATCCATTCCTCTTTATGGCCAATGGACGGCTTTTCGGTTTCTTCCGGCATGCGGTTTTTAGCGAAATCCACCCAGGCGGATTGAGGAATCAATCGAGCGGCTTTGCAGTAAATGTCGCTAATCATAATGGTGCCTTCAGTGCCATACCAGAGTTGACCGCCGTCGCCTGAAGGTAGCTTGCGCGAAGCTTCCAATTCCTGCGGACGTTCTGGGAATTTGTTGCCGTCATACCAAACGAGCTTGATCGGGCCGCGCTCTGCAGTTGCCGGGAATTGGTAGGTGACGATCGACCATTCTGGAAAACTCCATTCGCTTTGCGGGCCACAGACGGCCTCGACGCTGGTGGGGTTACTCAAATCGAGCACGTCGAAGGGGCAGTCCATGGCATGACAACCGATATCGCCAAGTGCG
>Ga0255752_10006547_pt1 | contig 10892 bp, 9 predicted proteins | sample 011ome_25_FD_179952 | JGI IMG/M metagenome (GOLD analysis project Ga0255752, IMG submission 179952) | Coastal salt marsh microbial communities from the Groves Creek Marsh, Skidaway Island, Georgia - 011512CT metaG (version 2) | ecosystem: Environmental > Aquatic > Marine > Intertidal zone > Salt...
CAGCGAAAAAAGCTGCTGCAAAGAAACCCGCCGCTAAAAAAGTAGCAGCCAAGAAACCCGCCGCTAAGAAAGTAGCAGCTAAGAAGCCAGCAGCGAAAAAAGTAGCAGCGAAGAAGCCTGCTGCCAAGAAAGTAGCAGCGAAGAAGCCTGCAGCGAAAAAAGTAGCCGCTAAGAAAGTAGCAGCGAAGAAGCCCGCAGCCAAGAAAGCCGCCGCTAAAAAGCCTGCTGCTAAGAAAGTAGCCGCTAAGAAGCCCGCAGCCAAGAAAGCTGCCGCTAAAAAGCCTACTGCTAAGAAAGCCGCTGCCAAAAAGCCTGCTGCTAAGAAAGCCGCGGCTAAAAAGCCTGCTGCTAAAAAAGCCGCGGCTAAAAAGCCTGCTGCCAAGAAAGCCGCTGCTAAAAAGCCTGCTGCTAAGAGGCCTGCTGCTAAAAAAGCCGCTAAAAAACCTGCTGCAAAGAAGGCATCCAAAGCACCCGCTGCTCGGACCACACTGACGCCTCAGGCTGCTTGGCCTTTCCCAACCGCTGACAAGCCTTAATTGGTTTTACAGTGGTAAGTCGAGTCTGATCGAAAGATCAGACCGCCAAGTAAAAACCCAAGATTCTTATCTTGGGTTTTTTTATGGTTTCTTGGTTGAGTAGCGAAGCTCGGTCGCGTACTGCCGCATCTGCTCGCTTTCGGTGACGTCTAAGGGCCACTCGAACACCAACGCGTAGCGTGTCTCGCCATCCAAACGCTGGGATGGTGTACGCCAGTCATCGGGGCCAAACCCCTGTGCTGCAAAGGCGATACCATCCGCGTTCGCAAGGGACAGCCAAACCTCAGGCGTCTCAATCGGTTCAGTCGATCCATTTTCGATGACTACATTAAGCTGAAGCACGCCGCCCGACAACTGCACAACCGATGACGAGATGATCTTGACCGCGTTCAAATCGCGCTTAAGCGGTACCTCGCAACCAACCGGTTGACACATGCTCAATAGTTGCACGCTCGCATCCGGCCACCGCTCCTGTAAATGGTCACGCTGCAGATACAGCACTTGCCCGATGAGTGCAAACAACAGTAGACCGATCAAAATATTCAAAACCGCACGCCACAGCGCACTAGCGGATGGGTTCGCTATGGGTGGGGGCTCCACCAGTGGCAAACGATCGATAGCCTCGATGCGCTCGCTTTGCGGTGTGTTGAGGGCGGGATCAAAACCCGTGACGACCTTTTCAAAGAGCTGATCGACGACGACGTCATCGGATGCAGAGACATCCGATAAGTCACTCAGATTTGTCGATTCGTTTGGAGTGTCAGCGGGCGCTTCACCCGAATCAGCCGGCTCTGCAGCCGGTGTCAGCGTTGGTATACCCACATGGTTAACCACATCGAAGAGAAAGTGACATCGACCGCAACGCGCCCAGCCATTTGATCGCTGCAATAACGCGATATCGGCTTGCAATGTTGTGGCGCACTGCGGGCACTGCGTCGTCAAATGGGTTTCAATCGACTGCGTGGCCATCTGCATACGCGGCTATTTAGCCTTCATGGTGCATGCGCACCCATCAAGACCCAGCCCTCCGATTCATCCAACACACTCAGCGCGAGGTATGGGGCATACGCGGCTTTCAGTTCATCGACTTGCCTCGACAAGATACCCGCTAAAACGAGATCTCCTTGCGGTGCCACGTGCCCACATAACAGCGGTGCCAAGAGTTTCAGAGGGGTCGCCAGGATGTTGGCAAGTACCACTTGGTACTGCCCACGGGCAACATCAGGCAAGCCAGAACGCAGGGTCACGCAATTGACCGCCGCATTGCCATCCGTGGATGTGACCGCCGCCGGATCAATATCGACGGCATCGATATCAGTGGCACCAAATTTGAATGCGGCCATCGCAAGAATCCCAGAACCACAACCGTAATCAAGCGTCCGTTTGTTGGCCATATCCTGCTGAGCAATCCAGCGTAAGCACATGCGCGTGGTCGGATGGGTACCCGTGCCGAACGCTAAGCCAGGGTCCAGCCTCAAAAAAGTGCGTGCCGCGGCTGGCGGTTCGTGCCAAGTTGGCACAATCCAAAAGTCAGGTGTGATTTCGACCGGCGTGAACTGTGATTGCGTGAGCCGCACCCAATCTTGATCCTCAAGCTCAGCCACACCCTGTACCGCACAGCCCTCAAACAGCGTCATATCGGTCAGCGCATCCGCCGCGACTTCAGCCAGATCACGCGTCTCAAACAGCGCAGTCACTCTCGAACGATCCCAGCCTGGTTCTGGCGCTGGCATGTCTGGCTCACCAAACAGCGCGCGCTCCGCTGGTGTGTGTGCATCGGCATCCTCAACGGATACGCTCAGCGCATCCAATGCCTCAAGGACATCGCTCAGCGCCTCAACACGAGTTTGCGGGGCTAACAGCTTCAATTCAAACATGTCAACTTTCAAAAACCCCTGACCCACGGGGCCACTCAGCGTGGGTGCTGCTCCAACCACTTCTCTAGATAGTGGATGTTGGTGCCGCCAGCAACGAACTTGGCATCAACCATCAATTCCCGATGGAGGGGAATATTGGTTTTAATTCCCTCCACAATCATCTCTGACAGCGCCGAGCGCATGCGCGCGAGCGCTTGATCACGCGTATCGCCGTAAACAATCAACTTACCAATCATGGAGTCATAGTGACTTGGAACAGTGTAGTTGTGATACGCATGCGAGTCCACTCGAACGCCCGGGCCTCCTGCCGTATGCCATCCGGTGATTTTTCCGGGTGACGGCATGAAGCTGAAGGGATCTTCTGCGTTTATCCGACACTCAATGGCATGACCACTGACACGCACGTCTTTTTGCGCGAACGGGAGCTTTGAGCCCGCTGCAACCTCAATTTGGGTTTTAACAATATCAATGCCCGTCACCAACTCGGTTACGGGGTGTTCCACTTGGACACGGGTATTCATCTCGATGAAGTAAAACTCGCCATCTTCGTAAAGAAACTCAAACGTACCCGCACCCCGATACCCAATCTTTTTGCAAGCTGCGGCGCAGCGTTCACCGATTTTCTCGATGAGACGACGCGGGATACCGGGTGCAGGCGATTCCTCAATCACTTTCTGGTGCCGACGCTGCATCGAACAATCGCGCTCACCCAAATGAACCGCATTTTTATGGGTATCGGCAATAATTTGGATTTCTACGTGCCGTGGGTTTTGGAGGTACTTCTCCATGTAAACCGCTGGATTACCAAAGGCACTACCGGCCTCCGCTTTGGTCGTCTGTACGGCATGTAGCAGCGCCGCCTCGGTGTGCACGACACGCATTCCCCGACCACCGCCCCCACCTGCCGCTTTGATGATCACGGGATAGCCGATTGACTTGGCAATCCGCTTGATTTCAACGGGGTTGTCAGACAACGCACCTTCTGAACCTGGCACCGTCGGTACACCCGCCCGAATCATGGCTTGCTTCGCCGACACTTTGTCACCCATCAACCGGATAGACGCCGCAGTGGGGCCGATGAAAACAAAACCAGAGTTTTCAACGCGCTCAGCGAAATCCGCGTTCTCGCTGAGGAAACCGTAGCCAGGGTGGATTGCTTCGGCATCGGTCACCTCAGCCGCGGAGATGATCGCCGGCATGTGAAGATAACTTTGCCCAGACGGTGCGGGACCAATACAAACGGCCTCATCAGCCAACTTCACGTACTTGGCATCCCGATCAGCCTCGGAATAAACCATGACCGCTTTGATACCCATTTCGCGACAAGCACGTTGAACGCGCAACGCGATTTCACCCCGGTTGGCGATGAGAATCTTTTTAAACATAGGCAACGATCACTCGATTTCGAAGAGAGGCTGGCCGTACTCGACGGCCTCACCATCTTGCACCAAGACCGTTTTGATGACGCCCGCACGGTCCGACTCGATCTCATTCAAAATCTTCATCGCTTCAACGATACACAGACGCTGACCGACCTTTACACTCGCTCCTACGTCTACAAAGGGATCGGCGCCGGGACTCGCCGCGCGATAAAAAGTTCCCACCATCGGCGACTTAACCAAGTGTGCGGTGGCAACCGGCGCGGCCGGCGGCGCTTCAACAACCGGCACTGGCGCTGCGGCAACCGGCGCAGCTGCAAGTGGTGCCGAGGCTGCTGGGGCATGGTACGCAACGGTCGCGTGCGGCTCGCTTTTGACAATGCGCACCTTGCCTTCGGCTTCAGTGATTTCCAACTCAGAAACGTTTGACTCAGACACCAAATCGATCAGCGTCTTTAATTTTCGTAAATCCATTTGCACACTCACCTTTGAAGAGGGGTATTTTGTTCGATCAGGCAGTGTACAAGAATTAGATTACGCATTTAAGTATAAAAAAGATAATTTAAATACTGGCAAAAACGGGAAAATCGTACTTTTTAAGCGCTTTTAAATACTTTTTTGCAGAAATTAAACGCCGTTAGCCCACCTACCGCGCAGGTGGCGTTTTGCGTCAGCTCTCAAGAATGCGTTTCATAGCCGCGAAGTCAGAATCCTCCAATTTACCGACCTTTTGAAGGACAATGCGGTCGTTTTTGTCAATAAAGACGGAAAAAGGCAGCCCCCCGCTGGGGTTGCCTAAGGTTTTAGACAGCGTTGTGCCCGCCATCCCTGCCAGTGCGATGTCAAATGCCACCGGCCAATTACCGAGAAACGAGCCCACCGCATCCGCCCGATCAACAGCCAAACCCAATACCTGTACGTTGGGCCTATTTTGTTGAAAAAAGGCGTCAATTAAAGGCATTTCCTCCACACAGGGTGGACACCAAGTAGCCCAAAAGTTGACCAGCAAGGGCTTGCCCTTGTACGACGACATCGGCAAAGACTGCCCATCCAGTCGTACAAAGGTCTCCGCCCAAAAAGCTTGCACGGCTGCATCGGCAACGTCGGTGGTTTGATAGCGCCAAGCGGCGACGCCCGCACCGAGGCCCATTGCAGCGGCCCCAGCGACCAACACGGTACGGCGCGATAGTGCGCGCTCTTTTGTCATGCATCCCCCTTTGATTGAAATGTTGCTAACAGCCGCTCAACAGCCGCTAAACTCCCTCGATCAGCCATACCATCGCGACGCCCTTTACCCGGTTTCAAGGCGCCTCGTAGATCGTCAGCATCGTACAAAATCCAATGTATAGCGGTTGGCCAAGTCCATGACCCTATGCGCTGTAACGTTGTCAGGGCCATCACAGGCTCGCCGCGAAACCCATTGATCTCAGTCGTTTCGAACGGTACGCCCTGATTGATTAAATCAATCTCGGCCATCTTGGCGTCATCACAAAAAAGCTGGATATAGATGTCGCTGCGCGCCGTGGCTAATCCACGCCAAAGCGCGCCCGTAAGGTAGGGCTGGTGATCCGCCATCTGGCGCATCGCCCCTATTGCGGTGCCGAGCAGGAGCCGCATGGCCTCGTGATGCGTCTCTGGACAAAAAATATCAATGTGCGCGCGAACCGCCACCTCAAGCTGCGCGTTATCCGGCAGGGGCGTACGGCTGGGCAAATCCAAATCAGCCAACGCCTGGTGTTTGGCGGGGCCCCACTCCATCCCGTCCTCTACGATCAGGCGCGCTGCGGTGGCGGCAATGGAATCAATTTCTTCACGCATAGTGGTATTGTGCCCGCTGACGATAGAGATCTGCGCCTAGAATTTCGATATGCATATACATATTCTGGGCATTTGCGGCACCTTCATGGGCGGCCTGGCAGCCATCGCGCGCGAGGCGGGCTTTACCGTAACGGGGTGCGATGTCGGCGTCTATCCCCCCATGAGCGACCAGCTGCGCGCGCTGGGAATCGATCTGATCGAAGGGTTCGAGGTGGCGCAACTCGACACGCTGTCAAGCCCCCCCGACCTGTTTGTGATCGGCAACGTGGTATCCCGCGCCCGTCGACCTGACGGCTCACCGAAATTTCCATTAATGGAACATATTCTTGATGAGGGACTTGCCTACACCAGCGGTCCCGCTTGGTTGCGTGAACACGTACTACGTGACCGCCATGTGCTGGCGGTTGCTGGCACACACGGCAAGACCACAACCAGCGCAATGCTCACGTGGGTGCTCATGTCGGCGGGGCTAGAACCTGGCTTTTTGATCGGTGGTGTGCCTCTTAATTTTGGCGTATCGGCACGGCTTGGTGCGCATGGACCCCAGGGAAAGCGGCCCTATTTTGTCATTGAAGCTGATGAATACGACACCGCATTCTTTGACAAACGCAGTAAATTTGTGCACTACGCACCTCGTACGGCGATCTTGAATAATCTCGAATTCGATCACGCGGATATCTTCGAGAATCTTGCCGCAATTGAGCGCCAGTTTGCCCATCTGCTGAGAACGATACCCAGCAGCGGCTGTGTGGTGGTTGAGGCGAATAACGACGCTTTGCAACGCGTGATGAAACAAGGCCTCTACTGCAGTGCTGATACCTTTGGCGTTGCCGACGCCGACTGGCAAGCCCACGGTAACGACAGCCACTTTGACGTTTTCCACCAAGGGACGCAGGTGGGTACGGTCGAATGGAAACTGACGGGCACGCACAACCAACGCAACGCCTTGGCTTGCATTGCAGCCGCGAACCACATCGGGATATCCGCTGCCACCGCCTGCGAAGCTTTGGGGCGTTTTGAAAACGTGCGACGCCGCATGGAGCTGCGAGGCACGGTCTCGACGCCGACAGGCGACATTCACGTGATTGACGACTTTGCGCACCACCCCACAGCGATCAAAACCACTGTTTTAGGGCTGCGCCAACAACTTGAACGTACTGGTACAGCGGCACGAATTCTGGCGGTCTTCGAACCTCGCAGCAACACCATGAAGACGGGGGCGGTAAAGGACCTGCTACCCGCGAGCCTGTCTGATGTGGAAATGGCCTTCTGCTTCACGCAAGGTTTAAGTTGGGATGCGAAGGCCGTGCTCGCCCCCTTAGGCGAGCGAGCGGTTTGCGAAGACCAAATTGATGCCCTCGTGACGCAAGTGTGCGAAAGCGCGCAGCCTAATGACCGGATTTTGTGCATGAGTAACGGCGGCTTCTCTGGTGTCCACGACCGACTGCTCACGCAACTGAAGAAACGCTTCACGCCAGAAGCGTAAGGCGTAGCGGTTAACTGCGACGCGCTACAACTGCCTCAGAGAGAAGCCCCAGCACGGTCTCAGAGTCACCCCACCCCAGACAGGCATCAGTAATGCTCTTGCCATATGTGAGCGCAGTCGGGTCGTCTTTTCCGGGTGTGAATTTTTGTGCACCTTCCTCAAGATGGCTTTCGACCATGACGCCAAAAATTTGGCGCGAACCTGCACTGATTTGCGCCGCTATATCGCGTGCAACATCAACCTGACGTTCGAATTTTTTGCTGCTATTTGCGTGGCTGCAATCAACCATCACAGTCGCTGGCAACTTGGCAGCTTTCAGCTCCTCGCAGGCCTGCGCGACGCTTTCGGCGTCGTAATTGGGCGATTTGCCGCCACGCAAAATCACATGGCAATCCGGGTTGCCATTGGTTTGTACGATGGCCACTTGCCCTGTCTTATGGACCGACAAGAAGTGGTGCGGCCGCGCCGCCGCCTGGATTGCATCAGTCGCGATTTTGATATTACCGTCCGTGCCGTTCTTGAAGCCAATCGGCGCGGATAACCCCGATGCCAACTCACGGTGAACTTGGCTCTCTGTGGTCCGTGCGCCAATGGCACCCCACGCAATCAAGTCGCCGATGTATTGCGGCGAAATGACATCCAAGAACTCGCTACCAGCCGGAAGGCCCATCCGATTGATCTCAATCAACAATTGGCGCGCCATGCGCAACCCCTCGTCGATGCGGTAGCTTTCATCGAGGTAGGGGTCATTGATCAAGCCCTTCCATCCCACGGTGGTTCGGGGTTTTTCAAAATACACCCGCATCACCACTTCCAACGTATCCTTGTATTGTTCGCGCATGGCCTTTAAGCGGCGTGCATAGGCGATCGCGGCAGCGGGGTCATGTATCGAACAGGGGCCCATAACAACTAACAAGCGATCGTCTTGTCCCGTCAATATGCGCCTGACGTTTTGACGCGTTTGTGCAATCAGAGTCTCGATTGCGCTTCCAGCGATCGGGAAAAATCGAATCAGATGCTCGGGTGGCGGCAGCACATTGATACCATGAATGCGCGCATCATCGGTCTCACTGGTGCGGTCCACCTGGCTGTACCACGCATTGGTGGTTTGCTTGGAGATGGTGTTTTTCGCTGCCGTCATTTCGAATCCTTCAAATAAGCCTGTAGGGCTGGGTTAAGAAAACAAAAAAAAACCGCCGGTGACCGGCGGTTTATTTGGAGTCCTTAGTTTTTGCTCAAACTACTGTCTCTCGACCGCCGATGCTGCGTGAGATAAAAAAGTAGCTAAAGAAAAACTTCTGGTTGCTCATGGAGTTGGACTATAGCACAGGTTTCGGGGGGCGCTGTCGGGTACGTTAAGCGGTCCCGCCCACCGTCAAACCATCCACACGCAGGGTCGGTTGCCCCACCCCAACCGGGACGCTTTGCCCCTCTTTGCCGCAGGTACCAACACCAGAGTCGAGTCGCATATCGTTAGCAATCATGCTCACGCGGGTCAGCGCGTCGGGGCCATTACCGACGATGGTTGCCCCCTTGACCGGGTACATCAAGCGCCCTTTCTCAACCCACCAAGCTTGGCTGGCCGAAAACACAAACTTACCGGATGTGATGTCGACTTGGCCTCCGCCAAAGTTGGTGGCGTACAGCCCCTTGTCGATACTGGCGACGATTTCCTCAGGGGTCTTGTCCCCGCCCAACATATAGGTGTTGGTCATCCGGGGCATGGGCACATGGGCATAGCTCTCACGCCGACCGTTACCCGTCGGTGCGACCCCCATCAGTCGCGCATTCATGCTGTCTTGCATGTAACCGCGCAAAATGCCGTCTTCGATCAAAACATTCCGCTGAGTCGCTTGCCCCTCATCGTCGATGTTCAACGAACCGCGCCGATCGGAAATGGTCCCGTCATCCAGCACCGTCACGCCTTTTGCTGCAACACGCTTGCCAATTTTTCCTGAAAATGCGCTGGAGCCTTTGCGATTGAAGTCGCCCTCCAAACCGTGGCCCACCGCCTCATGCAACAAAATGCCTGGCCATCCTGAGCCCAACACCACCGTCATCTCTCCGGCCGGCGCAGGGCGCGCATCAAGGTTGGTCAAGGCAGCTTGTACGGCCTCCTCGACGTATTGAGCCACCAGGGCATCATCAAACATATCCAGTCCCAAACGACCCCCGCCGCCTGCACTACCCATTTCCCGTCGCTCACCTTGTTTGGCAATCACCGTCACGGACAGGCGAGACAGTGGGCGTACATCGGCTGCCATCAAGCCATTGGCACGCGCGACCAACACCACCTCGTATTCGCTGCCGAGGCTGGCCATGACTTGAACCACCCTCGGATCCTGGGCTTTTGCAAGCCGCTCGACCTTTTCAAGCAAGGCGACTTTGGCTGCGCTGTCCAGTGACTGGGTGGGGTCGGTTGCACCATAGAGGGCGCGCGCCTTTGCGATTTTTTTGGCAGGAACCTTGACCCGTTTCTGTGCGCCCTGGTTGGTGATCGTGCGGACGGCCAACGCGGCATCGCGCAGGGCTGTCCACGAGAGGTCATCCGAATAAGCGAATGCTGTTTTCTCGCCACTGATCGCGCGGACACCGACCCCTTGGTCAATCGAGAAACTACCGCTTTTCACGATGCCTTCTTCCAAGCTCCATCCCTCTGCACGGGTGTACTGGAAGTACAGATCCGCATCGTCCACCCCGGTCGCGAGCATGTCGCCCAGGGCACGTCGAAGGTGGGTCTCGGTCAAACCATGGGGTGCTAACAACGTGTCGTGCGCTGTGGCGAGGCGGGCAAGGGTGGGTTCGCGTGAAATCATGACTCTATTGTAGAAAGAAGCGTTCAGGGCTGCGTACCCTTAGCGTCAACAAGGGATTGAACGAAGGCCCACATCGCGCTGTCATCGTCAGCCTCCAGCCCAGCTGCCAATGCCTGGGCAAAGTGTTCTTGCGCGATGGCGCCCATTTCAGGCGAGTAGCCCACGCCACCGGCCGCCTCCATCGCCAATCGGCTGTCTTTGGCGAGCAGACGCATGTGGGCACGAGGGGTGGGGTCGTCGGCCAGCACCCGACTGAGACGGTCCATCGCAATCCAGCTGTGCCCACTCGACTCACCAATGACCGCCAGCGTCTTTTTGGGGTCCAACGCAAGGCGAGCGGCCAGCGTCATGATTTGTGCCGCTCCCACCAAATTAATCGCCGCCAATAGGTTGTTGACTAATTTGGTCTTAGCACCGTCGCCGATGACATCTCCCAGATCAAAAACCGGATTGGCCAAGGCCTCCAACACAAACCACCACTGTCGGCGTGTGGGCCCAGAGACCATGAGGCTCATGGTGCCTGCTGCTGCACGCACAGGGCCACCAGACATGGGGGCATCTATCAACGCGATACCCGCCAATGCCAACCGCGTCGCAATGGCCTGCACATCGACGGGCCCCAACGTCGGCGTGAGCAAGACGGTTAAACCCGCTGGCGCAGACTCGCAAACGCCATTGACACCCCACAGGACGTCCTCGCACTGGGCCGCATCAACCACGCACACAACCAACAAAGCGTCCGCCCCCAAGGCGGCAGCAACCGCACCGGGCGATGAAACCGTATGGCTACCCAGTGCTTGCGCGGCCTGCATGCGCTCGGGTTCGATGTCATACACGGTCGCGGCACCGCCCAAGGAACGCCAGCGGGTCAGCATGCCCATTCCCATGTTGCCAACGCCAATGAAGCCAATATGGATTTTTTCAGTGCGTGACATCACGGGTCTTTCTAGCGTTGCATGAGGCGTTTGGTACGCGCAATC
>Ga0255752_10006554_pt1 | contig 10887 bp, 10 predicted proteins | sample 011ome_25_FD_179952 | JGI IMG/M metagenome (GOLD analysis project Ga0255752, IMG submission 179952) | Coastal salt marsh microbial communities from the Groves Creek Marsh, Skidaway Island, Georgia - 011512CT metaG (version 2) | ecosystem: Environmental > Aquatic > Marine > Intertidal zone >...
GGCTGGTTGGTCATTTATATTAGTAGGCGTGATTATGCTGTTCTCAGCCTTCGGCGATCAGGGCTGGGGCGCGCGCATTTCAACAATGCTTTTGGGCCTGCTTGTCTTGTTCATTGGTGTCAACTTAATTGCACATCCATTGCGCGGCCTGATATCAATAACTTATGCTGTTGCCGTCGTCATGATGATCGTGGGTATTGTTCGTCTGGTTTTGGCTTTCAGTGACGAACTTCGTCCCTTCCGTTTGATAATGGTCATTTCAGGCGCTCTGTCGATCATATTGGCGATGATGATTTTCTCCAACTTCCCGCAATCTGCAGCGGTGGTATTGGGCGTCTATCTGGCCATCGAACTGATCTCAAACGGTGTAGCACTGATCGCGATTGCGCTGGCCCGCAAATCCGAAACTTCAGCGGAGGTGTAAGCCTATGAAACAGTGGCTTCTTTGGTTCTTTGTGGGAACTGCGTCATTTGTTGGCAGGCTACTCGCCTTCTCCATCCGATGTCCGCTTCGATTGCGACAACAACATGTACCGGTTGGGCACCGCTGATTGTAGCAGCGGTGCAGGGCTATTCAGCCTGGAAACCGCAGGAATTATGTGAAACTGCTGAAGCTGCGCTTGTGAACGCTTGTCTACTGCTCATGGGTGTTTTCTTGCTTTGAGGTCCAATGGGCCCGATGGTGATTTCATCTAAAGTATACCCGCCCTTCTTCTAGCCGTTTCTGGCGAGGCTATCCTGTGGGTGCCTCGTTTACTTCGTTTTGACCCGTGCTCGACCACGTTAAACGATGAAACGGGTTTCTTGTTCGATCTTCCTATAATGGCGGACAGCGTGAGCACTGGTTTTTACGGGCCACTTGAAACTGGCAGCTATCCACCGAAACTGACCCGGGAAAACAAATAATTTGGCGAGAGGCTCAAGAAGATGCTCAAATCGCTGTTTATCAAGAAGAATCCGGGGACAACCTGGTTTCAACAAATTACAATCGTGATCGAAAGCTCCGCCTGAGCAAGGTTTTGACACCTCGCGACGGAGCTTTTTAGAGGGCTCTACCCATTCACATCCACAACCACGCGCCCTTGCACTTGACCTTTCAGGATTTGAGCCCCCAATTGGGGCATATCAGCCAACACCGCCGGGCTGATCATCGCCTCAAGCTTGTCCATCGGTAAATCTTTGCCGATCCGCTGCCAGGCGCGAAGCCGATTTTCATAAGGCTGCATAACCGAATCGATGCCCAAGAGGTTAATGCCTCTCAATAAAAATGGGATAACGCTAGCGGGCAGTTTCGCACCGCCCGCATTGCCAATCGCAGCGGCCGAACCGCCATAAACCAATTGGCCTAAAACGCGCGCCAGCATTTCGCCGCCAACCGCATCCACAATCCCCGCCCAACGCGCCGACTCCATCGGCCGTTTGATCGCCTCATTCACCTCATCGCGCGGTATGATTTCGCTGACCCCCAATGATTTTAGATAGGATTCGCTTTCAGGTCGCCCCGTCACGCCGGCGATATTATACCCTAAATTCGATAATATCGCGACTGCAATTGAGCCCACGCCTCCCGCGGCGCCTGTCACCAAAACCGTACCTTTCTCAGGTGTGAGACCATGATCTTCAAGCGCAAGAATACCAAACATCGCAGCGAGTCCCGCGGTGCCAACGCCCATCGCTTGTCGCGGTGTCACGCCATCGGGTAACGGCACAAGCCAATCGGCCTTCACCCGCGCTTTTTGAGAGAAGCCCCCCCAATGTGCTTCGCCAACGCGCCAACCGGTCAGAACCACCTTATCACCTGCGGAATAACGGGGATCTTGCGAGCTCTCAACCGTTCCGGCAAAATCGATCCCCGGCACGTGCGGATAATTGCGTACCAAACCACCGCCATTGGCGGTAAAGCATAAACCATCTTTGTAATTCACCGTGGAATATTCCACCGCAACGGTCACCTCCCCATCTGGCAATTGCTCTTCGGACAACGCTTTTATCCCAGTGGTTACCGTTCCATCTTCGTCTTTTTCAATCAAAACTGCATTGAACATAGGTTTTCCTTTAAATCCAAAATTTCTCATGCACGCGCGCTGCGCGCACGCCATCTTTTGTCATCACATCAACATCGGTGCCGGCATCCCAATGCGTCATCCGCACCATACCGATCGCAACATTGGTTTTAAAGTCAGGAGACCAAGCGGCTGAACTGACCGCGCCGACTTGTTTGCCTTTGACCATCACCGGCCATAGCTGATCGCAAGGGCCTACGGGCCCTCCCTCAATTTCGAGCGCACGAATCTGTTTTACAGGGCCTTCTTTGGCAACCCGCAACAGCGCGTCGCGCCCGATGCACCCAATCGCCGTTTGCGTGTTGCAAAACTTACCCAAACCACATTCATGGGGCGTGTTTTGTATTGTCATATCATTGCCATAACTCAGCAAACCACCCTCAATCCGCTCAATCAAATTCGGGCAACCCGCCCACACATCATACGGCCTTCCAGCCTCCATCAACGTGTTCCAAAGATCCATCCCGATATCCGAGCCTTCGACATAAATTTCAAATCCGCCCTGTTTTGAGTATCCCGACCGCGCAATAACCAAGGTGCGGCCTTGGAAATCAAACATCCCATACCGAAAAAACTTAATATCGCGAATAGCATCCCCAAAAACGCTCGCCATCAAATCATCCGCCTTTGGGCCTTGAATGGCCAAAGGAGAGATATCAGGCTCATCCACCAAAACATCAAGACGCAAAGAATGCGCGATCGCTTTAACCCAATACAGCAGGTCACTATCGGCAATGGAAATCCACCAACGCTCATCCGAAATCTTGACGGAAACCGGATCATTCAGCATCCCACCGGTTTCATCCACGATCGGCACGTAAAAACACTGCCCCGCCAGCATTGATCGCAAATCCCGAGGGGTCAGCATTTGCATTAAACGCCCTGCATCAGGGCCGCGCAGTTCAATCTGGCGTTCGCAGGCCACATCCCAGATCTGCACCGCAGATTTGAGATGATGGTAATCTTCTTCGATCGAACGAAACATCGTTGGCAGCAGCATATGGTTATAAACCGTATATGCTTTCACCCCCGCAGCTTCCACGCCATCAGAGAACGGAGTGCGCCGCAAACGGCGCGAAGGAGAAATCAAAGCCATCGTTATTCAACCTTTGACAAAAATGGGAATACCCAAAAATTTACGAAAAGAGCCGCTATTTCGGCCCATGCCAATCAATTTGACAAATTTCAGCTGACTTGCCGCCAAAATCCCAAACACGCCCAAAGTCGCGCACTTTTGATTTTAAACCGCGCGCCGCAACAATATTCGGACCCATCCAATATTTGGAATTTTGGATCATAACCGGGCTGTCCGCATCTTTGCCTTCCAAAGCTTCAATCTCGCCAGCGATTTTTCGGCCGATATACAGCCCGCGGCGATTGCCTTCGCGCATTATTTCCACTTTTTCACGCTCGGCGCCAATAATCTCAGACACTAGCATGGTAAACAACCCCGTCGTTCCACCAGCCGCACCGCTGAAAATTTTCAGCAAGCCATTATAGGCGGTTTGGTTGGCGCGCTCATCGATATAGGCCGCCACTTTCCACTGGCCCTCGCCCATCCGCCCTGGGATGTCGACAAGCAGACCAATATTCAAACCTGATAGGCTTTCACCTTGATAATGGCCCTCATCAATCACGACCGCCATCCAAGCATGGCAATGCCCTTCCGTGGGCGGATGCGCGCCCAAAGACACCACGCAGGGGCAAAAGACAGTGCAAGAGCAATTCATAAACAACTCGCCCTTAATCGCCCAATCCGTGGGATTCATCTTCCGGCGTTTGGGATTATCCATGCGCTGATCAATTCTCTGACTGATCGGCAACCTATCCGCATCTGGACGTTTTTTAACCGCCATTTATCATCACTCCCATTTAAAATTTCATCCCGCAAAGGCGAGAACACCGCCGCCCAAGATCAATAAAACACCCATCGGCTTTGTAACCCGCTGTCCTATTTGAGGCAATTTTTCCAGAACCATGAATAAAGTCGCAGCCCCCATCCACAGCAAGCTCATAACGCCCCCGACAAACCCCAAAGCCATAAAGCCCCAACAGCAGCCCACGCAAAAGGCACCAAGGCCCAGCCCCATACGAACGCCGCCTTCAAAACCCGGCTTCCACTTCCCTAAGAAATACAAGCTTGGGCTGTGGCAAACCCCATGACACAGCTCTTTCATGCGGGTGAATTGGAACGCGCCAACGGCAACCAACAACGCAACGGAGACTGCTTTTGATTTGGCTATCCCCAACATGTCGACGATGCCTTGATAAAGCATCAACAATTGAACTGATGCAATCGCCGCAGCAAAAGCCAGCCAGATGATCATATAGCCCAAAACCACGCCCAGCCAACCGGCCCGCGTGCCATCCGCACTGATCATCAAATCCTCATAACTGCGCAAGGTCGGCACCATGGTAGGCAGCATCATCGCCGCCATCATGATCGCCCACATTCCAAATACCGGGGTAAACCGCGCCATCGGCATCGGCATTCCCATACTCGGGTCCATACCACGCATTTTTTCGGCCATCATGCCCGGCCGTCCAATCAGATCCAGCCCCATGGACAGACTCATATCAAACAAAACCCACCACGCCAGCAGAATACAGGCAAAGAAACCAAGCCAAAATACGTTTCTAAAAGGGATTAGTTTTTGGTTCATAAAATAGACCTGTTAATATGATCGCTGAGGCAGGGTCAAAGACCGACTCACAGATAGAGCTTGCGTTTTTAATGTCAGACTTTTAATTGTCTGACAAATGAAAATTGATCCCACAAAAAATGCTGATTACTCAGCCCAAATCGCAAAGGCCATTCGCGATGCGATTATAAGCGGTCATTTGAACGTGAATGATCGGTTGCCCTCAGAAGCCGAGCTGGCCGAGCAATTCGAAGTCTCGCGCCCCACCGTTCGCGAAGCGTTAAAACGGCTGGCCGCCCAATCTTTGATCCGCACGCAGCGCGGCGCGTTTGGCGGGGCGTTTATCAACCAGATCAGCTATGAAGAGGCCCATAGCCAACAAATCACCACCTCAACGCTGCTGTTATCGATGAATGATGTCAGCTTTGACGTGGCCTGCGAGGCGCGGTTTGCGCTTGAACGCTCTTGCGCGCCTTTCGCCGCCCAGCGCCGAACGGCGGACCAGCTGGCAACCATGCGCGCTGAAATACACCGTCAAACCCAACCGGGCTTAAGCGATGAAGGCTGGTGTGCGTCAGATGTGACCTTTCATCGGGCATTGGTGGAATCGGCGCATAACGTGATCCTATCTTATCAATTGGCCGGAGCTGTTGAAGCGATGCAGCCGTTGATGAATATGATCACCTTTACCGCGCGTAACCGAGAAAAAATCATCAGTTTGCATACAGATATCGCAGATGCGCTTGAACAACGTAATCAACAGCAGATAGAACATGCGCTACTGGCGCTAAGCGATTATACGAAAAACCTGGCGGATAATGTGTTTGCAGCCAAGCAAAAAATCAAAGCTGATAGTGATAGCCAAAAAGCTCAAGCCTGATTGAAAGATCTAAGCTTGGAAAAGCCTTAAATCTAGGTGGTCGCGGCATTGCCTATTGAAATCAACCCAAGCCTATCATATTCTGATATCGTTCTTTGGAACTATGAACATAAACGCGCTCATAATAACCGGATCGGACCCGGGGGCGGTACCCGGCGACTCCACCAAAAACCGTTCATTTGGCGGCTGAGGGGTCGAAATAGGATCGACGAACGTGTAAAAGGGTTAGCTTTGTTTCGGCGAGATACCACCGTATCGGTTCAAAATGTACAATTGCAAATGACAATCGTGCTCCAATGGCGATGGCCGCGTAAGCGACCGGAACTATTGAAAACTTAAGCCCTAACGCTTTGCAGCCTTAGGCGGGGTTCGAAGGCACCTGGCAACAGAAGCCTTCACTTTTCCTTCTCTTTCGATGGGTTAAGCTCTTGGAGCCTCATCAGGCTCAACGGCGTTTTGAAAACAGCCTTTGATTTTTAAGATTTACAGTGGCGGCACACCATGATTGGACTGAAAAAATTTCTTTCAAACGCTGAAAATTGAATACGCCAAAAGAGGAAATGCTCCCTTTTGGCAATCATCAGGTCAAAATCTGTTGAAAATCGCGGCCAATTGCCAAAACTTCGCTGCGAATATGTGGTGAGGCGGCAAAACACCGTCTCGGCCAGATGCGTTTAGGCGTTGTTCGCGCTCAACGCCCTCTAGATAAAAAAACCAACATTCCCACACGTACTTTTGATCTATGCAGGTTTTGCACCAATCGCCAGTCAGAAATAATTTGGGTTCAATTAAAGTCGAAATATTTAGATCTCTTTCGACGCCACATAACTTTGGAAAAAATCAGGTGTCAGAAATACCAGATTGATCATTATGCCGTGGCATTATCACCAAGCCACAGTGATTTTAAGCGCAAAGGGCCATAACCAGAGCTACTGAAATACACGCCCCTGTAAGCTGTGTCATTAACCCCATATGCATGCTTATTTACTTCTTAAAAGCAATTTTAGCTCAAAAATAACCGACTGTTTTTTAAAACTCACTTAAGTCAAATCTCATATGGCCCCGTCAGAACAAATCTTACGATCTTTCCAAAAGCGAGGTAGATCAACAGCACGACTGCGCGGCTGCACACCCGCCAAAATTTATCAAAAAACCGCCTTGGATGAACCAAAGGCAGGGTGCAAGCAACATGTTTTCACAAAATTTAACCGCGGCGCCCTGCCCTATTGGAACATCCTCACAAATATAAACCGCGTGACTTTTCAGTGTGGCATGCGGCTGATTTATCGAATGAAGCCAAGAATTTTCGGCTAAGCTGCAATACAAATTTAGACATAGCGCTCTCCTTTATCTGCCGTAGAGATAGTGCAGATCTCGCAGGTTAGTTAGATCTGCCGATACATACCCGCTATGCAAAAACAACTGGGCACTCTATGAAGGTGGAGGCCGATTTCTGCCATTCGCAATTTGTTACAGCCCCTTAAGAAACCTGTTCAAAACCAAAACCGTCTGCAAGACTGCTGCAAGATGTGGTGGAGATGTGAGAGGGGGCGCAAATGATCGCCATAATTTTTGAAGTTATACCAGCGGCTGGGCGCAAGCAGGATTATCTAGATATCGCCGCCTCTATGCGCCCGATGGTAGAAGAGATTGAAGGCTTTATAAGCGTTGAGCGCTTTCAGAGCATGAGCAACCCCGACAAGCTCTTATCTATTTCCTTTTTTGAAGATCAAGCCGCCGTCGACCGATGGCGCGCACTGGCCGAGCATCGGGCAGCGCAAAGATTGGGGCGAGAGGGGATATTTTCAGATTACCGGCTGAAAGTCACCCATGTTTTGCGGGATTATGGCATGCACCAGCGGGCTGAAGCGCCCGCAGACAGCCGTGCCCATCATGACACTTAAAAACGGTCTTCTTGCATTTGGGGCCGATGTTGGGGATTTACCGCCACCTTCGGACAGGGCGCGCATTTTGCAAAACGTCTTCGCGGATATTTCTAAACTCTGCTTCGGCATGCCGCGAAAATCGGCTGTAGACCCGCGATTATCAGCTTAAATCGAAAATCTTTGGGATTTGTCGCCGAGCACTCTTTCACAATGCGCAAAACCTTTTATTGTGGTTGCAAATAAGCAGGGGATCGAGATGAACGGCGGTTTAGACTACGGAAATATCATGAATCGGGCGATGCGCGGCTTTATAAAAGAAGTTTTGCAACGCGTGGCCGATAACGGGCTTCCAGGAGAGCATCATTTCTTCATTACCTTGGATACAATGCATCCTGATGTTGAAATCGCCGATTGGCTGGTAACGCGTTATCCCGACGAAATCACCATCGTCATGCAGCATTGGTTCGAAAACCTCGTGGTTCAAGAGGATGGATTTTCTGTAACGCTCAGCTTTGGCGATGAACCCGAAGCGCTTTATATCCCCTATGCCTCGATTATAACCTTCGTGGATCCCTCAGTCGAATTTGGGGTTCGGTTTGAAAAAAACGATGAGGAGGATTCTGGTGAAGATTTGGATCCCCGGGAAACGCCAGAAAGACCGCTGGAGGTTCTTGGATTAAATGAGCCCGAGCTTAAGAAGTCCAACAGCGATACACAAAAAGCAGATGTGGTCAGCTTGGACAGCTTTCGGAAATAAATACGCCGCTTAAACCAAACAAAATAAACCCTTCAATTTGTATAAACCGGGATATTGCTCAGGCAGCAACTCGGCTTTAAAAGCGATAGAAATAACCTAAACCGGAGATCCCCCCATGACAGAGACCAGAACAGAAACCGACAGCTTTGGTCCGTTAGAGGTTGATCATACGAAATATTGGGGCGCCCAAACGCAACGCTCGATCCTAAACTTCCCGATCGGATGGGAGCGCCAGCCTATTGCAATTATTCGCGCCTTAGGGGTGATTAAGCGCGCCTGCGCAGAAGCCAATCTAGAACTTGGCAGTTTGGACAGCGCGCGCGCAACCGCGATCATCGAGGCGGCTACGGAAGTGATCGACGGCAAGTTTGACGATAATTTTCCCTTGGTGGTTTGGCAGACGGGCTCGGGCACCCAATCGAACATGAATGCAAATGAAGTAATCGCCAATAGAGCGATCGAGCTAATGGGGGGCACGATCGGCTCAAAAGAGCCGGTGCATCCCAATGATCACTGCAATATGGGCCAATCCTCAAATGATACATTCCCAACCGCCATGCATATTGCCACCGCGATGACTGCCGAAAAGGTTTTGTTGCCCGGTTTGCAAAAACTGCATAAGGCCCTTTTGGTGAAAATTGAGGCCTTTGAGGGCATCATCAAAATTGGCCGCACGCATACCCAAGATGCAACGCCGCTGACTTTATCACAGGAATTTTCAGGCTATGCGCATCAAGTTGCGATGGCGATCAAGCGGATCAAAACCAGCCTTACAGATATTTATGAATTGGCCCAAGGCGGCACCGCGGTGGGTACCGGCCTGAATACCAAACATGGTTGGGATGTTCTTGTCGCCCGCAATATGGCGAAAATAACGGGTTTGCCCTTTGTGACAGCGCCAAATAAATTCGAGGCCTTGGCAGCACATGATGCGATGGTAGAAATATCGGGCAGCTTAAAAACAGCGGCAGCCAGCTTGTTTAAAATTGCCAATGACATTCGTTTGCTCGGCTCAGGCCCCCGCTGCGGGCTTGGTGAATTGATCTTGCCCGAGAATGAACCAGGCAGTTCGATCATGCCGGGCAAAGTAAACCCAACACAATGCGAAGCCCTCACGCAAGTCTGCGCGCAAGTGTTTGGCAATGATGCCGCTGTCGGGTTTGCGGGTAGCCAAGGGCATTTCGAACTGAACGTCTATAAACCCATGATGGCCTATAACGTGTTGCAATCGATGCAGTTGCTCGGCGATGCATGCGATGCCTTCACCGATAATTTGATCGATGGGTTGGAAGCCGATGAAACCCGTATTGACAAACTGATGCGCGAAAGCTTGATGCTGGTCACCGCTTTGGCGCCTGAGATTGGCTATGACAACGCCACAACAGTTGCCAAAACAGCGCATAAAAATGGCACCACGTTAAAACAAGAAGCCATCGCGCTTGGCTTTGTGGATGCAGAAACTTTCGAACGGGTGGTACGCCCAGAAAACATGGTCGGGCCCAAAGCATGAGCCAAGCGATCAATCTCAACCAATTTCGAAAAGCAAAACAAGCCGCTCAGAAAAAAAACGAAACCGCTGAAAACGCGGTGAAATTTGGACGGACGAAAGCTCAGAAAAAGGCAGACCAAAATGCGCAAACTCGTCTAGACGCGCATCTTGAGGGGCATAAGATCGATCGATGAGCCTCAAGCCTAAAAAACGCTCATTAACCCTGCGCGGCCATCGCACAAGCGTTTCGCTTGAAGATCGGTTTTGGACCGCCTTTCGCCAAATTGCCGCAGATGAAAACCTTGCCATCAACGCATTGGCAGCCAAAGTAGATGAAGAGCGCCCCTTTGAAGAAGGTTTAGCAAGCGCAATTCGCGATTATGTTTTACAATATTATATGCGATTGAGCCGCGATAGCGATAATTAACACGCGTTCCTGCAATAAAACATGCGCTACTGCAACGGCCTTAGCGGGGATCAAAACGCAGATAAATTCCTGACCTTGCCCGTAAAGTGAGATGCGCCAAGGGCTGCGAAACCGGCAACTCTTGGCAGCTTAACCGATATTTCTGAACGATACGCGCCAAGAGGTAAGGCCCTTCAACCATCGCAAACCCTGCACCAGGGCAGATGCGTGGCCCAGAAGAAAATGGCAAAAAGGCCTGACGCTGGCAGTCAGAGGCCGGCATTTCTTGCCAACGCAAGGGGTCAAATTCATCCGGACGTTCCCAGATCCGATTGTGCCGCTGCACATACCAAGGGCTAATTATGATCAGGCTATTTTTAGGCACGCGGCGGCCCCGAAAAACTTCGCCCGTTTGCCCAACCTCGCGCACCATCATCGGCACGGGGGGATAAAGGCGCAGCGTCTCGCGAAATACATCACGCGTGAACGACAGGTTTCGCATTGCGGCAAAATCGTCTGAACCCGTCAAATGAGAGGCTTCCTGCGCCACTTGATCTTGAAAGTGGGGATAACGCGCCAGCAAATATAACGCCCAACTCAGCGCGGCAGCGCTGGTTTCATGGCCCGCAAGAAAGAAAATCATCACCTGATCGACCATTTCAGATAGGGAAAGCCGCGTGCCTGTTTCCGGATCTTGCGTGCTCAACAGCCGCGTTGCCAAGTCTTGCGGTGCGCGGCCTGCAGCAATCTGGTCTTGTCGCATA
>Ga0255752_10006567_pt1 | contig 10874 bp, 19 predicted proteins | sample 011ome_25_FD_179952 | JGI IMG/M metagenome (GOLD analysis project Ga0255752, IMG submission 179952) | Coastal salt marsh microbial communities from the Groves Creek Marsh, Skidaway Island, Georgia - 011512CT metaG (version 2) | ecosystem: Environmental > Aquatic > Marine > Intertidal zone >...
ATATACTCTTCACTTTGTTCAGAGTATATACTTAGAGTATCTAATGGTTCAGTTTTCGTAGGTGTCGTCAGGGCCGCAGAAAATATCGAGGTACAGCATCTCAGGGTGAGTGTTGTCCATCCTGTCGAGCCGCTCCTGCAGAGCGTTGCGCAAGTCCTCGTATGTCAGGTCGCTTGCGTCCTGCTTGTCATGCTCAGCCTCGAACGCGAGGGTGAATACGGAGTTGTACTTCTTCATGAGAATGGGATGTCTTCAGTGCCGTACTCTTTGGGCATGAGTTCGGGGAGGGTCTTGTGGATGCTCTCCCATCCGATGAAGCGCCACCGATTGGGGTTCATCGCAGTACCCAAGAACTTGTCGGGGTCGGCGAGGTAGCGGTCGGAGTAGTGCTTCAACTCCCGCGCCCCAACCTCGACGGCGATGCTGTCGTCCATGGTCAGGTTCCAAATGTTGCCGATGCAGAGGAACTGCCTGCCTGTCCACATTCGTGGATCCCTGTACTCCTCGCCCTCACCTTCGATGACCCACACGTGGTGGCCGTCATCGGCCAGGACCACGGCGGCCCGCTCCACGTCAGAGCATGGGAGGTTGTTGCGGTAGGCGAGGCGGTCCGCTTCCGTGTGCAACTCCACCCCGTGCAGGGTGTAGCACTCATCGTCGGGGCCAATCTCATCCTCCCACTCGGTCCAATAGCAGATGTCGAGTTCGAATGCGGCCTGCAACAGGTCATCGTCTGAGCGTCCTGCGGGGTCGATACCTACGTTGGGCATACAGTCTCGCAAGACGCGGACCACATCACGCTTGTACTTGATGGTGTCGTGGTCGTCTTCGAAGAGCCAACCAGAGTTCATGCCTTCACCCGTCACGCTACAGCGGCGGCGGTAAAGGGTTCGGAGGGGGGTCGGAGGAAGTTCCATAGTGCGGGGGGTTTTTTTGAGGTCAATCATTGGGGTTGGGGTTTCTAAGATTCTCTATTGATATACTCTTCACTATGTTCAGAGTATATCTATAGAGTATCTAATGGTTCAGAGCATTCCGACGAGTCGAAGTTTTTCGAGCATGAAGTTCTCCACGTGTTCGTCCCAATCCATCTCCTTGCCCTCGCCCACCCCGTACTCGTCCGAGGTAAGCTGATAGTTATCAACAAAGTCGGCGGCAAACCTGTATATCACATCCTGCTTGGGGAAGGTGAAGCGTGTGACATCACCAACTTGGCTCCATGTGTAGGACAGTACGAGCATGATGTCTAACTCGCGCTGATTCAAGGGCGGGGGGTTGTAAACCTGCACGGTTTCCTTGACCTCCTGCTCTCCGAAATACTCGGACGAGATTGTCCGCTTGCGTTCATATTGTGTGTATTTGTTCATTGTCAGTTGGGGTTGAAGATGAATGTGTGAAGGGTGAGAACCGCACGCTCCAAGCGTGAGAGTTTTGTGTTGGGTCGGCGTACAATCTTGCGACCGTACAGACCGAGGATGCGGATGCCCTCGGGAGAGGTGATGCCGAGGCCACGGCACACCTTGGATAGCCGTTTCTTTTTCATGTCAGTTCTGTTTTGACTGAGTACATGGTGCGGAACTCTTCGCCCTCGTTGAAGTCCTCCATTGTGGAGTAGTTGGTTTCCATGCACTCGTTCCACTCTTCGAGATAGAGTTCGAGGTCGGTGATGCCGTGCAGGTCTTCGCCCCGCGGCTCGTCGTGTTCGATGATGATGTAAACTTTCATATCAGTGCATATTGATTTTGACGTTCTTGTTGCCCTTGCCCACGATCCCCGAGCATAGCCCGCAGGTGGAGCAGTTGGAGACGCTGAGTTCCTTGGATGCAGGGCATTGCACACCATCGGAGGTGTCATCGGGTTCGAGGCAGATGAAGGAGCGCCACCCCGTAAAAGACACAGCGTCCGCATCGGAGTGAGCCGAGGCCATGAAGTAGGCAGAGTATTGTTGCGCCCACTCGTTACCTGCCTGGTGTGTGTACCCCGTCCACTCCACCCCATCGCGCTTGGACAGCACGATGTCACCGACGATGCCGATGTCGAGCAGGGACGGCTCCCCGTAGGTGCCGAAGCGGATGAAGTCGGCACGTTCAGCCATCTTCATGATGTCGGCACGTTGGACAGCAGTGATGCCCTCGTAAATCTCCTCGTAACACAGCGAGCGGAGCATGGACAGGAAGCCCTTGTACTGCCCGACTTTGTGTGTGTAGCACTTGCCGTTGCCGCTGTTGTTCGAGAGCGGGCAGTCCATGCAGTTGGCGGCATCGAGGTCGAAGAACTGCTTCATGCTGAACTTGCGCTTGCCGTCGAGGTGTGACCGCACGAGGGCCAGCTGTCGAAGGTCGAAGTGGTAGGTCTGCAACACCTTGTCCGTAGGTCGGGCAATCTTGGCGTTGGTGGTCTTGCCGAGGCGGATGACGTGGAGGACATCGCCGTCATGCCATGCAATGCGGTTGGGAAGTTTTGCCATGGGGGGTTGGGGTTTGGGGTTCAGGGTAAGACTCTCTATGTATATACTCTTCACTTTGTTCAGAGTATATACTTAGAGTGTCTAAAAGGTCATGGAGTGAATCAGTTCGGTGTCGCTCATGACCCCTGCGTCCTTGATGAAAGCCATCGATTCGTTCACGCTGATGCCCATGTCTGCGGCATCCTTGATGACCTTGTTGGCCAACATCATGCGCTCGCTCTCGTTCAGGCCCTCGAATCGCTCCTGACACTTGCGGATGGCGCGGTCTTTAGCGGACTGCACGTCAGCTTCGGAGGTCTCGCCGTGCTTGGCGAGGTAGTCCGCCCGCTTGCCCTTGAAGTAGGTCAGGCTCTCTTCGCACCGCTCGATGGGGTAGCGTCCCTCTCCGTTCCGAGCGAGGTTCAGTTGCTCAGTCCAGAACTCTACCTTCGCTTGGTAGCCGTCATTCTTTCGTTGTCTCTTTGCCATGGTGGTTTGGGGTTTGGGGTAAGTCTCTCTAAGTATATAGTCTTCACTATGTTCAGACTATATACTAAGAGATACTAAGTCCATTGTAGCTGAATCGGCTTTCCTGTGCAGTAGGCGACCGCCTGCTCGAGGTTCATGTACGCTGTGAGCCACCCCTCAGTGAATGAGTTGACTTCCCATTCCGTCTCGGAATTGCGTATCAGCGTCTTCGTAGTGCGAAGGATGCCGTTCGAAAACACGATGTCTTTGTGTTCACCGCTTTGCATAGCAAGCAACTGCTCTCTTGGGTCTTTCATCGGTCTTGGATTTCAGATGAGACCTCCGTTCCGCAGGAACGCTCGTGTCCAGCGGTCACGGTACTCGCGGTTGGCTTTGTCCAAGTGTTCTCGAATGGCTTTCAATTCAGCTTGAACCTTGGTCTTGTGTTGTTCGGGTGTGAGGTCTCTCATCGGTCGCGGGTGTCAGGGTCGTGGGTGTCGCAGTCAGGGCAGGTGATTTCGTAGCTGTTGGGGTCAGCGTAGTGCCCGCTCAGGTAGGAGCCGTTGCCATCGCAGGTCTCGCACACAGCCGTTTCCTCAGCGTGTTCCTCCCACCACGTCTCCGCCTCCGCAATCATGTCCTCGCGCAGGACGAACAGCCACGGAAAAGCGTCGAGCAACTTGATTCTGTTGTTGCCGTCAGCACACCACCACGCTCGGATGAGTGCGCACTCGAAGGTGCTTGCGGACTTTTGGAATTGATGCAGGGCATCGAGGTTGCGCTGAGACATCGGCCCCATGTACAGGTTCACGGGCATCTTTGTGTGTGGCATATAGCCAAGTTGTTGTTCAGTCATGTTCAGCTGTATTCGTTGAGGAATTCGACGATGAGACCCTCATTTCTGAGGAACAGGGACGCTTGGTTGTCCATGAGCATGCGGATGAAGCCTGAGGGGGCGTCCACCATGGTGATACGCTCGTGTGCAGGATCCATTTTGAAGGTCGGCGGATTGCCGTACCACTCGTTCACGCACTTGAGGAAGCATTCTTGGCGCTTCTGCCAACGTTCGGATTGGGGCATTTGTGTGGGGTTTGTGGGTTTTGACACAGACGGGGACGTTTCCCCGTTTCGCGCATTCGGCGCTCATCAGTGTGCCTGATTAGTTGGCTTCCCACCACTCGTTCGGAGGGGTGTCGAACCACACGTCCGAGGGCATGGCGCCCACGTTGAGGTCGTCCTCGAGGACTTGCGCCGCCTGTTCGAGGCGGGCAAGCTTGGCGATGTGGAAGGCACGGGACTCAGGGCAGGTGAGGTGACGGAGGCGGCGAAGATGCTCCATCGCATCGATGGTGGTCTTGCGCAGGTTGGCGAAGTTGACGGCAGGGGATGAGGAAAATTCCATGTGTGTGGGGTTTGGGGTTGGGGTTTCTGTTGGGGTAACTCTCTCTATGTATATACTCTTCACTACGTTCAGAGTATATACTTAGAGTGAGTAAGGGTTCAGCCGATGTGGCCTTTGAAGGGGTCAACGGCGAGCAGGAACGTGGCCACGCAGATGCCTGCGCAGATGCCGATTTGCCCTGCATACTCGGTCACGCCCAGGCCGTACACGCCGACGAGCAGGGCGATGTTGAACATAGCCAACGCACAGAGCGCGGGCAGGATGATGGATTTGAAGGTCTTCATTGGGTTCAGCTGAAGTAGGCGAGGAACACGAGCAGGGTCACGAACAGGTACGTCCCTATGATGGCTTGGGCGGTGATGTCTTTGTCTTTCATGATTTGAGGGGGTTGCAAGCGTCAGGGTTATGGTGGGGGTTGTCTGCATTCCGCCCGAAAGCGTGCTCGAGGTCGTGCATGGTCAGGTGTCCGTTCATGACCGAGCGAAGGGCAAACTGAGAGAACATTTTCATGTTGTCCTCGAGCAGGGCCTCGCGCATGACCATCAGCTTGTTGACTTTGGGGAGAGAATCGAAAAATTCCATGTGGGTGTGGGGGTTTGACACAGACGCCTCACGGCGTTTCGACCATTCAGGTCTCATCAGTGTGCCTGATTAACACTCCTCAGGGAGTGACATTCGATGTTCTGCTTCCTGACAAGCGTGTCTGTAGACATGCTCGTAGTCAATCATCATTGAAAAGGAGGCAAGGCGGTCGGTTGAGTCCACGTCCACGCGAAGCGCTTCCTCGCGGCAAGACTCAATCCGCATGGACAGCCAATCAAGGTAGTGGTTGAGCGTGTACTCGCTCAGCTTGGACAGGCGGGTGATCGCCACTCGTGCGTTGTCGGACATACGGTACTCCATTTGTGTGGGGGGTTTGAGGTTGGACACAGACGCCTCACGGCGTTTCGGCTCATCAAGCCTCGTCAGTGTGTCTGTGGGTGGGGCGCTCAGGAGAGCGTGCCACCCTTGCGCTGAGCCTGAGACTCGAGCTTGTTGTTACGCTTTGACATTTGGCTGTCAATCTTGCCTTTGTTGGCAAGGCGCTTCCCTGTCTTGGTGTTGCCCTTCAAGGCCATCCAATCAGTGATGTCAACAGCAGTGAACTGCTTCCTTTGAGGATTGTCAGCCATCCAACCTTTGACAGCTTCAACCTTGATGGTCTTTGCAGGGGCAGCGGCGGCGGGCTTTGACTTTGACTTTGGCTTTGTCTTTGACTTTGCCTTTGCCTTTGCCGCCTGCTCAGCAAGCCACTTTGCTTTGTTGTTTGCACGGCGCTCTTCCTTGGTGAACTTCCGCCCTGTCTTTGGGCAGTGAGTTGGAGTGTAAGGAGCAGTGGTGGTGGAGTTGGACTTTGCCATTTCTCTAAGGGTTTGGGGGTTTAGGGTTTGTTGAGGGGAGGGACTAAGGCTCTCTAAGTATATAACCTCCTCTCACTACCGTAAGAGGAGTTATATACTAAGAGAGTCTATGTCCCCCCTCTACAACCCCTTAACCACCAACCCCTAACCCTGCCGTCGGTCGGTGTGTATCTATGACAAAGATGAAAAGTTCTTAACAATCGCCCGCCCGATTGATAGAGTCTTTTATCAGTGCGCACGCGGTATAATACCGTGGCCCCCACCACAAACAGAATGTACTGAGAATCAAGGAGTTAGCTTCGATGAAGGGGTCGCACGTGCGGTAGATAACCGTGGAAGAGTTACCAACAATGAAGTGACGGTATTATACCGCAAGGGGTGTACGCACAGGCGATTGAGAGTGTCTTTATCAGCGCGTGCGAGGCCACCCTGAGTGGGATGGGCTTGGTAATCAGCAACTTAGGGGGTCGTTGGTTGACCCATGGCGGCAGAGGTCGGCTACGGTATACTACCGCGTGTGCGCACAGCAAAAAGGCAGAAAGTCCTGAGAATCAGCGAGTTAGCAGGGGGGTGGGGGTCTCGCGTGCGGAGTTCGGTTGCAAGGCGCCACCGCGCACATATATACATAATCCCCGATCTCTGTTGTTCACACCTTTTTTCCAAGACGCGACTGGTTCTCGATGCTAATCCCCTGCTACACAGTGTGGAGGCGGGGCTGTATACCCCCGCCGACAAGACAGGTTCCCGATCTTGACTGGTTATCCACATCTCCGCTTGACTATGTCGATTTTTTGTTGTACCTTCGTTGTATCCTCTGGAACCCAACTCGAGGTTGGAGGGGGGTATACAGGCCCCTCCATGGAAAAAATATGTTTGGGGTTGTGTAAGAGGGACAGCTGTGTCTTCTTTCGGGATTTACTTAAAGTGATACTTTAAGTCCGTTACTATCAATGGGTTGGCGTGCTTATATTTGAGGTATGCGCACAGTAAGAAAAGGGGATCCTATCAAAGCCATTCGAAAAGCTGTAGATAACAGCTTTATGGGGAAACTTTTTGGTTTGGGTGAAATGAACAAGCCCGTTTACAAGGAGTATAAGTACTATCCAGAGGGTACATATCCTCAGCAGGACATAATGGCTCTAGATCCAGCGGGGCTTCCGAGTACGTTTGACTCTTTCGCCTCGAATTTTACTGGGTTTGGCGATATCGAAGCTATCGCTATGGCGGTTTCGGATTTGAAAGACGGAAATTATGTGCAAGCTTCCCTACTCCCGCTGATGATGGTTCTCCCACCCGCGATTGGGAAGAGGCTGCGGAAGCGCGTTGACGATTTGCGAAGGGTGAAAATGTCCAAGCTCCCAGAGGCCGAAAGGCAGACGGAGGTTGTGAAGATCATGGGTGATCTGCAAAATATCCAAGAGGACGCATTAAGGTTCAGAGCCACAAAGCCAGAGGCTTATGATCAAGCTCTCATGGAAGTTGCGAAAACATCGGAAAGTTTATACGAGCTTCCCTTTATGAGGGCTTCATCAGACGACGTTGCCTCCGATATTTTTGTTTCTGGTAGACAGAGGAGTCTCGGGTATACTGGACATGCTCCCGATGCCAGAACAGCTGGAATACAGTACAGGAGCGAAAGCCCTTTAGGGGGAGCGCCTATCAATACAACTGACAAAAGGGGGATGGATCTTGTAGAGGGCGTACCCTCGGAGAAAGCCATGGTGTCAGCTCTTCTGCACCAGAGTCATGGCAGTGCGGGAGGAACAGGATTAATTCCCTCCAGTCAGATGCAGCGCATGAAGCATGATACTCCGCTGGCTAGAACTCCAATACCAGGGCAGAAGTATGACGTAATAAGAGATGGGGACAGAATAAGGATTCCCGCTGGAGACATAGAGGAAGGAGATAAAATTCTATCACTTTCTCAACAATCTCAGGGTATGTATGGAGGAAAGGACAGGATCGTAAGCACCTCTGCCCAAGATGTATCAGATAACTACGCCGCCTTCCACCATAATGTTCATGCGCAAGATCCGACGGATGATGAGCTGTATGACATGGCAACAGACAAACTTTTCCTAGAGCAGCCACTTGGTCCGAACCCGACTCAAATGGAGGTCGATGGTTATGTCGAGGGATTAATGAGGGGTATGGGTATGGATATGCCTGACCCCCGACGCCCAAGTTTCAGGATCGTCAACACCAAAGGCATGCCTGTCACCCGTGCTGACATGATGAAGCCTAGTAGCGGAACTGGATCCCTCCAATATGCGGGTGAGGACGAGTTCGGCGTTTCTGCACGCCAGGTTTTCGACGTACTTCAAACGGGACTGGAGGATCAAGGAGTACCCTTTATGTTGCTTTCCCCAAACCGTAGATATAAATACGAGCATGGCGGAAGGGTCCCATTCAAGATCTTGAAAAGATGAAGTGCAAGAAGAAGAGAGGGCCAGGGTTGCGGGTAAAGAAGTACCAGTTTGGCGGTAGTGTCACTGGACCGATGCTCATGCCGTCGGATGCTACTCGTGTCGCCATGCCTGACTTGCAGTTCCAACCTGTTCTGCAGCCCCTGCCCGATCAAAGACCTACAGGCCCAACCATAGGCCCCACCACTCAGGACGCTATCAACGCAGGATCAGAGAGATACGAAGCTGAAAGGCGCAGGCGGGAAGCCATTGCCCGAGGCATCAACCCAAACCTCGCGTTTACGATGCCACCTGGACTGCAGGGCGACCCGCAGGCAGCGGCTGAGTATCAGTACGACAACATGATGACGTCCCCCATCGGACAGATCGCTACAGCTATGGCGTTCACTCCAATCGATGTGGGTATTGAGGCCGCCCTCCCGTTCATCCCCAGCACCTATGCAGGCAGACAGCTCAATAGGTTTGGTGATTATGTCGGTACCAAAGCGTCGCAGAAAGGAGAGGAGGTTATGAGGTATGTGCAAAGGACAGATCCTCAGGTGTTGAAAGGAACGGCAGACTTGCAAGCCATGGAGCAAACGGGTAGGGGGCTTCAGACTCAGCTGGCTGAAAGGCAGAAAGAATATCTCACTGACCCCATTTTGCAGGACAGAATGAGGGCTCGTCTAACAGGCATGATTCAGTCGAAATACGATGAGGTTGTTGCGAAGTACGGCATGAGTGGTCAGCAACTTCAGAATCATCTTCGATCTATAGGTCCAGGCTCAGGCGGATTTAATTTCCATAGCGCACTTGCCGACGACTTGCGAAAAATTGAGGGGGCAATGGTTGGTGGCAAGGTTGATCAGAATTCATTACTGATCACAGAAGCGCTGACTAAACAGAATCAAAAAGTCGCGCAGACTACGCTTGATTTCCAAAGCATGGCGGGTAAAAAGCCCATGCTTGATGCCGATCAGATTGCAGCGCGTGAAGCTCAGTTGACTCCTATGCTAGAAAGGCGTAAGAAATTGAAGTTCGATAAGAAGAACAGGATCGGAGACCCCGATGAAATTGATCTGGAGTTGAGTGCACTGGAAAGTGATATACAGAAACTGCAAACGGAAATTGAAATAAGCACGACTGGATTTTTTGATGCCGAGGCTTACGCAAAACATGGTAGTGGCCCCCCTAGTATATACATCGGTGGGCAACGTCTTGTAGATCCTCAGACGGGAAGGATCATTACAGAGCACGAAATAGAGCACGTCTTCCAGCGCCCTGCAGATAACCTGTTCAACTCTAGTTTGTTTGATGCTTATGATCTCCGTGAGGCAGATCCAATAGCAAAAGAACTTATGGAGATGGTCCCTAGAAAAGTCAGCGGATCTACAGACGATGTCAACTTGAGGTTGTTTGATGAGGCACAAGACTATTTTGAAAAGCAGATGGGGGGTGTGCCTAATAAAAATGCGCTCACACCAGGAGCGACTCATCCATCAAGCGTTGCTGAGCGAACTCCTTTCCTCGCAGAGCTTAGACAGGACATGATTGATAAGGGGGTTATTAGCGGACGTAACGCCAATGTGACTGAGCAGGACATATTGAGGTTTGTGGATGACCACTATGCTCCTGAAAAGAGACGCATGTTTGCGGACATGGCTTTTCTTAATGAGCCAGAATCACTTCGCATACTAGAACTCTTCCCCGCTGATGCTAGGAATGCGGCTGGAGTTTCCAATGCCAAGGTTATGGCGGATCAGATGAATAAGCTCAGTGCAGTTCTTATCGGGACTGGAGGTGCCGCAGCTGCCACACAGGACTTTAAGTACGGGGGTAAGTTCAAGATCAAGAAGAAAAAGAAACCAGGATACAGAACGGTATGAAAGAAGAAGAAGACATCAGCTTCTTGAACCCAGAGCGGTTGAAGAAGACCGAAGAAAAACTCGACAGTGGGGAACTCACTTGCAACATCGACGCCCCTGAGGATTGTGAATCTTGCAGTGGTTAATGTGTTTATATTTGTGATATGAGAGTAGTTAGCAAAAAGCAAAAGAAATACGGTGGCGGTGGCCGCATGTACGCTAATGGCGGGGGTCTCCCTGGTGGTGTCCCTGCCCCGTATGGCTATGGCATGTTTGCGGGTTCTGAGGCTGGCGCTTCGTCCGCATCGAAAATGTTCAATGCTTTGAGCCCGTCGCTTCAAGACTTTGCACGTCGCAGAGGAAATCGAGAAATGTACGAGGGTGACTTCTACGATCAAATGCGTCAAAACCAGCAGTTCGATGGACTAATGGATAGGGACGGCAATGTGCTGCCTATGATGGAGGGTGCGGAGATGCGCCAGGTTCTTGAGAACCAAGAGGGTCTAGGATCAAGCGGAGAGGCAAAGATGGCGATGATGTTGAACCGCATGTTGCAGAGAGCCATGGCGGGTGATACATATGCGGAGGACTTCCTCAATCGAATCAACAACGCCTATGACGCTAGGATAGCGCAAGATCGCGCCGAGGCTGAGCGTATGGCTCGTCTTAGCAAAGGCAGCGGCAAGCCAGGACCTTACGAGAGGTAACATGAGAGCGATTAGAAGAAGTGTTACTGGTCCTAAGGAGCCAGACTTGATGGCGACGTACAATGCCTTGCCAGATTACCTGAAGGCATACATTGATGACGAGGTTCGCGATCCTGAAATGAAGGTCGAAGATTTCTATGATCGCTTCATGACCCAAGGATACTTGCCTGACCGTCGCAAT
>Ga0255752_10006568_pt1 | contig 10872 bp, 7 predicted proteins | sample 011ome_25_FD_179952 | JGI IMG/M metagenome (GOLD analysis project Ga0255752, IMG submission 179952) | Coastal salt marsh microbial communities from the Groves Creek Marsh, Skidaway Island, Georgia - 011512CT metaG (version 2) | ecosystem: Environmental > Aquatic > Marine > Intertidal zone > Salt...
CTGCCTTTACTGTCTTTCATCGGGCCTTTAACTCCTGACATCCTAGCACAGAAGGAACGCTTACGAGGGCCACCACCCGGTTGAGGAGCTTTTAGGTTAGAACCTGTAGCACGATTGTACTTAGCTCTACCTTTAGCAGTTAGCCCACCCTTACGTGACTTCTCACCTCTACCGAGGGATAGTGATACACCTTTACGCTTTTTTGCCATTACGACTCTTCAGGGTAACACCACGCCTTCTTAAAGTAATGATGTCCGCTTGTGTTATCTTCTTTTTATCGCCAGCAACAGCTGCTAAGCGTTTTTGTTTTAAACTGTATTGAGAGTACGGCATGACTACTTCTTCTTAGGGAATCCACGCTTCATATTAGCGTAAGCCTTTGGTGTAATGGTAGACTTCTTCTTGCTACGGCTAATGCCTAGCTTCCTTCTTTTGTTAATGTTTGCGTATAGTCCTTGTTTCATCGTTTAATAAGCATCTCCATCATTCTATCTAGTTTAGTATTCATCTCTTTGACAGCAGCTTCTACACCGCTCATACGGTTCTCTACAGCTATGTCTCGTTCGTTCTGAGCAGCAAGTTCAACCTCTATCTTAGTCAAGCGTTTCTCGTCGTTCTCTAAGCGATCCGTTAACTTCTTTATCATCCAACCTATAACAGCAAGGATAACAGCGAGAGCAGTGTCTAAGAAATGTGAGATTGATTCAGTCATCTGTTGTTATCAGGTCTTAATGATGTAGTTTAAGATCATTGTAGGCTGGACATTGTTGTGTGCTTGACCTCCGCCTGTATCTGATGTTTGATCGATTTGAGAAGCATACGAGTATGTACCACCACCGCCCGGAACTAAATCTCGATAAAGAGGTTTTTCGTAATTATGGTTGTGTGCTGGCATCTCAGCTTCCGTAAGTGTGTGTGTCGCTGCACCACCTGTATCACCAAGAGCGTCTGTACCGCTTAACAAACTACCACCCATACCAGCAACTACTCGTCCTTGAAGATCAGGCACTCTAAAGTGATTAGCTGTCTCTCCTCCCGTATTGTAAGTAGAACCTACAACAGCAAACAAGTCAGCTTGTACGGTTTGGTCATACTCCGACCCGTCACACAATACATAACCCGTAGGAGCAGCACTACCAGCAAAAGCAGACACCGTTCCAGTAGGTACAAATATAGGTTTATTTTGAATGAAAGCATCACTACTAGTGTCGGCTTCGTTCCAATCAGCTTGTACATTTACTTCTGCACCGTCAGCTACATTCAATATAGCCCTGACTTCGGTAGCGTTCAACTCTTGTATCTCTTCTCCTGCTCCGTTGTCGTTACCTAACAATACATTATTACCGCCTGCATCCTGTATCTTTGCGTATGTTATAGAGTCATCAGGTACTTCACCTAAAGCTACATCACCTATAACACCGTCTACATAGTTCTTAGTAGCTACATCTTGCTCGTTTACAGGATCAACAATGTTAAGTATGCGTTTAGTTAGTCCATCCCAACCTACAGCTCCAGCAGTTAAACGCATAGATACATCGTTCTGCTCTGAGCTTTCTTCAGCAAGATAACGATTGTGTAAGTAAGCCCTATCAAGTTCAGACTCCGTTAATACAGAACCGTTTACAAAATCTACAAGGTCAACAGCAGGTGCTGATATGCGTCGCACTCTAACGACTTCGCCACCTGTAGCGGGTGTGTTAAGTATTACCTTTTTAGCAGGAGATGTTTGAATAGTGAAATCAGTAGTAAGAGTCTTCTGTACTCCGTCTACAAACACTGTAACGTGCTCATCTTCAAGATAGTCAAAGTTAAAAGCAAAGTCTGTTTGAGAAGCGGTCGCTGTGTAGTCTACGTAAGTGGTGGCCATGATGTTATATTATTGTCTATTGGGCGAGAAGGGCAAGTACATCTTCACGCTGCATCCCTCCTTTTAAACCTGCTCTAGCTGTTTTTAGCATTTTAAATTCTTCGGCTAACTTTGGAAATTCTTTTAAAGTCTGTTTTTGAGCCTCTCTTCTGAATTTAGTTAAAACACTATTAATTTGTTGTACTCGTGGACTAGGTAAGCCCGGTTCAGAAACTGGACTAAAACGTTGATAATCTTTACTTTTTACTAATCTTTTTAATGTGGCTCGTAAAGTTCTGCCGTCTACCTTAACACTTTGTAATAATTCTAATTGTCTATCGTAAGCTGTTTGCCCTGTTTCGTTTTGATGCTCAAGCATATCTATCTGACCGCCTAAGTTCGGTTGAGGCTGACGAAAAGCATGGTTGAGTTCTGCCATTTCCCGTAACACCTCATCGTCCTTAAAGGGCGACATAGCTATAGGGTTTATAAAACCTGTACCCATCCACTGCTCTTTCGTGTACTCTTCCCCTAGTAAGTTTCTCTTTTTGTCTAAACCACTTCTTGCTCCTAACTTACGGGCAAAAGCGTCGCTTATAGACCTAACCTCTCTTAAAGCTTGTGTGTCATAGTCAGCCATTTGAGATATAATATTAGGCACAAAAGACGAAGCGAAATTTTGACCGAACTTAGCCATGTATCTATCAGGATCGCTTAATACGTCTGTGAAGTTTTGAATACCAGCTAAGTAAGATTTATTAGTAGCGTTTCTAGTTATACTTAGTGTAAGAGCTAAAAACAAACGCTCTGCACCTGACTGATCAAAACCCTTAGGATCGTTCACTCCTACTTCAACTAAATCCGCACCAACTCCTAACAATGTAGCTATGGGATCAAGTCGTTGGTAACTATAGTATGTATCACCTATCTTTATACTGTAAGGCCGCCAACCTGTAGCCATTAAAGCTTCTTTTTTCTTTGGATCGCTGGGGCCTCCACCTGTAATATATTCTCTATTATTAAAAATAGTATCAAGAAAAACACCGCCAACAACTACGCCTGTCATCATTTTTCCAGCAGCTCTTGATTGTCTTATAGGGTCTTTACTTTTTAAATCATCAAGCAACCTCCCCCTTTCTTCCTTTAAGGCAAAAATGCCCGGAGTTCTTTCAAAAGCAAACTTCAATATGTTAGTAGGTGTTCGCACAAAAGGAAGAACAAGCCTAAGCATCGGTAGTTTATTTGTAGCGTCTTGTAATACTTTACCTAGCGTACCGTCTTGTAATTCTCTAGTGAAAGTTAAGTATTGGGCTTCATCTTGAGCGAACTGCATTAAAGTAGATTTATTCTTATCAAAGTTTTCCTCTACATACTTCAATATAAAGTTGTCTTTTTCACTGCCCTTTAAGTTTCTTTTGGTAGCAACTTCACCTGCTTCACGTGCTAGACCTTCTTGTGACCCTATGCGACCTCCTTCAGTTATAACACCTTCTAGGGTATTGTGTATGTGTTCTGCTAACTTTTTGGGGTCTTTAATCCCTTGCTGTATGCCTGACATAGCTGCTTTCAAACGAGCTGCTCTGCGATACGCTAATTGCTTGAAAAACTCATCAGAAGTTAAAAGTAATCTACTTGGTATTCTGATAAAGTTACCAAAAGCGTCTAATGACTTTTTGCTAGTTAAACCACGTTCCGTTACCATTCCTTTAAGCTTACCTTCAGCAAATCTCTCACCTGTTATAGCACCTTGAGGACGGTCACTAAAAGAACGAGCTTGTGGGTCTAATAAGTTATCATTTTGTTTAAAAGCTTTCTTAGCAAACTTAGCAGCTTCACCCCACATCTGTCCGTTAGACCAAGAAGCAAGAACAGCTTTAACGACACTTGTGTTTCCTGTTACTAAACTACCCACTACAGACTCTAAAGTAGACATAACTTGTGTTAAGCCGTTACCCATTATATTTACTATTTGAGTACGAGGGCCACTTAATATAGCGTTCATCCAGTACTCAGTGGGCATATCCAAGAAATGTTTGCCTTGTGCCTTCTTAGCTATCTTGAACATAGAATTTATCATTGATTCAGGATCAGCTTCGTCCATTGTTTCCTTTATAAGTTTAACAAGTTTATCAGGATGCATACCGCCAGAAGCGTCAATAAAAGCATTTCTTAATCCTTCAATTTGTATATCGCTTTCGCTTAGTCCTATTTTTCGACTTTTAAAATCTTCACGCCTAGCTTGTAATGTTATACCTGTTTCCCTCCCTATCTGCCTGTACACATCAGCAACATTTAATAGTTGTTGAAAATTATTCTTTAACTTAGCAACAGCAGCTGATCCTCCTCCTGCATCTTCATACTCAGCAACAGTATCTTTTAAGTTATCTATAACAGCTTTAGATTGCTCTCTGATACTTTGCTGTACAACTCTTGCTTCCGCTATTTTAGCAGCAGCGTCTTTACCTTGTTGCAACATTATCTGCTGTTCCAATTCAGCCTCTACATCCGTAATAGCACCTTCTACAGTTACTTTATCAGGGTTCTCTTTGTAGTACTTTTCTAATAACTCTTTTAATACAACAACATCTTCACCCGTCTCTAAAGCAAACTGTGGTAGTCTAGGAGTTCCTCCTTTAAGTAACTCATCAGCGTACCCGCGGAACTTTTCGGGGATAGCTTTTAGAAACTCATCCTCCTTACCTTTCTTAAATTCAGGAAGATCAGCAAATAAGCGACCTCTCATATCTAGTGGTGCTTCTGCTCTCTTAGTTACATTACGTTGCTTTAGAAAGTCGTTAAATATCTTTTGTCTTTGGTCGATACCTAGCTTTGCCTTTAAAGAAGCAAACATATCTTTAAGCATTATAGCTACTTCTTGTGCAATTCTTTTTAATGTACCTGTAGGAGCTAAATCTTTCTCGTCTAACTTCTTTAAGAAAGCATCAGTCATCTCCTCTGCAAAGTATTCATCTACATCTTTAAATCTGTAGTTCTCAGACGTGTGCTTACCTTTGAGGAATCTTTCTAGTTCTTTAGGTATTGTCCTTGTAAGTAATGTCGAAGGGTCAGCTCCCTCATCCAGAGAAACGCCAAAGCTTTTAATGTAATCTCTTCTAGCTTTATCGAACTGTTTAGTTAAAGCACCTACATCAGCCTTTGGCAAATAACGACTAAGACCGTGCCACAACTCGTGGATCATAGTACGCTTAATACCACCCTCGTCTATAACAGACTGTCTTATTTGTAGCAGGTTGTTACCAAAGTTATAACGACCAGCAGAAGGTATTTTATTTGTTATTGATAACGCAACATCACCAAACAAACGCTTACCCATTACATCTATAAACTTTTCAACATCAGCTACATCTTGTGGGTCTGCTCCCTTAACGGGGAACTTCTTCATTAACCTACTTTTTAAAGTGTCAGCCCCTTTAGGAATAATATCCATCATCCCTTCTTCTTCGTAGGTCTTAAATGGACGAGGAACTCTTTCTACAGTAGCGTCAAAGTCTTCTAAAGTTTCTCCAAGTTCTTCTACTCTTTGTTTTAAATCAGGACTTGTTCCTCTTTCTTTAAACGCAGGTAACTCCGAAAACGGTCTATCTTTCCTTCCTAAGAAGTCTCTAGGGTCTTCTCCCAAACCTATAAATTCATCAACTAAGCGTTCTTCAGGAAAGTTTAAAGTATTAGCTATCTCTCTTAATGAGTAACCATCGTTCCACATTTCTATAGCACTACTTAAAGCAATACGTTCAGCTCGCTCCGCAGCTGCCTTCGGCTCTCCTAATATAAAACCAGTATCTTTCCTTCCTTTTATAAAGTCTCTAGGGTCTTCTCCTAAACCGATAAACTCTTTTTCTATAAAGTCTTGAGGTAAATTAACAGTTTTTGATATTTCTTTAGTAGAGTAACCTTCATCCCACATACGAAGAGCAGTGTTCATTCCTACAGCTTCTAGTGCCTCTTGTGAAACTTTAGGTTGAAAACTAGAGTCATCTCGTCCTCTTATAAAATCTTCAGGGTTTTGTCCTGCATCTAATAGAAAGTCTGTTGTTTCTTTATCACCTATTTTTAAAGTGCGACTGATTTCATCAATGCTGTAGCCTTCACCCCACATAAATAAAGTTTTATTCCGTAATACATCTTGTGCTGTTAACGGTTCCTGAATAAACTTCTTTCTTTTTCCAAACTCAGGCATATCAGCAAACGCCTTACCACCTTCAAGAGTATCGTTAACTACCTGTGCTTGTTGTTCCGCAGTACCTCCTTCTTCTTTTACTTTCCTTCCTCTTTTAATGGCTTTCAGTCCTGCAATAAAAGTACCTGCTACAGCTTCAAGACCCAGACCTTCCAGCACATTCTTCATGCGTCCTTCTAGCTCGCCTTCATCTTCATCGTGTGCTAAAAACTCAGTAACTGGATTCTGTAACTCAGGTACTTGTTGAATGAGATTAGACAGTCTAGCTTCTTGCCCGTTAAAAAAAGTAAAGTCAGTAGCAGCACCAGCAACAACACCCCTAGTAACAGTACCTGCTTTAGCTAACGCACCTGCTCTACCTGCCAAACCAAACAAAGGTACGAATCCTGTAGCAAACTGTGATATACCTTCTATAGCACCACCAGCCATAGTTTTAGAAGTACCTAAGAATCTTGTGTCGTAATCAGGTAGCACATCAAAAGCCAAGTAGTCAGCTAAGTTGTAAGCTCCTTGAACCGCACCCTCTATACCACGAAACGGAGCAGCAAGTATATCACCTGCGTAGTCAAAAAAGTCGTTTTCCTCTTCTTCTTGTTTTATATCTTCTGGTAGTGCCATAATTAATCAATAAGTAAAAAGTCAGGAAATGGATCAAAATCTGAAGGTGCGTCAATTAACTCCTGTAACTCATTTTCAATTCTTAATGGTTTATATATATCAGGCATTGGTGTGTAATTTACAATCACATTATTTTTTCGCAGTTTCTTCTGCCTTCTTATAAATTCATAAACATCTATAGTAATACCTGCTGCTTCTTTAGCTCGTTTTATAATTTCTAAACCTTCTTCCGTTTCCGCTTTATCTAGTTGGTCTTGAGTTAAAATAACAAAAGTATCTATGTTAGCATCACCGATTAATTCTTTAGGTTTAAAACGTTTACCCGCATAGTTAGTAGCGTAACCTTTTTCATCTACGTTGCTTATCACTTCTAAAGAATAAACATTATCTAATTTAGCAGATGCTCGGAAATGTACTTGTAAAGCTTCTTCCTGTGTAATTGCTCCTAGAAACCATTTACGTTTAGATGTGGCGGAAAGTCTTGCTGCTTCATTCGCTACTCTTGGCCTATATTCTTGTAAGTACTTTTTAGCGGTATTAGAGTTTTTATCTTTCGGGTCGTCTGTTATGAAAGATTGCCATTGTGGAAGTTGTTGTAATAAATCTTCAGGGTCTTCTTCAGGTTTAGGAACTTCTATTTTTTCTGTAGGTTTTGTTCCTAGCGGCAATCCTGTCCTTTTCTTTTCCTCAGATGCTTGCAAAGAATCGTAAGCCTCTCTTAGCTTTGCTTGAATTTTAGGTGTTACTTTAGAAACTAAATCCCTAGCGTATCTTTCAGCAGCCTCTCCTCCTCCTTTTATACCTAAAGACATCCACTCAGTATCCATTTTACCGTCCACATCTGCCTTAGCTTCGTCGTATGCTGCCCTTACAATATTTCTTATTTCAGGTTTTATTTTATAATCGGAAGGAATTTCGTCCATAAAGTTTAAAATAACCTCAAACTCTTCCATCAAACCTTTAGCCGAAGCTGTCGGTGCTGCTCTATAGATTTGATTCTTGGTTTCAGTTCTTGCTGTTCTAAACATACCCTCAGTGTTATCCGCTATGGACTTTATTAACTTACCCTTATCTTCGTTACTAAGGTTTTGATTATCTATAACTTGTTGTTTAAAAGCCGTATCAAGTGCAATCTTGTCCGTATAAACTTCTCCGTTGTATTCAACTTCTCCGTTTATCTCTAACTCAGTAAGTTTCACTGTGTGGTTTCCTGAAACGTCTTTTACAAACTCGAAATTCTCTTTATCCCTTCTTTCTTCAGCTAACTCAGCTCCTTTATCTATGAGACTGCTTAACTTATTGTATTCCATATCGGACATAGCAGCGTTACCAAACTTCAAGTTACCTTTAGCCCACTTTAGTAAACCTTCGGCCTCTAGCTCCATGTCATCGGAAGACAAGCGATTGAGTACACTCGAAAGTAAAGCTCTTTGCTCTTTAGCAGTATAAGCACCTGTTTCGTTCCACTCTTCCATTAAAGCATCTGCGAATGTAATACTTACTCGATTACCTTGTGCATCTTCATAACTATCAACTTCAAAAAAGTAATCTCCGTCTGCTAATTTTTCAGAAAATACTTTAGATTGGTTGAAGATTTTGTCGTACATTGTAGAACCTGTAGCGTACAAAGTTTCCTCTTTAGCTTGAGCAGCCTCTTGTAACGTAGCACCGCTAACAACACCTTTAATAGCAGCCCGGCTCGCCTCGTTTAAACCTTCTTGTGTTATCAAAGACTGCAAAGCTGGTGTACTATTTATAAACTCTTGTCTTACAAAGTCAGCTCTTTCATTTAAATCTTCAGGGTCGCCTTGTTTAGGGTTTACCAATCGGTTTTGTATTTCTGAAACTAAATCTCTACTAGCTAACTTACCGACTGCCCTAAGCTTTCTCTTCTGATTTAGAGGTGACATCAACCAACCAAGGCCACCACGACGTACTTGCTTATCAAGCTCGCCTTCCGTCTTCTTCAGCATAGCTTGTACTTCCTCTGGGCTTTTACGAGCTAATTCCTCCTCAAACATCTCAGCTTCTTGCTCGGCTACACCTGCATACTGCCTTAACAAAGGGTTAACTTGACCAAGAGCATCAGCTAAGTCCATCAACTTGTTACGACCAGCTTGCTGTACTTGTACACTGTACTGACCGCCTCGTTGAATTGTTGGAGATATACCGGGAACGGCTCCTCCTATACCTTGTACTTGTACTCGTTCTCTAGCCATAATCTTTAAAACAGTTTATAACCACCGGGAGCCATCGTACTTCCTGATCCTCCTCTATAAGAACCTCCTGTGGTTTGACTAATACCAGCTGTACCACCTCCGCCACCTCTCATCTGTCCTATCTGTAAACCTGTACCATAAGCACCGATAGCACCAGAAGCAGCAGATAAAGCTGTTGTTAAGAAGTCAGGTCTAGCTATAGGTCTGTTAATACCGATCTGTCTTTGCTGTGTACCGAACCCTGCTTGCTCGAGCTGTAGTCCTGTAGCTACCTGTCCTAACTCTTGTTGTCTTAAAAGTGCTGCTCGGTATCCTCCCTCTTGTCTAACATAGTCATCCATCAAAGCTTGTACAGATGCACCTGCTACTCCTGCTTCTCCAGCTGATACCCTAGCACGAGCTAAAGCTTCCTGTGACTTCCTGCTTACTTGCTCAAGCTCACGACCCACAGCTTCCTGCTCCTGTGCCTGACGCATACGGATAGAAGTTTGCTCCTGCATGAAACGCTGACGCTCCGCTGCTGCTGCCTGTGCTTGATAAGCTGCTTGTTGTTTAGCTTGCCTCTGTTGCCCTGCAAAACCTGCTATACTTGAGCCTATAGATGTTGCTACTAAAGTTGCTGATATTGGGTCACACATATTGTTACTTACTCTTTAATATAAATGACTGATAACCATCAAGTTGGCAATCGTTAAACTCAGCACCCAACCACTGCAACCACCGATAACTAAGGTAGTTGGTCTTCATTATAACATTGGTTAAGTAGTCAAAGCCTTCCATTAACTCCTCAACATACTGCTTAGAGTGCTTTAAAAAATACTTGCGAATCTTAGGCAGCCGTCTCGTACCAAGCAACCACACAACGCCTACCTCATCACTCCTGCGACTGACACCAAAACAGCAATGCAGTCCATCCTCGCTCCGTACACTGTAGCATTTATTGGAGCAAGCAAAGGACTCAACAACTGCATCTTTAGGGTGGTGCATAAGACCGATACATTCAATCATATCTTCCTCCCTCATATCGTCGTACAAGTCAAAGGCATCCATATCAGGCTGTGCTTGCTCTACTTTAACTTCCATATCTCTTAGCTCTCGGTATAACCATGGACTCAAACTCAGCAGCTAACAGCTTACAAGGCAAGGCAGAACTGCTCTTTATCTCAATGGTTGCTTCATTCGGTTGAGCTTGTACTGCAAATCTAAAGTGTCCGCTCTCAGGTGTGAAGTCGTTAAGAGTGGAGATAGAAGCAAGTAACGCTGGGTTGTAGGGGTACGTGTATGTATCTCTAAATCGTGGTGTAACTTCCACAGTAAAGTGTCCAGTATCTGCGTATTCAATACTAGCGTTACGAATCGTTTGAAAGGTGTAATCAGAAGCACTCCGTCCTCCTCGCTCTGTTGGTTGCTTCAGTATCTGATTGGAGAACCTGTACAACATATTGTACGGGATACCTGCAAAGAAGTACTTATCGTCGTGATAATCATTACCTAACAACCATAGAGCAGCAGTGTTAAAATCAGTCGATACTGCCCAATAAGTTACCCAGTCAGCTCCCACTCCCGGTTCTGTAGCTGCTGTAGAGGTGTGATCTTGAATGCATTTGTAAACAATACCACCTGTGTAACTCTCTCCTGCATCCCAAGCTGATGTTAAACTTTCCCAATTAGTCACAACATTCTGCCAAGCTAAAGTACCTATCCAAGCAGGACGACTAGAATCAAAGTCTACAGCTTTCCAGTACTGCGTCCACTCTGCTCCTACTCCGGGTTCCGTTACCCCTATTCCTGCGTTATCTTGTAAGCAGTAGTAAGTAACACCGTTGTGATTAACAAACTCTCCACCGTAATCTACATAGCTACCGAGTGCTCCGCTTATTGTTCCTGCTGTCTCTGATGTTCTAGTAAAATCTTTGAATGTACCACCTTTTGTGTATACTTCTACATTAACAGGATCATAAGGGAAGTCGCTTATTGTAGTAACCTTAGAA
>Ga0255752_10006578_pt1 | contig 10859 bp, 25 predicted proteins | sample 011ome_25_FD_179952 | JGI IMG/M metagenome (GOLD analysis project Ga0255752, IMG submission 179952) | Coastal salt marsh microbial communities from the Groves Creek Marsh, Skidaway Island, Georgia - 011512CT metaG (version 2) | ecosystem: Environmental > Aquatic > Marine > Intertidal zone >...
AGAGAGCCGCAAGGTACGCAGTATCACATGTGCAGAAGTATCTAGCAGAGAGAGTCAAGACTCACAGTGTGCCAGGTAAGAACGCATGGTATTACTTAGCAGATAACGAGATGAAGAAACCTTGGGAGGATGATGGATAACTTAGAGACAATAACAGATCCAATTGAGGAGGTCTTGGAGTTGATGGTCAAACATCAGCTTGCAGTGGTTGCTGATAAGAAGCTTGATTTAGTTCAAGTAATTAGAAGATTGCAAAGACAACTTGCAAAAACAAAAGAAACAAATAAAAACTTTAATGAGCAGTGGAAATTTTTGCACAATGCACATGAAGATTTAATGGGACAAGTGGAGAGAATCTATGGAGTCTAATCCTTACAAGATTGATGGACCAGCTTTGATTAGCTTTAGTGGTGGTAGAACATCCGGGTTCATGTTATGGAATATTATTCAAGCGCATGGTGGCACGTTGCCTGAAGATGTATACGTTACCTTTGCCAACACAGGCAAGGAAGCCCCGGAGACATTGGACTTCGTACATGAGGTAGAACAAAAGTGGGGCGTAAAGATACATTGGTTAGAGTTGTACTTTGGTGAAGAGCGTCCAGTCTATCGCACCAAAGAAGTTACTTATGAAACAGCAAGCAGAAATGGTGAACCCTTTGAAGCTTTGATTGATAGAAGACAATACCTACCCAATCCTGTGGCCAGGTTCTGCACCAGTGAACTCAAGGTTAAAGTCATGTCAAGGTTTATGCGTAAGTTAAAAGGACACAAGACTTGGTACAACGTGATAGGCCTTAGATACGATGAGCCTCGAAGAGTATCAAGCGCTATGAATCAAAACAACCCATGGGAAAATGTCTTGCCTATGTATCATGCCAAGCATGATGTAAAAGATGTGACAGATTTCTGGGAGCAGCAAAACTTTGATTTGAATCTAACAAACTTTAGTGGCAAAACATTGGCTGGTAACTGTGACTTATGTTTTCTCAAAGGCAAGGATACCAAGATCAAACTATTAAAGGAAAGACCAGAGATGGCAGACTGGTGGATCAAACAAGAACAGAAGTTTGGTAAAGATGCTGGCGCTACCTTTAGGAAGGACAGCGACAACTACATCAAGCTTCTAGATATAAGCAAGCAACCCAACTATGAGGAGCAAGACATGTTCGATGAACAGATGACTTGTTTTTGTCATGATTAAGTTAGACAAAGCAGCACTCAAAGAATCAATGGCTGATACGTTTATGGGCACAGCAATCAATCTACCTTTGGTGTGGTTGGTGCTAACAGTCTGCTTAATGTTTACAGAAAATGCATTGATCATATCAATAGCACAAGCTAGCTTATTAACAGTGGTAGCAATCATCAGAAGATATTGCACACGCATGTGGTTTAAAGGGAGGGAAATAAATGATTAGGATACTAGATATCTGTTCCGGGATAGGAGGATTCAGCTTAGGATTAGAATCAACAGGTGGTTTTGACACTGTTGCTTTCTGTGAGTTTGATGACTTCTGTCGTAAAGTATTAAATAAACATTGGCCAGACGTGCCAATCTATAAAGATCTAAAGGAGATAGGCAATGAACCAGAAAGAATTATTCAAGACTTCGACCTCATCTGCGGAGGCATCCCATGCCAACCGTTCAGTGTTGCAGGCAAGAAAAAAGGCAAGGAAGATGACAGACACCTCTGGCCGTACATGTATGAAATTATTAAATACAAAAAACCCTCTTGGGTCATTGTCGAAAACGTTGGTGGCTTCGTCAATGTGGCACTCGATGATGTGTGTCTTGACTTGGAAACCCAAGGTTACGCCACGCAATCGTTTATTATTCCAGCTTGCAGTGTCGAAGCGCCCCATCGAAGAGATCGAATCTGGATCCTCGGAAAGTTTATGGGCGACACCTCAAGCGATGGACGGATTGAGGGTGAATCAAGTGAGGAAGAAGGAGGAGCTATCAGACGAAGCGAAGAAGGGAGGATGCTCGAATCTGAGGGAGCAAGTAATATGGAGAACCCCGGACGCGCATTGCGGCAGGGGAGGATCGAGCAAGGAGAGAATGCAGATGAAGTTAGACAAGGGGATGCCGATCAGCTTGAACGATCAAGTGGCACATCCAGATCTGATGTGGCCCACGCCACAAGCGAGGGACTGGAAGGGAGGATCTCCGGGGACAATCAAGGAGGACAAGAATGGCAAGCCTTATCGAGAAGCGAAGAACAGCAACACCAAGTGGGGGCTGACACTCGATGCAGCAGTGAAGTATCAACAAAAGAAGATGTTTCCGACTCCGGCCGCAAGGGACTACAAGGACACAGGGGAGAACACGGACTACGAGAAGCTAGCCAAGAAGAGCAAACTGGCAGGAGCAGTCAAGAGCAAGATGTATCCCACGCCAAGGAGCTCGATAGGAATGTCGATGACAATGGACTCAGTGGTGAAGACGATGGACAACAACGACAGGGGCTACAAGGGGAATTTGGAGGAGCGAGTGGCAATCGAGCAGAAGATGTGGCCGACACCGAACGCCTCGGACAACAGGGACAGGGGGAACATGAGCGACCCAGCAATACAGCGAAGGCTAGCGAAGGGCAAGCAAGTGGGACTGACGATGGCAGTCAAGGACAAACCTGGCAAGGGCACATTGAACCCGGAGTGGGTGGAATGGCTGATGGGGTATCCGCCAGGTTGGACGGACATTACGGATTCGAGCGAGAGCCCAACATCCCAAGAGTAGCAACAGGCATCCCTGAACGCGTCAATCGACTCAAGGCACTGGGTAATTCTATTGTGCCTCAAGTGATCTATAACATTGGTCTTGCTATCTTAAAAGAGGAGAAGAGAAATGAAAGAACATTATAATTTACTGGCTAAAAATAAACAGCTTCTGCCTATGGAATACATACGCACACCCAAAGAAATCTGGGAAGACTTATCGCAAGAGTTTGACTTTACAGTAGATGCATGTGCTTCAGATAAAAATCATTTGGTAGATAGGTATTGGACAAAAGAACAAGATGCTTTGCTGCAAGATTGGGATCATGAAACTATATATTGTCATCCTATGTATGATAGATACATACCCAAGTTTGTTAAGAAAGCTTCAGAGTCTCAATGCTTGTGTGTCTTTTTGTTGCCAGCTTCAACAAACTCTGTGTATTTTCATCAGTATTTTTGGAATGCAAAAGAACACAAGCCTAGAGATAATGTTCAGCTTAGATTCTTAGAGAAACCTAAAGGCCCATATGGTTACAGATTTAACACTGATGATGACATTGCACCCAAGACAGGATACCTAAGACCTTTGATGGTGGTTGTAATAAATAATTTGAATAGAACAAATGTTGCTAAATAAATCATGGGATGCATGTATATTCAGATGTATGTATGAATGCATGATCGATGTGTGTAAACGGTTGTGCAATGGGAAAAGGGCAAATTGCACATACCCCTTGGGAAGGTGCATTCTTATGCGATTTAGGGGTCTGTGCGGTTGTGCAATTGCACATGCCTGCACATACGCACATGCACCTCTGAAAGGCGCATGGTTGCAAGGGTGTGCAGTTGTGCGGTTGTGCATCTCTATAGAGAACTATAGATGGGTAGCTAGACGCACCCAATCTTTGATAGAGATAGGTTCTCTAGAGCTACAAAGGATAAACAAATTTTAAACAATAATTTAAGGTAGAATATTTGCATGAGTGAAACTAAAAAGAAACTAACGAAACGACAAGAAGCCTTCGTGGATCTTATGGTGTATCAGGATTATAAGCAGACGAAGTGTGCTCACTTGGCTGGGTATGAAAATCCAGGGGTGGCAGCAACGAGGTTGTTGAATCACAAAGAGTATGAGCATGTGCAAGAAAGGATTAGATCTCTGAAAGCGATTCAGCGCAGGAAGAATGAGATTACTTTTGAAGGCATCGCAAGTAAGCTAGCAGACATTCGTGATGTGGCATTGGCGGATGGCTCATATGGTCCGGCTGTGACAGCAGAGATTGCGAGAGCGAAACTTGCTGGGCTCATGATTGATAAGAAGGAGTTGAAGATACATAAGATCGATAGCATGAGCCGGGACCAGTTAGAGAATCGGCTCAAGGAACTCGTGCAAGAACATCAGATTGTCTTAGGCCATGCAGAGGAAGTGGAAGAGGTAGAGGAAGAGGATGTTATTCTAGATCAGAAAAGTCTAGAGAATCATCTGGGTCAAGAGATTGTTGAGGACGCGCTGCTTGATGATGAGGAAGATCTTGCAGAGGCTTCAGCTTCCCATCTTGAAGAAGACGATTTACTTGAAGAGTAGCTTCGTCTAATTTATCTTTGCAGTATTGTTGGATCTTCATGCCTTGCTCAAAATCTGCGAGTGCTGTCTCAAGATCTATTTCATTAGACTCAAGCCTAGCAATAATGCGTTCAAGTTCAGCGAGTCCTTTTTCAAAACTCATATCAGTCTTCTGACTCAGTGCCAGAACCACCGGGGAGTTGCTCGACATCGAACCAACCACATGGATAGTTAATCATTTGCCTTGCCCGCGGTATTTTTTACGCGTCTTGCGTTTGTTAGTGCCAGCACCATTGCTTAATCTAGAATCACCAATGGATGTTTTCTTTTTGATGCTTTGTATTTTTTCTTTAACCCAAGTCTTAGCCATTGAATCCTCTCCTTGCATCTGCTGTGATGCTACGATCTACAATATCTTTAAAGATGCGTAGTTCTGATTTTAGTTTATTGTTTTCTTCAAGCATGGCTTGAATGTCTACACCCTTGGACTCAGCTTGGCCAGGATTTATAACTTCAAAGAATATTTTCTTGTCTCTGACTTTGCTTTCAAACTCTTTAACCAAGTCATCTTGTTCTAAAAGTATTGCGTCTTGCATAAAGAACATTCCCTTAACGATGCACTTGTTCATCTTGTTGAATTCCATATAACAATTAGCGCAATCAACATAAATATTCCAACAGCTATTGCTGCGTTTAAGATTGGCTCTATTGGAGTTTGTGATAATTCAACAAGACTTATACCTGATAAGTCCATCAAGCTATCCTCCATATGCGATACATACTTCCAGTTTCTTTTTTGAATGTGAACTTGCGATCTCTAAAGGTTGGCGTATAAAAGTTTGGTCTGTACTTGTAGACTTCTTTTTTGGTTAGATTACCTATGCTATCGCCTATCTCTAATTGATCTAAAGCTTCACAAAAAGGTGAGTTGAATGTGCGAACTGGTATGTTCTTTTCTATTTTAAAATCCATGGTTTCTCCTAGTGTTTATGTGGATTAATTTTGCTACTGATATCAACAACCTTTCCTTCAGGAACAAAGTCAATGTCTAGTTCAGTTGCGCTTTGGGGTAAGACTGCATTGATTGGGACAATATCTGCTATGACAATTTGGTCATAGTAATACTGCGCTCTGAAATCATCTGCGTCTTCTTTTGTTTTGAAAGGACCGAAACCAGTTGTTAATGGTGTGTTGGTGTATGGATCTCCATACTTGATAACCAATACCCATTCACATCCCGGCATTCTATCTTCCATTGGTGGAAGTTCGCTCATATTTTGCCACTCCTACCAAATAAAAATCTGTGTCCCTCGTGATTCTCCCTCTCCATTGTGTCAATGAGTTCGTCATCTGTGTGTGGACTGGGTATGAATTCGTCTTTCTTTTTAGATCTAAGGTATTCTATTTTTTCGCTGTCATCTTTATAAACTGTGCGATGCACAACTACACTTCCGGGAGCATCACTTTTCTTTTCTCCTAGTATGTACTTGATACCCTTGCGCCATTTGGCCAATCTATTTATTTTATCCTGGCGGATTACTTTGTGCGTGTGTTCAGTCATGGTCTCTCCTATCTCTCGACAATTAATATACACCTAATTACTATTTTCTTCAAACTCTTTTGCCGCTAGTTCTTGCGCCTCTGCGTCCTCATATCCAAGGTCTATATATTTTTGATACAAAGACTCTAGAATAATTTGGTTTCTGTGATCACTCATGATTGCGATCTCCACATTTTTTTATAGAAATCTTTTGCGATCTCACCCTCTCCGACATGGTATGCAAGAATGGAATCAATCATTCCTGATATGCATATGTTATTGTTTGCGATCTCAGTCAACAAAGTTATTTCATTGTTGCTGTCAAATTTATCTAGCCAGTCTTTGACTAAGTCATCAGTTATATTCATATTGTTTTTCTCCTAATGTTGTTTATATGAAATGTTTTTTATGCCGGGATTCCAGCACGCCCTACAATCTAAGCATGCGCCATTTTGTTTCGGTGCGACACACTCGAATCCAATTGGCTTACTACTAGAATGAACTGTTGATGTATGGCTTGCATTTTTAGGTGGCTTGCCATCGATGTTAGTTGCGCTAATGCGTATAATTAAATTCTTTGGAATGGTGTTGCCCTGATTCACAAAGTCATTAACAATCTTGTGTTCCCTTGTTGGTATCCAATGAGTTATTGATGGTGTTTTGCGTGCAACATCACAAATATTTTTTAAGTGTTGGGCGCTTTGAATATCCCCCGCATCATGCCATCTAAAGTATGGATTGTTTTCTCTCTCAATCATAAAAACCATGGTATCAACCCAAGCTGGATTAAATAATTGATCAAGTCTTTTGTACTGGGCTTTTTTAACTGATGGGAATCTTGTGTAATTTCCTTTCATGGCATAGCAACCATGGCAAACAGTTCCCGGAATCTTCGCAAGCTTGCTACCGGTTTTACATTCCCATGCGGGCAAGTTAAAACTTTTGCATGGCATTTTAGTTGTGGCGGATAGATCTCCGCCAATAATTTCTTTAGCTTGTATTTTATTCATGCGGCAAATACCTCTTCGCAAAATTCAAGCATGGCTTCAGCTGATAACAACTCGATCATGTCATCTAGATCACCAGATTTAAATTCATGAGTTTTAAAATCAAGATGTAGCCAGCATTCCATATCAAAAACAAAAATCAATTCGACATGATCATGTTCAAAGTAATGGCGGTTATATCTATCCATTTCCTGAAGAGTTATTCTTCTTAAGTTTTCAATGTTATTTTTTTCCATGTTAACGTTCTCCTTTTTATATAAAAGATTATACACCCTTTCAACATAGATTCAATAAAAAATTACAACATCCATTGATAAACACCGATAAAAAAAACTTTAGAAAACATATCATTATTTGCATTACCCCCCTCTTACAGAGAGAACCCCCACATTTTTGCGTCCTTTTGCGTACTCTTTTGTTTCTTTTGCGTCCTATTGCGTCCTGGTTCGTTCTAGCGCCATGTTTTTGCGGCCTTGTTCGTGCACTTGCGTGCCAGTGCGTGAGAGTTCCCGGATTCCGGGACAAAAAAAACCCGGTGTTAACCGGGCTTCGAAAAAAAGGGAAGCCTTGCGGCCTCCCTTGTATTTGTTTTTTTGGAGAAAAACTAATCTATGAAAATAGACATGTGCGAACATTAACATCTGCGTCCCGGAATGTAAATAGGTGGGGGACTTGCACCCCCTGGAGGAACTATTGAGCTGGTTCAACTTCTCTACTCTCATATGGTCCGATGTGCCTACATCCACAATGCGGGCAATCATCATCTACTTGGCATTCCCATTCATCTTCCCACATGTATTCGCATCTGGTACATTTATAATAATTTAACCAAAGAGTCATTCTGCGTCCTCCTTAATTTCTAATTCAAAACATCTTTGGCTTTCATCTTCGCTAATTGTTTTAAGATTCTTAGGTTCATTCTTATAAACATTTACATCAGCAATGGTTCCATAGAACTCATCTACTACCACATATACTTTAGTCATTCTGCGCCCCCGGTTTTTTCCGGGCGATTAATTAAACCGCCCTCTATTAGTTCATGCGCCCTGCGGCCATACCAACCTTGAAGCTGCCAAGCCATGCCAGTGTCAACCAGATGTTGCCAGGCCTCCAAGTATTCTTCTTCGCTGTAAACACCATCATTGATATCTTCAACGATTGCAATTGCATCATATGATTTCATCTGTTGCCTCCGCTTCAAAACTTGTTTCTTCACTTACATATTCCCACTCTTGATCTTGCGCCAGTTCTTCTGCCTCTTCCCAAGTGCGAGCATTTACATAGCACACCTCCTTTTTGATGGAGGTGCGCCTTACTTCATACTCTCTGAATTGTGTTGCATCCGTCATGCGATCACCTCTATTTGAGTGTCACTTAGATTGATTGTGATATCTCCACCACTAGCAATCCGCATGAGGGCTTCTTCTTCAAAGGGAAGGTTTTCAGCAAAGTCATCAGCACTTACTTGGTATGTCCTTTCCCATAGATCATCATGCTTGTCATACTTGGGATTGTACCCACTAGCATAAACAACACTGTTGACATTCTTTCTCTCACCATTCTCATTCACATAAGAATTCATAAGATAGATGCCTTCATCCTTAACAAGGAAGAAACCTTTTTGAGTTGTGGTTTCTTTTTTGTAAGCGATCTTAAACTTATCAGCGTTCAAGGTCTCCTTTGCAAGAGACCTTAAAGTTTTATTAGATTTAAATTTTAGTTTATGCATTAGGCTACCCTCTCCATCATCTCAAGGCTAACAACTTCATCAAGTGGTTTGAATGATGTATAGAACCAATGATATTTATTATATGTGTCATATAGTTCTACTGAATCACAATTAGACACATACCATTTTCCATCCTTAAAAAGATAAACAAACTCAATCCATAAAGGGTCTAACTCATCCATGAATAAAAACTCAGTATTATATTCAGTAGGTTTATCTTTATGGACTCTGCCTTGATTGATTTCATCAATGGTAGGCTTAAGAGATGACATGTAGCCATTGTCTACTAAATCTCTAGCTTGTTTTTCTCCATTGTAATGTTTTAAAAGCATTACCCCATTGTGCTTGATATAGCCATCATAATGGCAATAACTTGCAACGATTTTATTATCTTCTTTTGCATATGCAATATTACTTCTAGTTCCCATATATCCTCCTTTGGTTTATGGTTTGTTAATATCATAGATTATACATAGATTAGCAAATTATTACAAATTAATGTTATAATAGTTTTTTAACTTTTCATGGAGAAAAATTATGGAATTAGAATTAAAAAAATCTATGTTTACCTTTGACGAGGATGAAGACTTCCCTATATTTAGAGGGTGGTATGATCCTCAAAATAGATATTGGAACGGATGGTGTAACCCATACTTTGATAAGCATACAAGAAATTGTTTTATTGCTTTGCAAAAATCTTATCTAGATGAGATGCATAAGGGCAAAGCATACAATGAACATGATCAAGAATTTTTTGATGGACTGTTAAGCATTGAACCCCAAGAAATAAATGGCAAAGAGTTGTATTACTTTGGAGGCTTTTATTGTTGGACTGAGTATAAGTCTTTGTTTAAAGGTAAGACAAAATATGCAACCTTGAGCATTGGAAGTTAGACAATCTTACTTCAAAAATTAAAGGGGCATTCGCCCCTTTTTTTTGGCCTAGCTTTTGCGATCTTGTGCGTTCAATTCTTTTGCGATCTTTGGCGTTAGCATTCGCCAGTATTTACCAGATTTAAAATCAGGAACCAGGCCAGGTTTTAAAAATGGACTGGACAAAAAAAAAGGGGAGCAGTTGCTCCCCTTGTTGGTGTTGATCTATCTATTGCCACCTCCCACTGTTTAGGTCATCTTGCTCAGTGAGTTCATAAGATTCATCTTCAAACTCAAAGGTTACTTCCCAACCCAAGATAAGGTTATGGTTATCGCAATAGTCTCTTATCTTTAAGAAGATTGATGTAGGTGCTGACCATGCAGTAAGGAAGTGCACAACAAGTTCATCTTCATCATTCTTGGCAATGTCAACCTCATAAGAGTTCCACTTGGTATCCCAATTGGCTAATCGCCAATCATACCAATTGTCAAAGCCATACTCTTTAATCCATCTTTTGCGAGTGAGTTCATCAGATGGGACAAGATGCCCCATGTCATTTTCCCATTCATCACCATGGTCAAAAGGGTCATGAACATCAAAAGACTTAGCTAAGTCTTTAGGCATAGGCGTTATTCCCTCAAAGTCAAACTCCCCATCATGAATGGAGAGTTTGGTTTTAAGTTCAGCTAATGCAAGTTGCTCTTTTGAGCAACCTGTATTAGTTGATACCACTACAAAGTTAGATGTATGATTTGGCATTAATCTACCCACCCTTTGATTGAAAGCATTGTATTAGCTTGAACTTCATAAGCTTTTCTATGGCTTAAGTAAACTAATGCCATCTCTTTATCACCTTTAAGAAAACCTCTAACAGCTTTCCTATCTGGTGATACAGTTGCATCAACCATATTTACTTCAGACCATGACTTGAAAGTCCTAGGTATTCCAATGCCATTAGGCTTGATGATGACTTGATCAGCCATCTCTTTTTTAATTGACGATCTGAGGGCATCAATTGTTTTCTTAACCTCAAGGTATTCTCTTACCTCTTTGGTCTCCATTGCTACAAGTTTATTTTGTAGACTTCTAAGTTTATCAACTTGTTTCATGTTAATTCCTCCTTTTTTTTTGGTTAACATACTACGTATGTTATCAACTAATAAACATAAAGTAAACATTTATGACAATTAATATGCATATTAAGTATGACATATTAAGCGTCATACTTTGGGTCTCTATTGGATCGCGTGCCATTTTTTGATCGCGTGATTTGGTCGACCCCCACCCCCACATATAGGGGCGTGGCGTTTTTTTTGTCAGTGTATAAATAACTATCAGCACAAACAATTACACCCAAAATCCATTTCACCCCCCCCTCTTTTTTTGGGACCCCTATTGGGGTACTATATTGCACACAGAAA
>Ga0255752_10006580_pt1 | contig 10858 bp, 11 predicted proteins | sample 011ome_25_FD_179952 | JGI IMG/M metagenome (GOLD analysis project Ga0255752, IMG submission 179952) | Coastal salt marsh microbial communities from the Groves Creek Marsh, Skidaway Island, Georgia - 011512CT metaG (version 2) | ecosystem: Environmental > Aquatic > Marine > Intertidal zone >...
AACTTATTGCTTTTGCAATATGAGTGCCATACCTCAAGGTCATCTAAGTTAATTTTTGAATTGCTTACCTTTTGAGCGTTAGCTGGATGTTGCAACACATAACGGAATAAACTTGCTGGGTTTCTTGTTGGTCGAGTAATCCATGTGCCTGTTGCTGAATCATAGTCGGGGCAAACAGATTGAACAGTTCCAGTAATGCCGTCAATTTGACCGTTTAACTGGTCTGTTGCTTTTACCCGCAAAGCGGTCATGCACAGCTTCACACCTCTGGGTGCTACTACTGGTCTGATATTTTCAAAACCAGTTACAGATTGATAATATGCCTTGTGGTATCTTTTATACTTTACTCCGCCAGTTGTGTACTCATCTTCTGAGTCATTTGTTCTGCGTACTCGAACCTCGTATTTGCCTTTAGCAACATCAAAAGAACGAACATATGTAAATGCGTCTTTGCGTTTGTAATAAGATTGATTGCTTGAGCCAAGCGAAACTGTGTCTGCATCAGCGCGGACAATGGAACCAGCCGCAATTGTTGCCTTTAAGCCAGAATAGGTTAGATTGCATCCAGTAATAGAAGCGTCGCGCCTATCTATGGTTTGAACAATATCATTGCCGTAGACGCAAACTTGCCACAGTTCTTCTTCACCTTCTTCTATTGCTGGCAACCGGTCAAATGTAGTATTAAAGCCATAAGTATCATCTTGCAAGCGTGCCAGCAAAGAGCCTGATGGATTTGAATACTGCGAGGCAGTAAAAGAGCCATCATAACGTTTGATGTTGCAATCCTCGTCAAACGTAAACCTTGTCCAGCGATATACCTTTTCTTTTTCCGCATCAGAATCAATGTTAAACCAAGCGGAAGACAGGCTTAATGTTGTTTGTTTTGACTTCTCACGAATATCGCCCCAGTCCGTAAGTGGAGCCAACGTATCTGGGTCTAGTTGCCTGTATTGAATTTGCGCCCTAAATGGCGTGTCATACGCTTTTCCAGCGTTATCCCCATCAAGCGCAATTCTTCGTAAACCCTCGGGGAAGTAAAGAGCGACACTAATTGAGTCACATTGGTCTGACAAGACTTGTTCTCGCCAAGGACTTCCTCCAGAGGTTCCATCGCTTATCAACTCAATACCGACAGCATCTTGACTTACATCTTTTCCATAGATGCTATTGAATCTGCTTATTTCGTTTCCAGATTCAGTTTGATAGTCATTGATTGTTTCGTATTTTATGCTTTCATAGCTGGTTAGCTTTGTATCGCCAACACGCAAATCAGATACGGATAAATCACCATATCCCCAAACAAGCAACATTCTTAAATAACTTGTTGTTGAGTCACTTTCTGCGTAATTTATGGCTCCAACTGGAGGAGTAAATTTAACCTTACCCAAAACAAGAGGAATTGCGCCATAAGGGTTTGCGTTGTTTGTGCCGCCTTGTAATAAATTTTGAGACTTTGCGCCAGCATCAAAACTAGGGAGTTCTGGCAACCTTGTTGGGAATATCGCGTTGACAAGATAAGATGCCGCGACACTTACAACGGCGCTACCAACAGCCGCAGCCGTTGCCGCCGTCATACCAAATGTAGTGCCTAAATAAGAACCAACAATAGGACCTAAATAAACAATGGCAACGACAACAATAATTGCTTTAAAAGCTTCTTTTCCCGCAACAGAGCGATATTCAACACGTTGACCATGTAAAGGTTTGTATTCAAACCATTGGTCTTTGGGAATTACTTTCCCGTCAACCATGATGATGGCATTGGTCTCAATCTCTTGAGGCACGTTGTTTGCCAACTTTATGCGTTGCTCAATCTCATGGAGAGTTAAATCAGAACTAAAAACACAGTCAACACGTTGTGTTTTAAGTGGGTGAGGTACTGCTGAAACAGCCACGGCATTTGGCTGGTATCTAAAAGCACCGACAATGCGGCGCTCCCATTTGCTTGAATCAAGGCGCTCAATTACAGAGGTGCGACCTTGGGAGATGTTTAAAAACTTGCCATCACCGATGTATGTGCCAACATGGGACTCAAAGCCCATCACCTTAAAAAGGATGACATCACCCTCTTTGTAATCTTGGACTTGTACCCACCCCTCACGCTGAGTGGCAAACAATTCCTCTAGTTCAGCCTCATCACTTGTTTGTTGCTCGACAAAAGACGGGAGTTCATTGTTGAACTGCTCTTTTTGAACTAGGCGAACCAAACCCCAGCAATCAAGACCTTCCTCGCGTGTCCGACCTTTTTCTTTGTATTGGATACCGATATAGTCATTGTGCCATGCCATCAGAATAGTCCCGGAAAATAGGACGGTGTGAATGTGTGGCTCGGGAATGGTTCAATAGCCAATGATTCAACCGTCAGGTCAGCAGTTATCTGGTTAGCATTGTAACTGATGTTGGTCAAAATGAACCCGCCAAAAGTAATCTCGACAACGTCTGGGTTGCTTTTCAACACTAAGTCAATTTGGACGTTTGGTGGCGTTGTGATTGAACGAATGACTGGCGTTAAGTAACGAGTGACATCGTTAATAATCAACTGACAACGTGGAACCGATGACTCCTCCTCTGTTGGCAGAGTCAGATTAAACGGCAAAAACATATACTCGTTAGAGTTTGAGATTACGCCATATAAAACCTCGGAATCGGTTTCGCTTAGACGCTCGGTATAGTTGTCAGCAAGACGTAAGGATGGGCTAATCTCAGAGCTTGAAATTGTCAAAAGCACTATTAACGAGTCATCCGACTCCTGAGAAAACATTGCCTTAATAGCATCGGCTGAAAGGCTATTCAACCGACTCATGGCATTTGCTCCAGCGTCATTGCCACGTTCCAATAACCTATGGCTGATTCACTTATTGTGTATAAGCCACCCTCAGAAGATGGAACAATTCTTACCTCCACATCATCGCCAGTTCTGGGGTGTGGGAAATAAAAGCGAGAAACGCCACCTATTACTTCAACAAAAGCCTCCAATTGCTCGACTTGTGATGTTGACATAATGAATGTCATAGCCATTTGATTGGCTTTGTTGCTTCGCTTGCGTATCTTCGCAGCACCAGCATCCATAGGCGAGACAAGATAATTGTAGCCAAAGGACTCACTAAATGAGCCTGAGACTGGTGATTGCGGCAACCCTGCCGCCCATGTATATGATGCCGCCATTATCGCCCTGCCAACATAGGTGAAGCGCCAAAAGTGTTCCTAATTGCGCTATTTGTCCGTGAGCCAGCGCGTGAAATTTCACCCGCCACCATATCGCCAATCGTAACATCAATCCTGCGCCGTCCACGGCTGTCGACTGTCTCTTTGGCTGTTGCTTGAGAGTTGCTGTTGTTAATGATATTTACGGATACTCCACCGCCACCCATAGCATTGTTAGGGATGATTGAGCCAGACTGGTTAGGTACAAACATCTCCATGCCTCGCTCACCAACCATGTAAGGCTTGCCAGCCTGCACTGAGCCTCCGATAGCTTTCATTGGCGGCAAGGGTACACTAGGCGCAGAGGCTTGCAATTTAAACATTTGAGCCAGTGGTGCAGTAATCCGTTGTTGGATAACCATCCGAATCAAGTCATTGATGACGCTATTTGCCATTGACTTAAACGCATCTTTGACGCTCATGGTTCCATTGACCAAGCCGACCAAAGAATCCTCAAGAGCAGTCATGCCACCAACAACCACGCTTTCCATTGCTTGATTGAGTGTGGGCATACTGTCAGCAAAATCCTTTAGTGGACTCTTGACCTCAACAAGACTTTCTTTGATGGTTTGCAATTCTGCTGGCAATGAGTTTTGACGCTTGCCACGTTGTTCTGGGTCAAGGTAGCCTGAAAACTTTATTTTGTTAGCATCAATAACAGCTTGATTGGCTTTTTCTAATTCTTCACTAATAACTTGCAACTCATTAGGCAATGCTGTCTGGCGCTTGCCACGCTGTTCTTGGTCAAGATAGCCAGAGAAGTTTTCATTAAATTTTTTAAGTGCGTCATCCCTTAAAGCATCTTTTATTGCTTTAATTTTTTGCTCAAGATTTTGATATTTTTTATCGAGCTGTGGCGCAAGTTTTACGTTTGCTTGCTCAGCAGCGGTTAAGCCCTCCCAAGCGGCTTTTGCTTCTGCATCCCACATTTCATCAGTTTTGATTTTGGGAATGATTGGTTTAGCTGTGCCAGATAATCTTGCAGTCTCAGCGGCAGTTTGATTATCATTACTGTTTCTAAGTGCTACTATTCGTTGCCAATATTGGAACTGAGCTTTTGCTTCTGCAATGGCACTTTTTGCATATCGCTTAGATAGCTCGTTTCCAGACTCCATTACCTTGTTTAATCGTTCAAACTCGGTTCGATATTTTGCGAGGTTTTCTTCTGGGGTTGAAAACAAAGTATCCCAGCCAGTGCTAAGAATAGACCTTAGCGTGCCACCAAGCTCGACCAACTCCGTCATTTTGTTGATGACGCCAGTGATTGTGAGCGTTAGGGAAACTAATGCCCCATTCAACCCAGCTTCGCCAATGGCAACAGCTAGCGTATTGGTCGCATCACCAAGGTTTGAAAATGCGCCATTTAGTGTTTTTGATTGGCGCTCAATAGCACCAGCAAACTTTGTCTGACCTAGCTTATTTAAATAAGCCAGCATTTCCTCAGAGTTTTTATTGATGGTCTGAGTAACGCCACCAAAAGTTAACTTGATCTTGTTGCCTTCAGTATTGGCTTTAATACCAAACTCTTTAAGGCGCTCAAATTCACCAACAGCCGCATCCGCAACCGCCTCAATAAATTGATCTAGGCTTTTGCCTGTGCCAGAAGCAATGTTTCCAAAGGCAGTTAGGGAATCGATGGATGGCGTAATTCCTCGAGCAACTAGCTTATTAAACCCGCCAACTACTTCCTCTAACGCAAATGGAGTTGTTGCGGCAAAGTTTCTAAGGACTTGAAATTGTTGCGCTGCCGCTTCAGCAGAGCCTGTAAACGTAATTAGGCTTGCTTGTAGGCTCTGAAATGAACGGTTGGCATCTACAACGTTTTTGACTATTAAGCCAGCACCAATTGAAGCCAACGCTCCTTGAACGCTAAAAACAGCAGAGCGTAAGCCGCCCAGTGATGTCTTTACGCTCTTAAAAGCACCAGCGGTTTCGTCTTTCGCTCTTAACCGAATGTTAACGTCATTGACCGCCATGTTTTTCCTCTTTCAGTTCAAAATAGGCAATCCATTCGTGCAACTCGGTCACAGAGATTTGCTCAATCTCCTCAATCGTCTTGTGCAAACGGTCTGCAAGCGCAATCAAGTTGAGCCGCAAGCCGTCTGCCTTCAGTCGTTTCCCAGTTGCTCCACCGACTCAACGGTTGAGAACATTTGCCCCGCAATCGCAGAGATAAGCGTTACAGGTTCGCGCATCAAGAAAGGCTTGTCTTCCAACGTGAACAGCTTTTCGCCATCCTTGTCTTCTGCCTTCATAATCAGCAAATCAACCATTGCCGCCACAGTAGGATTGCTCATAAAGTCTTTATGCTTGCGTTGCAACCTGTCAACGTCAGCACAAGTCAATGAGCCTGTGTAAATGGCTAGTGGAGCATCATCACCCCACTCAGCCACTTCAATCATACTGCGATTGCTTTGCCGCTTCGCGGCGATACGTTGTCCTAATGACATTAGGCGACCGTATCAGTAGTCAATGCGCCAGTGCCTTGAATCGAAATTGATGCTTCGACCATGCCATCAAATGATGAGTTAACGGTCAGACCAGTAACGATTGCAGAGCCACTCAGGTATGTGTCGCCAGAGGTTGAGCCTTCTGGGTATGCACCAAAAGTAATCTCTGAGCCGACAGTCATAGCGGATTGACCATTGGTGTCTGTTTCGTCCCAATACACTTCAACAGAGCCACTCCATGAGGTCAGGCTGGGTTTGTATGTACGGGCGGCATCGCCCATCGTGGTATCTTCGATAGTGTCAGCGGTTGAGCTGATTGAGAATGAACGGACTTCGGCGACAGCGTTAGCGCCTACCTTGACGGTTCCTTCTGAGCCTTTATGTGTAGCCATGATTTTGCCTTTCGGTTATCGGGACTTATACAGTCCCACGGGTGAAATTATACTGAACTCTTGCGGTTACGATAACCCCTCCAATCGGGTCAATTGAGCCTTCATCAGTCTCAACCGAAATGATTTGAGTGTCAAGCGCATAGCCCCCGCGAGTTCGGTCTACGTCTAGCGCGTTCTCCATCGCCTCAACCAACTGGTTGCGTGCGGTGTCCAATGAGGTAGCCTTGACGTAACCAATCATTTGGTAATCAATGCTGCCCTCGCGTAATATGTCTGAGCCGCCAATGGTGGCATCCTCGCGTGTCTCTGTGGAGGACTGAACCAGAATGGCAGGGAATTGTGCGTTTGATAGCTTCTCGAAATCAAAAGGCTCACGGGTGACGTACTTGGCTTGCACAGGCGTAGTCATAGCCCTCAGCGTAGTCACGATGTTTGCGGCAATTGATTCTCGTTTACTCATACTTTAATTCGCTTAAAAAAGAACTTCCGCAATCTATCCTGCTCAAGCGCGTTAAAACCAAAGAACGGTCTGGTCTTATTGTTAAACGCTGCCTTCTTTGCCTCTGTTGACCGTGTAAAGTAAATCTTGGCAACGCCAGACTTAACCTTTGCACTAGCCATTGCACCAAGCATCTCGCCTCGTAAACTAAGGTTCACGGGGCTGGTGGGTGCGCCACCGAATCCTATTGTCCTATCAGTAGAAGCCCAACCCTGACCTTTACGTTTAACGTACTCAGGCGTATATGCTTTAAATGCACCAGAGTACCCAACGCCTTTTTTTGTCCTATCCAAAATCACATCTGTACCGAACTGAGCCGTTTGAATCAATGCTCGGTCAACAGCCTGCGGCATTGACTTCTGCATCTTTGATAGTTCTCGCTCCAACTTCTTGGAGTCAAAAACCATATTTATGTTCATCGGTATAGGCGTCCGTGGTTAATCGGGCGCTTTTCCTCGTCGGTAATCACTGAGTCATCATTGGCATCGTATTCAACGCCATCCTGCAAAACGCTCTCAAGTTCCTCCGAATATCGGCTTTTGTAAAACTCAATCATGTTTTGGAAACGGTCACCATCAACCCAGTTCGTGAGTTTAGGCAAAGCGTACTTCCACAGCACCAGATAAGACGCTGTTTTAGTCCATTGAGAACCCGTTAGCAGGGTAGCGTCCATCTCAGACGCCAACTGCAATTTGGGATACCACTTAGACCGAATAACACGCTCAATATCGGCTTGAGCCAATGCGTGCTCATTAGCGAATGAGGCAATGCCAAAGTCCAGAATATCTGGAACGATTGCTTGCAAGTCTGAATCTGTGCTGAACGCCATTTGTTAATCCTCAGTTAAAAGACGCCCCCACACCACTATGATGCAGGGGCTTTCTTTTACTTACAGACCAGCGTCAAAGTACATCTCAACGCCATAAGAATCGTCCAACTCACCGACACCGTAGATGGCGGTAGCGTTCAATTCCCATGCGCGGTTAGATGCGTCACGCTGTGGCTCGATGTTGAAGTCACGCTTCATTGCCAAAGCCAAGGCTTCAGGAGCGAAAATCGCGCCTTTAGCATCGCCTGAACCATCGATAGTCACGTTAGCAGACTCGAAAATGTCGATGCCAGCGATAGTGCCGACATAGCCATTACGCATTGCTTCGTTCTGCAAGTCACCGCCATTGGGGTTGGCAAAGGTGTTTGTCAGGTTAGCTTTCAAAGCGTAAGTCTGATAGGGGTGGAACACACCAACGATGCGACCCATTACCTTGTTAGCACGCAGGGTTGCAGCGGCTTGGAACAGGTAAGCGGCAGACAGTTCGGTAGTCGTAGCACCCAAAGAGCTTGAGAAGCCATCGAACAGAGCGATAAGGTCTTTGTCCATCTTGGTAGCGATAGCGTTACCCAACACCGTACCGAGTTCTTCAGCAGGGTTGCCAGCGCCCATTGCGGCGAGGTCAGTCAACAACACTTGTGCGCCAACTTCAGCAACCGTGATAGACACGCTTGAAGTTGAAACAGCGGTAGATGACATATCCGTACCTTCGGTCAGCGCGGCGGCTGTGATGGCTGGATACTTGGGCACTTGAACTGTTTTACCAGCTTGTGCGTCGATGTTGTAGACGGTAACGAGGTTACGCAACAGAGATTGCTCTTCTGCGGTGTAACGTGCTTGTGCGACGATATTGACAAACAAGTCGTCTAAGGTGCTTGAGGTGGTTGCTGCCATGATTTAACTCCAGAAAAAAAGAAAGTGGTTATTTGCGCTTTTTACTGGCGGCAAAGGCTTCACGCCCACCGTTTTCCCAGTTACTTAGCATCTGAGCCACAGAACTTGGCTTCTGTGTCGAGCCTCCAGCATTGCCACTTGAGCCAGCACCACCAGCGGAGGCGCGAACAAAATGAGGATTAGCCGTTAAGAATTCTTCCATCAGTTCATTGACTGATAGCAATTCACCGTTGTCATTGTAGCGAATACTTCCGTTCTTATCAAGAATCTCGACTTGACCGTCATCGCTCAATCTGGTTTGACCTTTTAGCAAAGCCGAAACCTGTTCGGGTGAAACTGCATTTTTAGTTGATGCGGCATTTAATAACGCACCATCAACCTGAATCTGGTGTAGCTTTGCAGTCAACGATTGAATTGTCATGTCTTTCTTTTCGACAGTCTTTTTCAATACGTTTTCAAACTCGCCACGTTCCTTCTGGCGCTCTAACTCGGCTTGCTCACGTTCTGCCAAAACGCGCTTTGCTTCGTCAATGTCTACGCCATCGGTCATTTTCTCAAACCGCTTACGCTCTCGCGCTAAACGCTGCTCAAGAATCTTATCTACATCCGCTTGCGTGAATGTCTTACTTACCCCACCGCCTGATTGTTCATCGCTTGGTGTACTTACTTCATCATCCATGATTTCATCGCTCATGTGCGTATCCTCTTTCGAGTGGTTAAAAAACAATTACTTGGATTTCTTCTTTTGTGTAGAGGGAATCCAACCCGTTTTGCGTAATGTACCATAAACGTAAGCATTAGTTCGCTCTTCGCCCAAACGCTTTTTCTTGGCTTCTTTACGCAATTCCATTTCTAGCTTCTTTGGCATGGCTAACCCCTAAGTTGAAACGCCTTCTGGGACTTCTTGCTCGACATAGGGAACTTCAGCAGCTATTGCCTCAAGAATCAAATCTTCTATGTCGCCAGAGGTTGCATAGTTGATGCCAGTGATAACAGGCTCAACACCAAATTTATCTATATGCAACTGAATAATGTCTTTAAATTCAAGAACCTTCATTTAAATACTCCTTAATTATTTCATCAAACCTTGTCGCCATGTTGGGCATCCTTTGCTGCACAAGCTCCCAATACTTTGTATTTCTCAATGCAAATAGGTTGGCAAAAGCCTCTTGTTGGCGAGAACCCTTCCGCTTGTAATAAGAAGTTCCATGTCCATGACCTCCAAACATTGTCCACATTTTGCCGTGGCTTAGTGCGTCAACAATATCAGAGTAGTTGCCAAGTTCATCGTCTTTTAATACCTTTTTTCGTATCGTATTACCATAAGAATTTGTTACTTCTTTGAAATCATAAATTTCGGCTTGAAGTGACTTAACTGAATTTTCAAACATTGCCGCCTTGTGCAGATTTAAACCTTTCCTGTCTAATTCATAAGCTGCAACAAAAGCCTTGTCGGTAGCCGATACGCCAAAAACACCAGCATTGCCAACTTTTCTGCCAATTTCAAAGTCAACGTGATGACCATACTCATGCCTAACGATTGACCCGCCATCCTTCAGCGGTCGAGCGACCAACTTTCTTTTAGATGGTTGGTAATAACCTCTTTCGCTTTCAATCGCATATTCCTCAATTGGCGGCAACTTATTGACAAGCCTGATTTGGTCGTCAGAAAGTGCGTTCATTGAGGTGGCAAAATCGCCAATTTGGTTTGATGATTTCAGATTGGCAGGAATTTGATATAGGGGTTTACCCTCGGTTATATCTTCTACAACAGGCGGCGCATCCTCTAGCTCCGTGAAAACAGGTCGCCAATGATGGCGGCAGTTATACCCACCACGGACAATGAACGGGTCACCCGATGATTTTCCAGCCCAGTTTCCAGACCAGATTTCCCTGATTTGCTCCTCTGTGTAAGTCTTACCAGAGTGGGTGCGGCAAAACTCCCGTGTGTCGTTAATGTTTGAGCCGTAATACAGCCAAGCATCAGCGCCCGATTCCATGCCAGTCTTGGTGACGATAGACGCATCAAACTGCATTAGCGAGTCATGCACCATTTGGCTAGAGTAGCGGCGCATATTGTTACCTAGCTTGTCAGCGGCATAAATGCTGTGTAGCTTTCTGATTGCTTCCTCTGCGGCGGCTCCACCAGCGTTGGCAATATTCACCAGTTTCTGAATCTCAACTTGGTCAGATTGGGCATATACGCCGTTAATCTTTTGGCGAATAGCCTTCACAGACTCGGCTGCGCTACGTCCTGAGATGGTGTTTTGGTAGACCTCAGTGGCTAACTCATTAAGGAAAGTGCTGGCAATATCCTGAAAGCCTTGGAAAGATTGAGTCTTTAGTGCCCTAATGACATCATCGGTCACGCCAACAAAATCACCATATTGATTGAGCATATTCCCAGCAGACACTGCGGCTTGGGTGTACTCATCAACGATTCGGCTGGATTCTGTAAGGTAGTTGGTCTGGATTGCGGCAGATATGTCTTTTCGTGCCTGAATAGCCCATTCCAAATCAAACAGCGCACCCTGCTTTAGTGGTGCTTTGCCAATTAGATTAGCAAGCGAATCTTCCAGAGCGGTTAAAG
>Ga0255752_10006584_pt1 | contig 10850 bp, 10 predicted proteins | sample 011ome_25_FD_179952 | JGI IMG/M metagenome (GOLD analysis project Ga0255752, IMG submission 179952) | Coastal salt marsh microbial communities from the Groves Creek Marsh, Skidaway Island, Georgia - 011512CT metaG (version 2) | ecosystem: Environmental > Aquatic > Marine > Intertidal zone >...
TATGAAATTACTAATAAAATTAAAAAATCCCATCACTAGTAATATAAGTATAAAAAAATGTAATGTTGATACTATAAAATAAAATTTATATTTATCTTCAAATTTTTGATTATCATATACTACTTGTTTCCATTTTTCTTGTGCTGCCCCATGTATTGATATAGAAGCTCTTAATTTTCTTTTTTGTTCTTTAATATTATTTTCTAATACCTCTATTTTATTTTTAATATCATATTTTTTAATAAATTCATCTGTATTCGTTTTATAAACACCCTCTAAATCCACTATATTTTTATTGTGTATTTGTATAGGATTTTCACCATCATTGTCGTGTTCGTGATTTAAAATATTATTTAAAGTAGGTTCTGTATCTTCCATATTATATTATATTATTTTTAATATCAAAATATTAATATATATATATATATTATTTATTATTATTTATTATATTTTATCATATATTATAATTTATAATAGTTGATAATAATTTATAATAATTTATTTACTTAATAATTATTTTTATTACATCATTTTATTTTCATTATTAATGTTTTCAGTCATTATTTTATCATTATTAGAACTAAATAAATTATCTTCTTTTTTCTTTAATTGCATCATTTTCCTTTTTCTAGTTACAAATGGTTTAAAATTTATATATAATAGACTTATTATTACAAATATTAATACACCAATATTAATATTTTTTAATAACATTGTTTTGGTAGTTTGACTTTCTAGTAATGTGTCATTACTACTCATATTTTCAGTAATCTTGTTTGTTTTACGTTCATATTCTTCTATTTTACTGTCTAATTTATACTTTTCTTCTAATAATTTTGTAAATTTCTGTTCTTCTGCTTCTATTTTATCTTTATCATATCTTAATTTTTTTTCATCTATTAGTAATTCCGCAATTTTTTTTTCAAAACTATGTAATTCAGTATTATTATTTGCGTGACTGTCAGCTGTAGTCTCTATTACTTTCATTTTTTCTTGATGACATTCTATGATTTTATCTAATGGTTTTTTTCTTGCTTCTTTAAATACTTTATAATTATTATCTATTAATTCACTCTTAGAATTTAAAATCTCTAATGAATCTTTAGCTGCTTGTACCAATTTATCTGCATTACAACTAGACATAATATTAATTATATTATTCTATACTATTAATAGTACTATATAAATACACTAGATTATTTATAAATATAAAATATAAAAATAATAAATAAAATATAAAATTGAATTTATTAAATAAAATCCTACATAATTATTACTTTATAACAAAATACATAATAATGAAACTTCCGACATTAATACAAAAATCTTGGAGAATTAATAGTAATACTACTAGAATAGGTTTAAGTAATTCATTAAATGTTAATATAAATAGGAGTACAAGTATCCCTATTTTATTTATACCTAAAAAATGTGTTATTGAAACAATTGGAAAAAAAATAAGGAAAAATCAAATAATTGCTTCATTCTATAATGAAGTAACAAGATGCGAGTACTTATTCTACTCACCAATTAAAGGTACTATTGTTAATAGAAATGAAACACTTCTTACTAATTTAGACTCCATATATATTAATAAAAAAAATAATGATAATTGGATAATTGATATTGAACATTATAATGAAAATAATGAACCGCATTTTGAAAAAAAAATGAAAAATGATATTAAAACTAAATATCACTGGTTTTACTAATTAAATAAATATTCATAAATATTTTTACTAGCGCTTAATCCTAGGTTGCGCTTTCCTGTAATTTCTATATTTTTTAATAAATTTATTTTTTCTTCTTCTGTTTCTAAACTTTGATAAGCATCAAATAAATCACCCAATGTTTTATATATTTTAATAATTTCTGTTGCCATTTTGTAACTAATACCAGGTACAACTCCCAACGCCATACACTGTGCGGTTATAGGTTCTATATTTGCCTTCTTTGACGCTTTTAAGGTTTCAATATATTTGATAGGTTGTATTTCGTTTTTAATATTATGTAAATCCTCTTTTATTAATCTTTTATATAATCTTATTAAAAAATCACCAGTATCACAAAACGAATCCGTTTTTATAATATGAATATTATCGCGCAACGATATACTAATTAAAGCTCCTTGATAAATTGATTTCTCATATGGCTTTAAATAATGGCTAGAACCCTCAATAATATAAAAAAATGTACCTATTTTTTTTTGTTCTATTTGTGATAATATACGTCCTTTCTGTTCTTTATAACGCCCGTCTTTTATAGAAGCTAGTAAATCTTTCACTGTTTTACGTTCTATAACATAATCTATAAATGTTGATGTTTCTGTATTGTTAATTAAATATTGTATATCACCTAATAACAATTGTTTCTTTTCATATGATATTTCTTTTTTTGTTTCTAAATATGCTATTAATTTATTTTCCCTGTTATCTATCCTAATATTAATATTTCTAGTATTAGACATTGTTATATTAAGAATAATATTATATTAAAAACTAAATATATTAAAATAGTATATTAATCTTTATATTTTTCTTTAAATAATATTTCTTTTAATACTTTATTAACATTTTCTTGTTTTTTAACCATTTTAGTATTTATTATATCCATATATTCTAATAATTCACTATCAACTATATCTTCTATTGCTTTTTCTTTTCTTTTTATATTAAAAAACTGTATTGCTTTATTTAAAAGACCATCATTGTTGGAATTATTATAGTTTTCAATATATTTAAAAGATATTAAATCCATTAATAAATTTCCACAATCTATACAATCTTTATTTCGTAATTTAATATATTGTTTATTAAGTTTTTTCGTTTGTTTTTTCTTTATTGAATTATTAATTGATAAATCATAAAACTTAATGCGGACTTCTAACTTTTTATTATTAGTATTAACAATAATATTTTCTGGTGTTATTTTTTGATGGTATAAACCCTGACTGTGTAATATTGCCAGACCCTCTAACATTTTTTTTACTAAATGTTTAATTATAACTTTATAGTTTTCATTATCCATTTTTAACATTTTTTTTTTTAATTGTTGTAAATTATATCCAGAATAATATGGAAATAATACATATAAATCGCCGTTTTTGAGTTTGTAATCTAGTACTGGATTAATATATTGGCGCACACTTCCTATTTTATATATTTTTTCCATTATTTTATAATATTTTTGAATATATGGTTTTGTAACTGAAGCTGAATTTGGTATTTTTTTACATATTAACTTTTTGTTACTAGATTTTGTATTGATGTTTGTATTTTTAATTAAAAATATAGTACCTCCACAAGAAGAACCTAGACATTTTTTTACTACTAAATTTTTATCCATTAAAGATACTACTGATTGAATTGATTTTATACTTGTATTTGATGTTTGTGTTTTATCCAAATCTTTTAAATTATATGTTAAAAAAGTTGTCATATCTAATATATTTTATCTAGTAGATAATAGATTCTCTATTATAATATTATAATATTATAATATTATAAATATATGAAAAATAATGAAAAATAATGAAAAATAATGAACAACTTATGTCATTTCATTATATTGAAATTCTGGAAGGATACTACCTACATTAGTTTGTCTTACATCTCTTTCCGATGTCGCAATATCTCCATATTGTGTTAATTCTAGAACATTCGTATGTGTACCAGAATCATATAATGGAACAGCACTTAAATCATTATTATAATGACAAACAGGTGGTCTTTTTTGTGGTACATTCCACATTCTTGGATCTATATAAGAATAACCGTGTGGTTTATTATCCAAACTAGAATAATATTTATCTATTAAATGACCCGAACTCATTGGATTTACATAGACTCGTCCTCTTTCTCTTTTACGAGCTTCTAAGCTACTTTCCATGTTATCTGGATTATAATTACCTCTTGAAGCATATCTAAATGAATTAGATGTTCTTCCAGACGAAGAAGTATTACCATTACCATTACCATTACCATTACCATTACCATTACCATTACCATTACCATTACCATTACCATCACCATCACCATCACCATCACCACCTAATATATTACTTACATCGCTACCCAATGATTTACTTACTTTATCTTCTTGTGCTTTTGCTAGTTTTCTTTTAAGAGCTTCTGCCTCTGCTTTTGCTTTTTCCGCTGTTGCTCTTTCTTTAGCTAAAGCATCTCTTTGTGCTTTTTCTGCTGCTGCTTTTTCTGCTGCTGATTTTTCCGCTGCGGCTTTTTCTGCTGCTGCTTTTTTACGTTTTTCTTCTTCTAATTTAGCTCTATTATCTTTTTCTGTTTTTAATTTTCCACAAATATCTTCTTCTAATCCACAATCATTACATAAACCTAATTTAGTATTTATTATTAAATCTTCTGTTTGTTTTAATAATTTTGCTGGATATTTATCATCTTTTAGTCTCATTTCTCTTAATAATGACCTAAGTATTTCCTTTTTGATTATTTCATTAATAAGAGTTTCTTTATCTAATGCTTTTCCATCATCATCGTCAGTTTTAATTGATAAATCAGTAGCTATTTTTTTAATACCAGCGGCATTTGTCTCTTTAAGTGTTGCATCATAATTTTTAATCATATTCGTTTCAATACAATCGCCAAATAATTTTTTATTTGTTTCACTATCACATATATCTTTTATTTTTTTTTTATCATCATCTGTCAAATCATCTTCTGATTTATTCTTAAGATTATCACATTCTATATATTTTGATTCTTCTATTGTTGGTAATGTCCAACATACTTTTTCGCCCTTTTCTATTCTTCCTATGTATTTTTTTAATAAATCCATTCGTTTTTTATCCTTTTTAACACCAGATATTCTAGTTTTATATACGGCTTCTCTTTTTTCATCTTTACATTTCTTTTCAATATCATCTTTTTCTAAATCACTATCACTAAAAACATCATTATTTTGAAATCCCTCTTCTCTATTTCTATATTTTTCTACAAATCCCATACAAAGTACAAAAGTTAATATACATATTATACATATTACTACTTTATTATTCATATTAATATTCTTTTGGTATTCTAAGTATGCACATACTAATATTAAAACTACTATAACTAATGGTAAAATCATTTTTAGTTTCTTTATTTATATTAATTAACGATATTAATTAACAATATTAATTAAATATATTAAAAATATTAAAATTTTAATAATTAATATTAATTATTAAATAATATTGATATAATAATATTAATAAATAATAAAAAAATATTATTATACTTAAAAAAATTGATCCATAAATTTAATTTCTTTTTGATTATTACTTTCTATCTTTAAATCTGGATTTTCATCACCAATAGCATCTATAATACAACTTTCTAATTGGTGATTACCAGAACTTAAATCATTAATTAAGTCTTTATTTTTTTCTATATCTTTTTCTGATTTTGAATAAGCAAAACAAGTATTCATTCTAGAATTAAATGGTGATATTTTTTTAGAACAAGCTCTTTCATAATTTTCTGTAGGGTCATCCGTCGTTTTTTTAATTAATAAATTAGTAATATTTAAAGGAGGTGTACTAGTACTTTTACGGAATTTTTCTGCTTCATCTAATGTTTCAAATATTAAGGGATTTTGTCTTCCTATAACTAAATCTCTTGAATTATATAAATAAAATAGATTACCGTCTGTTAATAAATAATCATAAACTAAGTTTTTATTTTTATTTTCATCTATAACACTTAATCCATCTATATTAAATTGATTAACTTGAAATCTATTTTGAAATCCATCTCTATTAGAGGTATAAATACAATATATTAATATAATTACTAAAAGTATAATAACAATGCAACTATCGTTATACATTTCAACTAATAATTGTTTATTTATTAAATTTTAACAATTAACTGTTAATTATTAATTATTAATAATTATTAATAATTAGGTATATATATTATTAAACTAGATTTATATTTTAATTATATTTATATTTTTACTTACTTTTTATTTAGTAATTTCACTTCTGGAAAACCACTTTTTTTAGTAAGATTAAGTTTTGTTATATTTGGATATTTTTTAATTAAATATTGTGCAGATTTCATTGCTTCTTTTTTTCTATCTTTATTTTCTTCTTGCATACCCCCTTTATTTTTATAATAGGATGTTTCTATAGTTACATTATTAAATCTAATTACTGATTTATCTAATGTAAAATATTGAAGGGTTCTTTGTGTATCCTCTTTTTCATCAATTGTTAATTTTAATTTATTAGAATGTCTATTTATTATACCAAACATTGGACCTGTAATAAATCTTAAATCTGTTGTTATTTTTGGAAACATAAAGTAAGCATTATTAACTGGATATACTCCCCATAAATAAGAATTATTTTTAATAGATTGTTGAAATGCTTCTTTAATAAATTTATCTAGATTACTAATGGTTTGTAACTTATTTTCTTTTCTATTTTTAATATTGTAATTTATTAATTGATTAACAGATTTAATATCATCATCTAATTGAACTATTTTAGAGTTTATTGGAAAATATTTAGATATAAAATTTCGTTGATTTTTTAATCCTTTTTTCCCTATTATTATATTTTTATGATATTTTTTATCTAGAGACTGACTATATTCTTTATATTCTGTTTTATTAGCCACAAAAATAAAAATTTTTCTTGGAGATATTTTAGAATTTTCTAGTACTTTTAAAGTATGTGTTTTAATGAGCTGTGGTCTTTTATAAGATGGAATAACAATTATGTAATTAGACATAATATTTACTATAATATTTACTATAATATTTACTATAATATTTACTATAATATTTACTATAATATTTATTATTATAATTATTTATTATGATTAATATTAATTTGAAAAGTATAGTTTAAAAAATAATAAAATTTAAATGTAAAATTATGCACCAACTTCAAATGGTTTTCTATTAACATCTGGTTCAATAGTAGTTTGCATCCAAGGACTAACTTTAACTTGTGGATTTGGAGGGTCACTTCTGAGTTGTCTATTTGCGTTTCTAAGAGATTGACCAACAGTATTGACACCGACGTGATATCCAGCTGTTAAAAAGTTTTTATCTCCAAGAGAACCTTGACCATTTGGATTAACTTGTGCCCATTTACTATTAGCGTCAGATGGTAATAAATCACCAGATGATAAAACATCTTTAGGATAGCACTCAGCTGGTAAATTATTTGGATTAGCATTATTAGATTGAGCTACTTCTTGTTGATTAGAACTTGTATTATCAGATGGTTGTGGTCCACTGTTTTGGAAACCTTCAAATTCTTTATTAAGAAAATCTGGGATATTGGTACCATTACCATTACCATTACCATTACCATTACCATTACCATTACCATTACCATTACCATTACCATTACCATTACCATTACCATTACCATTACCATTACCATTACCATTACCATTACCAGTATTACCATTACCAGTATTACCATTACCATTACCAGTATTTAATCCTCCACCAGGAAGAGTAGCACCAGGAAGAGTAGCACCAGGAAGAGTAGCACCAGGAAGAGTAGCACCAGGAAGAGTAGCACCAGGAAGAGTAGCGGCACTCTTAGCAAGACTATTACCAGTAGTAAGACTACTAAAATCAGGGTTTACTTCTTCGGCTTCTTCTTCGGCTTCGGCTTCGGCTTCGGCTTCAAGAGGATGATGATTTTCACCCAATGAGTCGTGTAGGAGTTTCATTTCTTCCCCATTATGAAATCCTTCTTGAGTGTTACCACATATTCCATTACCATTTAAGTACGAAACTAAAAGGTAAATAACTAAACCTACAACTACGACAACCAATAACATTTTAACATTTTTATCTTCTAACGAATTATTATTAGCCATATTGAAAAAAATTATAAATTAATTATATTTATTATAATATATATATATTTTTATTTTTAGAAATTAATTTTGGCGAATAAATTAAATTAATTAATTAATTAAATAAATAATAAATATAAAATATTAAATTAAAATTTTTTTATTATGTATTAAAAATAAAATTGACTGGTAAATTATTTAGTATTATATTAATTAATTATTAGTTTTTTATTATATAAACAATTTTAATTATATTTTTATTATAATTATTTTAGTTTAATTATTTTAGTTTAATAATTTTTAATTAATATTTAATTTATAAATTAAATATGAAATCTTTTTTTAAAAAAGGTGTTATTGAAGCTGGATTAGATGAAGTAGCGAGAGGTTGTCTGTTTGGAAGAGTTTATGCCGCATCTGTTATATGGAGAAACGACAAAGATTTAGATAATTTATTAAATGAATTTAATACAAAGAAAATGGTTATTAAAGATAGCAAAAAACTAAAACCACAAAAACGTAAAGAACTAAGAGATTATATTGAAACTTTTGCTTTAGATTACAGTGTAGCATGGGCTTCTCAAAAAGAAATTGATAAATATAATATTAGAAACGCTACATTTAAAGCAATGCATCGTTCTTTAGATAATCTAATAATAAAACCACAATCATTAATAGTTGATGGAAATGATTTTGAAATTTATAAAATGACTACACATCAATGTATTATTAAAGGAGATGATAATTATACTAGTATTGCTGCTGCTAGTATTCTTGCTAAAGTGTATCACGACGAATATATTGAAGAATTAGTTAAAAATAATACAAATTTAAAAAAATATGATATTAATAACAATATGGGCTATGGAACTAAAAAACATATTGATGCTATTAAAAAATACGGAATTACAAAATATCATAGAAAAACATTTGGTATTTGTAAAAATTATTAACACTATTTAGAATATTTTAAAAAATGATTTATTAAAAATAAATTAAACAATTATAATTATTAAACTATTAAATTAACATAATCAAATATAGAATATAAAATATAAAATATTAAAAATGAGATTTTCTATAATTGTAGGCTATACATTTAATAATAATGGAATTGGAAATAAAGGACAACTTCCTTGGAGATTAAAAAATGATATGTTATATTTTAAAGAAAAAACATCAACTATTATTGAAGATGAAAATATAGAATATATTAATAGTGTCATTATGGGTATGACAACTTGGAATAGTATTACTGAAGGTAATAAACCACTTAAAAATAGACTTAATATTGTTATTACTAGAAAGACTATTAAAAGCAATAATAAATTTATAATTTATACAGATTGGAATAATTTACTTAATGTAATAATTGATTTTAACAATAAAAAACATATTATAAATAATAAAATATTAAAAATACAAACAAACTTTATTATTGGAGGGGAAAGTATTTATAGAATCGCACTAGATAAACTTGATATAGAAACTATATATACTACTGAAATTTATAAGGACACTCATTGTGATACGTTTTTCCCCAATATTTATGAGTTAGTTGGTAGTAACAAATTTAAAATTAGTAATTGTAGTAAGTTTCAATATGACAATGAAATTTATTATAGATTTATTACTTATACTAATATTGAATTACTTAATAAATCGTATAGGGTTTGGGAAAATAAAGAAGAAAAAATATATCTAGAAAATATGAAAGATATTTTAGAACGTGGTATAGAAAGAGATGATAGAACAGGTATTGGTACAATTAGTAAATTTGGTATTATGATGAAATATGATTTACAAGATACTTTTCCTATTTCCACTACTAAAAAAATATTTTTAAGGGGTATTTTTGAAGAATTAATGCTATATTTAAAGGGTTATACTGATAATAAAATACTTAACGATAAAAATATAAATATATGGAATGGTAATACTAGTAGGGATTTTCTTAATAAAAGAGGATTAAAAGAATATTGTGAAGGAGATATGGGAGAAACTTATGGTTTTAATTTTCGTCATTTTGGTGGAGAATACAACGGTTGTAAAGAAACATACCCTTCTAATTATGGATATGACCAATTAAAAAATGTAATTAATCTTATTAAAAATGACCCCACAAGTAGGCGTATTATTATTAATTTGTGGAATCCTAAAACACTTCATAAAGCAGCACTTCCAAGTTGTCTTTGTATGTATCAATTTTATGTAGACACTCAACATAAACTACTTAATCTACAGATTTATATTAGAAGTACTGATTATTTCTTAGCAAATAATTGGAATACTTGTACTGCTGCTTTATTTGTTCATTTAATTTGTGCGTTAACATTTATTGATTTAAAACCAGGTGAATTAAGTGTTGTTTGTGGGGATAGTCATATTTATAAAACACACGTTTCACAAGTGCGTGAAAATTTAAAGAGAGAACCATATCCATTTCCTAAATTAATTGTTAATAATAAAAAAGATAAGATTACTAGTTTTGAATGGGAAGACCTTAAATTAATTGGTTATAGGTCGCATTCTAGTCTAAGTGTCCCAATGGCAGTTTAAATATTTATTATATTTATTATATTTATTATATTTATTATATTTATTATATTTATTATATTTATTATATTTATTATATTTATTATATTTATTATATTTATTATTCTAATAATTCATTTTTTTTATATTTTTATATTATATACAATAAAATTATAAATAATAAATAATATATAATTTAAATATGGTTAAAAGAAGATCATCTAAATCTAGGCGTGCGTCTAAAGGTATTAAAAGAAAACACACTAGAAAAGTGAAATCACCAGTTGTTAAAAGAAGGAAAACAAAAACTTCTAGAAAAAGAAGTAAGTCACGCAAATTAAGTAGAAAGGGTAAATCATCTAAAAATGGGGGTGCTATAAGATTTCCAAGTGAATATTTTGGTAAAAATAGTGGCCGCTATGGGGGAAAAACAAAACATGGTTCTAGTTTCCCACATACTAATTTAAGATA
>Ga0255752_10006590_pt1 | contig 10844 bp, 9 predicted proteins | sample 011ome_25_FD_179952 | JGI IMG/M metagenome (GOLD analysis project Ga0255752, IMG submission 179952) | Coastal salt marsh microbial communities from the Groves Creek Marsh, Skidaway Island, Georgia - 011512CT metaG (version 2) | ecosystem: Environmental > Aquatic > Marine > Intertidal zone > Salt...
GCTTTTGTAAAAAAACATCGTGTATACAGTGATGAAAATTACAATAGGTATGCGTATGTGGGAAAGAATCGAATAGACAGAGAGGATATGACGGAGGAAGAGGATAATGTTATGCGTGCATTTGATGCATTATGTTTTACGGGTGCTCGACATATGAAACGTTTGCAAGGAATCAAGGCGTTCCCGACGGACATGTTATACAAATGTAAATCGATAATCGATTTAGTGGACTTTGTAAGAAATTTATTCAAAAAGCGTTTGGAAAATAAATAAGGTATGCTGTATTGATGGATAAATAATATAAACGGAATTTATAGATATTCTTACAGAAATGAATGAAGAAGACGACTTATATAAAATAGAAAATTATTCAGATACTGATTTATTCAGAATGTTGGATTTGACGAATCCGACTGACCGTGAATTAGAGGCGAAGATTTTAATGGAAATTGATAAGTATGATAATATAGACGAGTCCTCGGCAAAACAGTTGAAGGACTTTTTTGATAACGTTTATAAACATTTTTTTGAAGATGAGGAAAGTGAATCTCTTTACGAAGAGGGAGATGTTATACAGGAAGGGATGGAAGGGGGTCTTGAGTTGGGTCCAGGCGACTCGACGACAGGTGAAGACGCAAATAATCCACCCTCCGACCCGACACCCCCGGGACGTGTGGTAAATGTAGAATATGGTAGGAGTAATCTAAATCCAATTTTAAGCGAAACGCAAACGCGTCAGATACAACTGGATAGTGCTTTTCGTGATTTTGAAATTTATAAAACGTCAACGGATTATCTAATCAACTTATCGGAGACATTAAACCATGTAGTATCTTTGAAATTACAGTCGGTAAGCATACCGTACGATTGGTACAATGTGTCCGATAATAACAATGCGAATTTTTTTCAAGTCAATGGGGTAACCGGTGGTGTGAAGGGCGCGTATAACTTCAAGGTTGTAGTAGCACCAGGTTCATATGATATCAATGAATTAGTAACTGCATTAGATGATAGTATAGCAGCGTTAGCACTAACCTACCCAGAAGTAAATTTTGGGACAACCACCGTAGTATATAATGATAAAACGACCAAATTGGAATTGCGACTCGATATACAAAACGTGTTTACGGAAATCCAATTCTATTTATTTTTCGAAACACACGCGAATACATTTGATGTTGATGTAAGACAGACAACAATACCTAGTTTTTTAGGATTTTCTACATTGGTAATTCCAGACCAGATAGCAATGCCTACACCTTCGGGCATTGATGGAAAACCGGTAAAGTCTGTAGAAGACACCTACACAATTAATAGTATTTATTCTAATTTTTCATACATGTATAACGCGACAGGTTCCTCCAGTGGAACACCCAATTCATTAAATATATTCGATGAATTCCCAGTAATTGTTGAAGTAAAGGACAGTTCAGGAACAGTAACAAAACCGGGAAATAATTATATAACATTTATTAATTATGAAGGACCAGGAAATTATGTCGCAGGAACTTCTACTATTTTGAATGAAGTAACAATCTATTTGCAGGGAATATCAGAAGATATAAGTTTAACTCGAGGAACAATCATGGAGTCGGTAAATAGAGCATTATCAGTGAGTAGCAGTTTTACAGCAAATTCAATGCTTCAAGCATATGATATATCATATGATAAACGCGATGTGCCGGGCACTGATATTGTAACCGAAGCCACCAATAATACGTTTACATTAAATTCTCACGGACTTTCCAATGGAGATATAATTGGTTTCTCATCATTAGGAGACGCAAAGGGTGCTGGTCTTGCTATAGACACCACTTATTACGTAATAGAATCGACCACCAATACTTTTGAGATATCTACTTCATCCGGTGGAACTGCAGTAGACGTTACAACTGGTGGAACTTGCATAGGAGGTCCGTTAATTCCCGTAACCATGCAACGGTTTCAATTCATCTTTTCATTTGAACCAGCCGTGATTACATATACCTCAAATATGAAACAGGTTGTAATTTTTCCGGACGAATCGACTTTCGATTATCCTTTATGGACAGGTCAACGTTCTACATTTATGTTTGATGAAAATGTTGTATTTAATCAACCGAATTCCATACAAGGAGACGTTTCTCCAGTAAGCACAATATATGGAATAACGAGCAACCCTATAATGAAAGTGGAGTGTACAAAGGAACACTACAATAATAGTTACAATAACTATTCGATTACATTAGATAATGCAAATTACACGATGAATGAATATGTGGGAATAATAAATTACACAGAACAGTATAAAAATTCTGAAATTAACTCCAAACTTTCTATCGCGTCTCCAAAAACAACAAAACAATATATCGATTCGGACATGTTTTATGATATAGGTTCAAATAAAGTAAGAATGAGTTTTGATATATTGACTAGTTTTGACCAGACCGATTATGAGTTGGATATAACAGGTAGTTTTTTAGGAAAGACTCCATTTTCGATAGGTTCGACTATTTCTATAACAGATCCTACTTTGAATGTATTTACAACTTCAACTTCTTATGGAACATTTCCGTTTACAATAACTAGCTCAAATAATAAAATAGTGGTGAAGCCGAAAACATTGCGAGGAAATTCAACTGTACCTGCATATACAATAACATTCCTCGAAGGAACATATACCTCTTTGAGATTAGCGGCTGCGGTAAATAATGCATTTTGTACCATTCAGGGTGAGAATGATGGCGCAAATCCACCAGTTAGCTTAAATGGTTTGAATATGGTGCAAACAAAATTAGAGTATGATGATAACGGTACAGATTACGATTGGACATTTACATATGTGATAGTGAATAAAATGTCTGCGCAAAATTATAAGGTGATATTTGAGGATACAGGAACGGCGTATCCCGACAACGATGGAGGGACAGGTTCTTCATGGAAATCTTACCTAGGATTTACGAATACAGAGTATAGTCTAGTAAGTAGTATAGAAAATAATTTTACAAGTCAAATTGTAGCAGACGAAGAAGCGTATGTCGACCCAAATAAAACAATTACAGTAGACGATTCGAATAATTCATTTGTGTTTAGTCCATATTCAACAATAAAGGGTTTATATGCAGTAGATAATTCATCTGAAATACAAATAGTTGTTCCGAACGGTACATATGGTGTATATCAGTTATACAATGAATTGAATAACATATTAAATTTAACATCGGAAACAAATGGTTCAATTATGTATTCCAATTTCAACGAAGATGGAAACGAATCAACCGTTTTACAAATCAATATTAATAAAGTGTTTAGTGCAGAAGATTATGAATTGGTCTTTTTTGACGATGCACAAACCGAATTGCAATGTTCCACGAATAAAAATGTAACTGGGACAAGTGGAACTACCACATGGGACGTAAGTATTGGTTGGTTGATGGGATATCGAACCTATCCTAAATATCAATTATTCCCAACGAATGCACTGAATAGTTTATACGTCACTGCTAATAATTATACGTATAATTCGACCACAAAAGTGATTACATTAACCGGCGATGCATGTGTAGATATGCGTGTTTATAAAAATCTGTATTTAATTATAGATGATTTCACACAAAATCATTTGAATGATGGTTTAATAACGGGTACTCGAAAAAATCCAAATGCAGATCCACCTGTTTATTCCAGTAGAGCAACACGAACATGTAATCCAATAACAGACAGAAATCAAAGTTCAATATTCAATGCAAATCAGCCAGGGATGGGTCTTACGGAGAAACAGTTATATGCGGCAAACGTAATAACAGAGGAGAATCTGGTATATCAAACAAAGAGGGTATTTTCTGACCCACCTTATGTGAAAGACATGTTTGGTTTAATTCCACTGAAATTAGGAGGATTGAATCACGGTGCTATATTAACAGAATACGGTGGTGTTTTGCAGGATAGTGTTCGAACATATTTCGGTCCAGTAAATATAACAAAGATGAATATAAAATTGTTGAATGACCACGGAACCGTATTGGATTTGAATGGTGCAAATTGGTCATTTTCAATGACTTGTGAGTATCTATATAATTTTAATGGTATATAGAGTTTGTATTGTGAAAAAAAAGTAGACAACCTATTATATTTAATAATATGTTATCTCGTAAAAGTCGTAAGATACGTACAAGTGAACCGAAACAACATGATATACCTCAGAACAATATATTGATTGAATTAACAACTCCTTTAAAGGATGGAACGATACCCTTGGTAAACTTTTTAGAAAACACAGAGCGATTTTTAGGCGACAATGCGAATATGATAACGCGCGTGTATGAGCTTGAACGTGAAATCACCAGATACAAATCGGTATTTAGACGATATGATGAATATCTAGATAAAATGTCTCAGGTGACGAATAAATCGACCGAAAAAGAAGAATTATGCAAAAACAATGAGCAACCGGGAAATGTGCGAACAATTCGCGAATATTTCAAGCCGATTCATCAAAATAAAAATCGAATTGAAGAAATGGTCTCCAATGTAAATACAAATTCAAATTCAGAACAATTCCCAAAAAGGGGAGTTGTATCGAATCGCAAAATAGAAATAGACCAAAAATTAAATGCGAATATCAAGGAGATGGAAACACTTCTATCACAAATGAAAAATATGAAAGAAGACAATGACGCAACTATATGCGATAATAAAGAAGACTTTAGCAAGAGCGCAACCAAGACGAAATCAAAAATTATGATTGCTACTACGAATGAACAACCGGTTGTCCAAGACGCTAATTATAAAAAGATAGATAATATTTTATTATCTTATGACGCTTCCAATACGAAGACAATGTTTACTTCCTCCGCCTCTATGTTTGGTTTGATTAAGCAGGGAGATGTTTTGAATATTGTTCACAATGATACTGTGAGTGCTATCCCTTCAGATTATTTGGTCGTCAAGAAAATTCATAGCTCAAGAATATTCGAGACTACAGCTGCTGCTACAAATATTCATTCTTCTGCTGCCGATAGTGACGCTGTCGAATCACCCAATCTCATCGTTCGGCAAATCATTTTTAGGCAGTCGTCTGAACAAGTTTCTGCTGCAATGTAAATATATCAAGCATAATATATACCATGTCTATTGCTACTTTAAAAAAGAAGACCGCAGCTAAATATAATAATGCGAGTGTGAATGTGCCTCAGTTTTCGATTAATGGGGGGTATAGAAATCAGGGGTGGGTCGGTCAGACAACATTATCCCGTTCTTTGCCCAAAACACCAATGGTCGGAAACACACCCAAAGGACATGGGGGGTGTTGCGGAACCTATAATATCGGAACAATAGTTCAATCTGCGGTGACTTCCACCAATAATCCCGCAGACATCAAACCATCTGTATTGAGCACTGATGGTATGCTGGATACTAAATATAGATGGATTGGTCGACCTGCACCGTATACAAGTGTGAAATCTAGTGCCGGAAACAATTTAAATGACCAAAGTGATTATATTACGCAAAAAACAAAGAGCACGATAAATGATATTAATAGGAACCATCCTTCGATTCCAAAGTGTAAGGAGTCGTGTAAGAGTAGTATATTCAAGGGTCGCACAGATACGCCTCATGGTATAAACGCGGATAGTGTAACTAAGACGGTTGGACCCAAAACCGGTGGGGAATATGTGTCTAAGTTGAGTGATGAATGTGCGAGTTCTGATGTGAAATGCCCAGATAAAAACAAGGGTGGAAATCAAGGAACACCATTTGCATGTGGTTAATCAAATATACGATATTATAAATGTATATTTGATATTATGGTTTTTTATTCATTTGTTCGTTCCATTTTGTTGACATGTCTTCGAAGTTATCCTGTATCAAAATCTCGTCGTTGAAAAACTTTATTAGGGTATTGATTTTCGCGTTATCATGCCCGATATCCGCAGAAGAGCCCACTATCTGGTAAAAGAGGTCACGCAGAACAATGACTAGCTCTTTTATGTTACTTAGTTTATCTTCGTCAATACCTTCTTTTGTATTTACTATATCGGTTATCTGTTTAATTAGTCCCTGGGCGTTTGTATGGGCTTCCTCCAGTTGCCGAGGTCCGGTTGTTGCCGAGGTCCGGTTGTTGCCGAGGAGCCGACTTTTTCAGATGCTCCTGCTGACGCACGGTTTTCTATATCGGATTTTTTTTTGATATCATTTCCGAATGAGGATCCCCATCGTTCTCCTTTTTCATGTATATTCAGACTATTCGCGTTCGTACCATCGAGACTATCCACGGAGAAGTTTCGATCCCTCAGGTTACTTATATCATCTTCCGTTATCTCGGATAACATCGCGGTTTTCCATGTGCCAAAAGCCCCTTTAAGCGCTCCAGCATCAAAATTTCCAACAGTTAACGTCTGTACCACATTCTCGAACTCGTCGGAACCCATATCATCACTGGGTTTATGCACAAGGCTCTTCAAATTTTCTATATTTTCTGATATATCATCCTGTTTATCGGGTGTATTTAAATTCGCAACGATTTCTCCAATTTTTGTTATCTCAGATTCACTATACACTTTATCATCATTTACAGGATAGTTACTTCTCGTCGTTCTTGCGCCCAATTCTTTTTCCTGAATTTTATTGAAATTCCCATTTGTAAGCTTTGTCCAAGTGTCGTCGTCCTTCTGAACATAAACATGTTGAATCGAATCTTTTGGTATAAATACATTTTGAGCAAGGTAGTCAATAACTTCTCCCACATATTTTAGTTTGTCGATGTCCAGTATTTTCCCTGTAGGTGCTTTAGGTTTATCGTCAACTACATGTATTTGATCCATAATAATCACGGAATTATTGTATGATACCCCGAGTTGGGATGTATTATCGTCTTTACATAATTGAGTTTTTGGGTCGAGACTTGCACATTTTTGGTTTGAGTATATAGCTAATAAAACACCGTAAATAGGGTGTTTACTGTATTTATTCATAAAAGCGGTTATAGCCACTCGATTATCCCCCCCCACCATTTTATCATCATCATCCTCAATAAATTTCACTTTTCGGTTTCCGTCGGTGTTTTTCCTTTTAAAACTTTGTTTACGATTCTTTTTACGATTTTTATAGGAAGACTGAACCATATCTAATTATATTATTTGGATATTTTTAATTAGATGAATGTACAATATTAAAAATTGATTTCTGAAAGACATAAACAGAAATCAATAAACAAAAATAGTCATGGAAACTACAACGCCCCAACTAACCGAACAGTATATTAAAAGTCTATCGGACAAAGAATATCAAGCATATATGATTGCTAAATCGCATCTAGGTTCTTCCTTTGACTTAGAAAAGAGTATTGGGTTCTTAGAATGGAAGAAAGCTCAGGCATTATCAGAAAAGGGAACGAATTGATTTACGATAGTATCCCCAGATTTTGAGGTAGTTGCCTCAGGGTTACGCCACGATTTAAAGTCGCTATATTTCATGGGTTTGTCGGAAACGGTTTGATTTTGTGGAGAAAGTTTCACATTCTCCAATCCTTTTTTGTTCAAGATGGAAAAGTTATACATTTTGCCCAAGGAAATGAATTTATTTTGTGTGATGTTTTCGACAGATTTCGCTTCATTGGGTTTACCGTCGGTGGTTTTACGTTCATTCGGTTTGTCGCCAGTATATTTTTTCAATTTTGCGAAGGGACCCTTTTTCACATCAATTTTCGGTTCTTTTTTCTTCGATTCGTCCAAATTGTGTATAGTAAGGAAAGGAGTTTTATTCCCATTCGGAATAATCGAATCGTCTAAAAAGAAGTCTCGGCAAGAGAATACTCTCACATATTTCATCGCAACCGCATTTAAAATAGAATAAGAGATAGAAACGTCAGAACAATAAGCGAAAGCGTGTTTGTATGCATCATAATGCATTGCAATATTTCCTCTAGGTGTGGATTCATATAAAATGCGGCTCTTCCATGTAGATTCTAATACATTGTCTTTTTCAGAAATCACCTTATTGTATTCTTCTTTGTTATAAAATGCCTTTTCGATATTTTGATTGTGTTTGTCGCAATGTAGATTGTCGGAGTAGGTAGATACAAAGGCGTTTTTTTGTTGTAGAATGTATTCTTCTTCAGGGGACAATTTTTCTTCTTCTTCCACAATTGGTTGTTTATTCTGTGAAAAATGTCGAAAAATAAAGTAAGAAGCACATGTGATGGATATGCCTATAATTGTAGTATTCGAAGGTTTCCATTTACAAGGCATGGTATATTTAATACGATTATATGGATTTGTGATATCTGACTAATCGATATGTCCGAACCATAAAATAGACTTGCGTTTCATGGATTCGTCTACAATATCGGCATGGTCACTATCAAGTAGATGTTGCATAAATTGAGGTTGATAATTTTCGAGTTTGTTGTTTAAACATTTGCGCTCAACCGATTGCTTTGAGAACACCCGATAGTGGTAACAAACCATAAATGCATCTTTGATATTGCGTTCACGTAGTTTTGAGTAAAAAGGGGAAATCGTCGCAGGTGTATTATGAATACTATCAACGCAATTGATACGATTCAGATTGATATTTTTATCACATGGATGGTGTAGATTCAGTTGTGAGAATTTGGAGCATCTTGTGAAGCATTTCACTTCAATTTGTTCAAATCGACACCGCCCTTTTGCCCAGTTAGCGGGATGTGGGTGACGTAAATCGTGATTCCATCGGTATGTAATGTGTTGTAAAATGGAGGGTGGGTCGACACTTCGTTTATTGCAAGACATCATAACCCATGGGACTTTAACACAGTCGGCTTTGCGAAACGTGGTTTCAAGTTCATATCGAATTGTATATTCTCCGCGTTTACGTGTCGAAACGAATTCGTCGCAATCGACAAAAAGGACCCATTCGTTTTTGTCGCGAATACTACTATAAAGTCGATTAACGTCCAAAGTTTGTCTTTGTTTGAATGAATACGAGTTTACTATAGTTACGTTCGGATTAGCCACGATTTTTTGCGAAATAGGCATGGTAGAATCTGTGTCGTATAAAACATAAATGTGGTCGACTCCTTCAGAGAAATAATAATTAACAAATTCCTCTAAAAATGGTTCATTTAAATATCGTGTAATAACGGATAAAAAATGCATATATACAAGTGTTACATAAAGGTGTAGTGATGTCTACTTAAAGGTCAGCTACTTCTTGTGTTCTGACTTCAAACAGGTCTTTAATTTCTTTATCTAAGAAAGGGACTTCAATGCGGTCATAAGTTTTGTATGGATTATCCGGATGCATACAAACCAAATATAATCCAGTAACTTTTTTACCATATTTGAGTTCAAGAATGGCGCGATAAACATTAAGTTGGAGTGAATAATGCCAGAAATTGGTGTCGGGAAGGTGAGCGATACAGGTTGTTTTTGCGAATTTTCCGAATCCACTTTCGTAAGATATTTCTTTGCATCGTTTCCAGTCGTATATCTGGAGAGTTCCGTCGGGGTTTTCGAAAATCATATCAATGGAGCCGGATAATTTGAGTTCTTCATAATAGACGCACCATTCTGTGCGGTATGGTTTTAATTCAGGAAAGTCATTCACGAATCGTTGAAACCATTCATATTCAATACTGGAGTTGGAAACTACCATTTCGTTGTAAAAGCATTCAATGTCGTAGTGCATTTTGGTGCCGGCTTCAGCGGCTTGGTCGCGATTTTTGTCCCAATCGGCTTTGATTTGCTCTCGGGTCATTCCGAAATATTTATAAGTAGGGTCTTTCATTCTGCGCCCTCGAAGCATATTCGTGATAATGGCGTCTGCATCAAATTCTTCAAAATGGTGATGATTCCATGTGGTGACGGAGGTATATCCTTGTTTTCCATGAACAGTATAAATATGCGGTCCTTCATCGAAAGTAATGAATTCGTCACGAGGGTGTGCGTTTTTCTTCGCTAAGAAATCGGGTGGCGGACTAGACATGATAATATCGAATCGTAAAGACTTGGTTATGGTATAGATATACCATAAAAAAGGGTTCAATTTTGTAGTATATATAAATTTGTTTTATCAAAGAATTATGAAATAGTGTATTGATTAACATTATTTTCAGACTCATGTGATGGAGGATGTAATGGTTTAAGATTGTGATAATTTAAATATTCTGTTTGAACTAAATCGCCAAATATATTGTGTTTTGATAAAATATAATCGTGAAAATGTTCCACATTCCGATACAATGATGTTGTTTGTTTTCTATTCTTATAAATATCCAGATAAATGTTGTATAATCGAATTTCGCCGATAAGTTTATCAACTACTCGATTGTGATTAAAATATAGGTTGACTTCGAAAATACAATTTTTAAAGTCAATACGATATCGGTCGTCATATGTCCAGATAAGGTCCCATAGCACCTTTGGTAGTCGATAATATCTGGAGTGCAGTGTTTTGAAATATGGTGGTCTAGTGTATTCAGTTGTTTGCATATTGCGCGTGTATATATGTTTTGTAAAAAAAACATATATCAATTTTATCGTACATAGGTCTTATTATACACATTCATATTCGACATTGTGAATAAAATCTTGTGTGATACGAGAGAATATCCATTTGCGAAGTTCGCCGCGTCTACGTTCTTCATAGTTATGTCCACACCCATTAATTTTGCGCATATTTGAAATATTTTCCTGTTTATCTTCGTCGGTTGCTCGAATTATTTGGGCATTTTCATGTTGCCATTTTACGAACGTTTCTAAGAATCGATGTGCAATTCGGTCAATCCATTTAGAATAGGTAATCGAGTCAAGAGTGCGCCATTTAATAGATGCAGGTTCGTCGTCGGTATAAGACCAAATATAAATGGTTCCGGGTTTTTGTGT
>Ga0255752_10006591_pt1 | contig 10844 bp, 8 predicted proteins | sample 011ome_25_FD_179952 | JGI IMG/M metagenome (GOLD analysis project Ga0255752, IMG submission 179952) | Coastal salt marsh microbial communities from the Groves Creek Marsh, Skidaway Island, Georgia - 011512CT metaG (version 2) | ecosystem: Environmental > Aquatic > Marine > Intertidal zone > Salt...
TATGACAGCAAGGCAGGGGAACGTGGTATCTTTAGTCGCGTTGCGGCACAGAAGGTAGCCGCTAGGAATGGCAGACGTGACCCTGAGCATTCCTTTGGTACTAACCCATGCTCAGAGATTATCCTACGCAGTAATCAGTTCTGTAACCTATCAGAGATTGTAATCAGAGCGGACGATGACTTGGTTAGTCTTAAAAAGAAAGTGGAAGTAGCCGCGATGATTGGTTCATTACAGGCTACCCTGACTGACTTCCGATACTTGAGAAACATCTGGAAAAGAAACACTGAGGAAGAAGCACTATTGGGTGTCAGCTTAACTGGAATTTGCGACCACTATCTATTAGGTAACGATTCGCCAGACCTAGAGAAGTGGCTAACGGAGATGAAAGATGTTGCTATTAAAACTAATAAAGAATGGGCTGACAAACTTGGCATCAATCAGTCTACAGCTATTACTTGTGTTAAGCCAAGCGGTACTGTGTCTCAGCTTGTTGATTCTGCTAGCGGTATACATCCCCGTTTTTCTAAACATTACATTCGTAGAGTACGTTCAGACAAGAAAGACCCGCTTGCCCAGTACATGACAGCCGCAGGTTTCCCTGTGGAAGATGACGTAATGAGTAAGTCCTCGTTGGTATTCAGCTTCCCAATCAAGTCACCCGACAGCAGTACTACAGTAAAGCAAGTGGGTGCTATGGAACAGTTAAAACTTTGGAAGAAGTACCAAGACTATTGGTGTGAACATAAGCCAAGTATCACTGTTTATTATACAGATGACGAGTTCCTCCAAGTATCCCAATGGATATGGGAGAACTTCGACACTGTTAGTGGTATCAGCTTGTTGCCAGTTAGTGACCATGTTTATCAGCAAGCCCCTTATGAGGACATAACCGCTGAGAAGTATGAGGAGTTACTAGCGGCTATGCCAGTTGATGTAAATTGGAGTGACCTAGAACACTTTGAGAAGGAAGACACTACTACAGGTTCGCAAGAACTAGCGTGTACTGGAGGCGCGTGTGAGATAGTCTAGGTAAAACTTAGGGGGCGCAATGCCCCCTTTTGTTTACTGAGGTCTAGCTATTAATGGCGGTACGTTTGATTCTTCCTCCGCTGATTGCGTCTCTATATTTTTTAATAAATCTGCAATGTAAACTCTGTCTGCTCTAAGTTGTTGTATCATTTCTCTGTTTTTAGATGTCTTTATAGCTTGGTCCATGCCCTGTAATAACTGACCAAACAGCTTTTTAGTTTTAGGTGGTAACGTACTAGCCATTGCCGCCCTACCTGCAGTATAACTGGCTAAACCACCCGCCACATAAGGTATTAACTCAGGAAACGTGTATGCGCCTGCCCCACCCAACAAAGCAACATTAGCTAACCATATACCTCTCTGCTCGTTGTAAGGTAAAATCTTAGCTACCTTTTGAATACTCCTACCAACAACGTTAGCGGCTTCATCAGCGGCTTTTGGACCTATGTTATCTAAAGCATTATACAATAAAGATTGCTCTCTCAGTGATTTTTTAACTTTAGCACTAGGAACTTGCTCGTCTATAACACTATTGAGTGTTCTTCGTATAGTTCTAAAAGGAACATTAAGAGCGTTTTCGTCTACCGCATTAAAAACACTGCCTTTGTTTGACATTATAAACTTATCTAAATCTTGTCTGGCTCTTAACACGTTTGCAGGTGTTAGTGGTTTATCTTTTAAAAGCTGAATAGTCTTATCTAACAACGCTTGCGCTGTGTCTTGTAGAGGTTTCTGACCTCTTATCAGCGGATTGGTCGCTATAAGTTCAGCCATGTCCTTATTGAGTCTACTAGCAACTTCGTCAAACTCTAATCTACCAGTAGCCCCTGTTGCTTTCATTCTTCCTGTTTCAAAACGCTCTAAATCATCTACTAGTTTGTCAGCTTTATTATATAAATCGTCTTTAATAAATAAGTAATTATTCGTTATTGTCTTATTAGTATCAACCTTAGGTATCTTTTGTATAATCTCAGACATCTCTATTTCATCAGCCGTTTGCGCTACTTTTGCTGTCTGTAGTATAGGAGATACTGTAGTTCTTTTTAACTGTTCTTGCGCTACTTCTTTTGTCATGGGTGGTTTTATTAAGTCATTGACAAAATCTTTCTTTTTAACAGCTATTTTTTTATCAGAGGCATGAACTATTTTAGTCCCTGTTTTACCTATAGCATTGGAAATAGGCGATGCGTTAGGAACTGGAGCAAACAGAATACCGAAGTTTATAGCTGTCTCTATTGCTTTAAAACTTTCAGGGTTTTTTGTCTTTAACTCCTTGTATTTTTCACTACCCCCTTGCATAGCCTCAACAGCTAATTTACCTAAATCTGTATTTAAAACAGCGTTAGTTGCGTTTCTAAGAGTATTAGCTACAGGCTCACCAATAGAATCGGGGATAAGTAAACTAGCAACATCTATACCTGTCTCAATACCTGTACTTAAAATATCTATAGGAACACCCACAGCTAATGAAGATGTTGTCAAAGTACCTGCTGTCCGTTGTGGTATAGTCCCTTTCCTTACAGCTTCTTGGGTTTCTTTTGCAGAGTCAACTCTTTTTTGAAACTTATCCATGAAACTTTCAACAGCTTGCGGCATTAAATCAGGAATTGAAGCAACCTGTGCAGTCCAAGATAAAGCCTCTTCTTGTTCTTCAGGTAGTGGTGTTTTTACTTGTGGTTTATAGTTTCTAATATAAACAGCTAGTTTTTCAGCTTCAGCCTTTCGCTGTTGTCTCACATCTTCAGGTAAATCAACCTGCTGAGACAGAGCATACGCCTTTCTTAAAGCATCGTGCGCTCTATTTAATGTTGGGTCTAATTCTGCCATTACAGTGTCCTCTACCGTGGTCCTGATGGTGTTAATTCATCTAAAATGCTTTGAATATCATCAGGTACTTTTGATTCTTGCGGTTGGTCGTAAGCCCAAGAAAACTCAGGAACTTCTACACTTAACGAGGCTTGGTTTTTAGGAGCCAATTTTGCTACCGTTTTATTATGCTCTTCAATTTGTCTTCTAACGGCTCTAGCTTGTAGTTTTATTAATTTCTTCATTGACTTGGCATCTAAAGTAAGCGTACCTGCTACGATTTTCTGAGCAAACTCCCTATCCGCATCAGAAAGACCAGTACCTGCACCAAACTCTTTAATTACTCTCGCAACCAAATTACCCGCATTGGCTACGTAGGTTTCAGTGTTTTCTATTAACTGGTCTGTATCTGAATCGTCACCGCCAATCAAACCCACAGCTTTTAAAACCTTTGCCGCGCCAAGTTTAAATTCAGCGGCTGTTCCTGAGATAACACCTATCTGACTAGATATAATATCCCACTGGTTGTCAATAACTTGTGAACCTATCTGCGCACTATTAGCCTCTTTATAGGACTCCATAACAGCATTAGCCTTAAGTTTACCTAATTCTTTGTTTAAAGCGTTTTCTTCTTCACTGTTAAGATTTACAGCTACTTTAGTGCCACCCGCTTTCAACACAGTTCCTTTAGGAACATCACTACCGTCTATAGTTACTAATTTATCGTCTTGACCCTTCTGACTTTGAACAGCAACAATTATATCGTTACCGTTACCGTCAGTAGCTGAATAAAGTTTACTTAGTTTTTTATCATCTGAGGGTTGAGTTAAGGTCTTTATTAAAGACGAAAAGTCATTATCAAACGCACCTGCTTCAACTAAAGGTTTTATATCAGCGTATTGAGAGTCGTCTCCCATGCGCTTAACTATAGCTGTTCGTATACTAGCTGTACGAGTAGCCTTTGCATTAGCCTCTGCTTTTGCTTCCGCTTTTTGCTCGTTCATTGCTACTTGGTTTGCTAGTTGTACCGCTAGTGCGGTTTGTCCAGAAGCCTGTAGCTGTGCTATAATTTGTTTTTGTTGAGTAGGTGGTAATGTATCAAAGTTAGCTATTAAATCAGCTAGTTGTTCTTTTCGTTTTTCCTCTGGACTTCTTCTGTCTCCTGTGAATAAACCCCGCATACCACGGTTCATACGGTCCATTGCATTTAAAAAAGTTGCTTGTGTCATTTCTTGTGCTGACATACCTACTTTTGGGTCAATACCCTTACTAGGAATGCCTGTTAATAATCCTGCAATATCTCTGTTAGCCATTATTTTCTCCTAGTATTATTATGATATTTCTTCTACAGTTACGTAACCTTCTCCGTAGTCTGGTTGTTCAAATAAACCTAAATCTCCCAACTCATCTTTATACTCCAAAATTGTAAGTGCTTTTTCCCAATCACTCATGTCATCAAAGTCTTTAGTTGAACTACTACCACTACTGCCGCTACCACCGCTACTGAACATATCACTAAGATTACCTAGCATACCTCCTGCGGCACTTAACTCATAAGCCTGCGCTAACTCTTCGCCCTGCATTAATGCTTCAACACCAGACTGACCTAATTGAGAGAATAAACTCATAAAAGCTGAACTTAAGTTTGCAGGTATGGTTGCTATGTTACGTCCAACATCTAAAGCATCTAATAGTTCTTGTTGAGGTTTATAAGCATCCGTAAACATAGAAGAACCCATAGTTCTAAACTGCTCTAGTTCTTTTAATGCTTGCCCCCTAGCCATTAAATTTGCTTCTAGTTTTGCTTTTTCTTGTGCGTTAGCTAAAGCAGTTAGTTCTGGACTAGAACCCCCATAAGCCGCTGACTGCAATCCTAAACGACCTTGAGATAACATACGCTCTTCTAAAGCTAGACGTTCACGTTCTTCTTCTGGTCTTTGCAAAGCCCTCATTTGATTGTATATATTTTCTTGCGCTTGTAGAGGGTCAGCCGTTGCTCTTCCAAACAGACTAGATGCGCCGCTAAATAACTGCGATTGCATTGCCGCCTGTTCAGGGCTAAGAGACATTGAAATACCACCAGAAGGAGTTGTCATTCCTGTTCCTGTAGTGGTAGCTACTGTAAACGGTTGGAATCTTGCTATATCTCGAGTTTCCGCGGCAACATTACTAAGTAGGTCATAACTTTCCTGACCTGCGGCTCTTGCCGCGTCAGAGGCTTCCTTACCTAAATAATATCCACCCGCTATGTCTATTAGATTTTGACCAAAATTTTTATTTTCGCCATCGCTCATTAGAACGTACCTCCGTCAATAGTGAAAGTACCCGCTAAAGTACCTGCTAGTGTTGTCGAGCCTGATAATGTTGTTGCACCTGATAATGTTGTTGTGCCTGTAGAGTTAAGTGCTACAGAAACACCTAGTGTTTGTGCTGATGCGCTACCTGTAAAAGCAGGACTAATTAAGTTTGCTTTAGTAGCTATAGATGTTTGAATAGCATTAAACTCTACATCAAACTCAGAACCTTTAATTAGTTTAGCAGGAGAACCCGCGGCTAACCCGTCTTTAACTAAAAAGTTAGTTGTTTTAGTATAGTTGCTCATTTATTTTGCTCTCCCAAGTAAAACTGATATATCAATACTTTGTACCCCGTAAGGTCTTCCGTCTATTTGTGCTGATATTCCTATTTGTAAAACCTTACCGTTGCCTGAAGCATTTACAGAAGGCGTTTGAGTGTAAACTCCCGTTGTGTATTCTGCTGTTGTGTTGTACTTTGAAATATTATATTTACCTGCATTAACTTCTGTTTCCGTAGGTAAGAATTGATAATTTTTTGCAACATTTTCATCATAATCCCAATACCACAAAAGAGCAGATAACTCACCTGCGTTACCTATAACAGTAGCTTCAAACTTTTTAAGAAACTTTAAATTATTAGGCATACCAAAATCCATAGCAGTAGTCGTATACTCTAAACCATAAATATTAACAATCGCTCCCGTAGGGTCGAAAGCGTCTTTATATCCTGAATACTTAAATATTCCTGAATTTAAAGCACCAACTTTTAAACCAAATGCTAAAGAATTATCAGATAATACACACATACTGTGCGGTGTAATTGTTGTCCATGTTGTTGTTTTAGCTGAACCATCTTCTAAAGGTTTTTTTGTATCAAAACAATATAAAATATCATCTTCAGGAAAAGACAATAAATAAAAACCTTCTTGTGCGCTGTATACGCTTTTGATATTACCTCTATGGTTTTTAACAGTATTCATTAAGTCTGTACGTACATTCTTACTAATATTTCCTACAGGGCTTGACTTTTCTTGTATTGTCCTACCTAAGCTACGTACACCTTCGTTGGATAAAAATAGTACATCAGTACCTATGTTTTGTACAGAATCTCTTTCAATACAGCCAATACCTTCAATAACATCATTTAGTTTAAAAGCGGTGTCTAAAGGTGTTTCTGCTCCTTCATATATAATAATAGAGTTACGACAAAATATAACTAAGAAGCCGTTGTGTGCTGACAACGCTACAATCTCATCGTAGCCGTTAGGGAATACATTAGTTAAATCTAGTGAACCTGAAGCACCACCGTTCCAATGACCACCAATTAGCGTATCGGACCAATATAGTGTACGCTTATTACCTGCTACATCAGCCGCCCATAGTTTGCCGTATGCCGCTATAACTTCATTTGCTTGTGGCGGTGTACCGTTAGAGTGTTGACTGCCGTTTAGTTCTTCAACAGTAATAGCACCACCCGAACCAACAGTCATAACCAACGGCTCGTGATTACGTTGAAACATAAAACACTTGTTTGCTAAACTAACTATCTTCCAGTTATCATCCGTAATGGTTGTCCCTACTGGTGTTTGGTCAGTTAAAGTAGATGTACCTGTAACTATTTTATTGTTACCTGTAGATACTAAAGTTTTTGCACCGTCATAACCAACAAACTCAAACATAGCCTTAACTGGTTTAAAATTAAACTCATCATAACCAGTTGTTGACAGCGGAACTACCCCATTACGTGCCGCTACTCTACCATGCTTGTCTATTATAGCGTTGTTAGCTTTTTCCGCAAAAGCAGGATTAATGGTAATAGGAGAATCTTCTGTATTTAATCCTAAAAACCCTGCTTCTTTAATTGTAATTGTTTGTAGTTTTTGAGCCATTAGCAAGCCGTCCATACAGTTTCAGAAGGGAATCTTGCCGCATCCATAGCTATTGCATCAGCTAACGTAGAGTCAGCCAAAGCGTATAGTTCTTGTGATGATGTACCGCCTGTTTCACCACGCTCACGGGAAGCTAAAGCAACAGCATACTGAATCACTGGTGCTGACGGTACATTAAGCACATCAGTGTCAGCAGTGAATGGTGCTGTTCTGTCCACCATGTTAAAACGTAGGCTATACACACCGTCAGGAATAGGGAAAACATCTACCTGTAAATTACCACTACCGTCAAAACCATTCCAAGAGTAATACGAAGGTGTGCTTTTAGGCGGGTCTTGGTTTAGAAAAGCGTTGTTCATCCAAGAAGAACTAGCTTGTTTCATAAACACATTAGATGTATCATTTAATACATCAAGAGTCTTACTAGCTGACCCTACTCCTGTGATAGCATAACTAAATACATTTGCTTGTGTATCTACAGTAAACGTGTTACGCAACGAAGACCAATCCCACGAATCTTCTACAATACGTTTAGCATCATTAACAAAGTCACCGATAAGTTTAATATAGCTGTCAGTATTATTCACTACAACAGTTTCTTCGTCTTCTCTTAGTCTACGTAATACAGCATTTACTAGGTTTAAGTAAGTCATTATCCATACCTTCTTGTTTTTGTAGGAGTAAGCATACCTACAGGAATATTAATTTCTGTGTCAAATTTAAACAACTCTTTATCAAACAAACTTTCTATTTGAGTAGGTTGTCTTTGCCCAAGCATTCCTGAAAGACCAGTAGCAGGAGAAGGAGAAGAAGGCGTACCTATAGGTCCACCCGGGCTAGGAATATCTAAGTCTGGTAAATCTGGGTCTAAGTCTTTAATTACATTTGTTACGGCTTCAACAGGACGCTCAATTACGTCAGTTAGTTCTTTAAGAGTAGTTTCAACTATGTCTCCTCCTGTTTCTATAATAGTGCCGCCTGCGTCTACTACGGCTTCAACAGGACGCTCAATTACGTCAGTTAGTTCTTTAAGAGTAGTTTCAACTATGTCTCCTCCCGTTTCTATAACAGTGCCGCCTACGTCTACTACGGCTTCAACAGGACGCTCAATTACGTCAGTTAGTTCTTTAAGAGTAGTTTCAACTATGTCTCCTCCCGTTTCTAGAATATCGCCGCCTGTGTCTACTACTCCGCCACCCACAGTTTCAATAACTTTAGGAATGCCTGTAGCGTTTACAACGTCTACTAATCCACCACCTACGTCTTCAGCTAAGTCTACTACTTCGCCACCTACGTCTTCAGCTAAGTCTACTAATCCACCACCTACGTCTTCAGCTAAGTCTACTACTTCGCCACCCACAGTTTCAATAACTTTAGGAATACCTGTAGCATTTACAGCATCTATTACTACATCACCCGCATCTTCAATAATTTCAGGAATGCCCGTAGCATTTACAGCGTCTACTAATCCACCGCCTACGCCTTCAGCTACATCTACTGCCGCACCGCCCACAGTTTCAACTACATCTACAACTTCACCTAACGCTCCTTCTGTTAAGTCAATCAAACCACCAAAAGCAGAGTTAAACAGGTAATCCGCATCGTCCAGTATAAACATTAGTTCTTCTGTTGCTTTGCCTGTAACGTCTCCAACTATTTGTCTTTTTACGGAATCTTCAAGACTTGTTCCTTTTTTTGCCATTCTAGTAGCAACGTCTTCATTCCAGTCATCCCACTCTTCGTCATCAAATCCGAATAAATCTTTATCTACACCAAGATTTCCAAAAACCTCTTGAAGTATTTCTCCACCCTTTTCACCTATTTTGTCACCGTACATTCCTCTAGCGTAGGCTTCTGCAATCTGTGAAGGAGAACCCCCTGTTAATATAGTAACACCTGCGTGTTCCCATACATCACCAACATGACTATCAGCAAAGTCTATAACAGCGTCTACGGGGTCTATAATAGTATCCTGTATAACATCCCCTATAGGTTGTAAATTTTCATCTATACTTTTAATAACAGGTGTTACCGTATTTACTACGCTATCAACACCTGCTAAGATTGTGTCTCCTACCTGCTCTATAGCTTCAGGTGTTTCAAAGTCTTCTATGCCGTCTAAAACACCTATTATGGGGTCTGTGACCGCTTCTACTGCATCACCTATTGGTTTAACAACAGCTTGTACAACATCAGTAAAAGACCCTCCAACACCTTCTATTATTTCTGACGCTCCATCTCCCAAAGCACCTAAAGCGGCTTCAGCTACGTCCTTACCTTGCTCTAAATCTTCTTGAAAGCCGTCTAAAACATTAGTAAAAGTTTCAGGGTCCATGCCAAACGTTTCAGCATCAATACCTATTTTATTTAAATTATTTTCTACAAAATTTTCAGGAATTACTGTACTAACAACCTGACCTACAACAACGGATTTTAAAACATCCTCTAAATCACCACCGCGTAATACTGAAAGAGGCACAGTCATTCCTGTTGCCGCGGCTACTAAATCAACAAAAGGACTGTCTAAAATACTTTCAGGGTCTGGTCTGACAAATACTTGATTATATTCACCTATTTCAGACCCTTCTGGGGTTTCATATTTTTGACCTCTTTTTAATGACGAATCCCAGTCAATGTGCGCCCCAGTACCTGTATTTAAATAAACACCTTCACCGCGGAATGAATCAGGTTTGTTAAAGTCTTCTGCAAAAGCAGTTACTATTGGAATACCTGCTTCATCCAAATAATTTTGCATTACTTCTGATTGTGCTTCTACAGCTTGACGTAATGGGTTATCCTCACTTATCCAGTTTTGTTCTTTTGTTGTCAGCATTCCTCCCTTAATTTCAGGAGAAGTAGTTAATAAATCATAGGTTTCTTCACTGGAAAAATCTAAAGGACCTTTTTCAATGTACGACTTTGCTTCTAAATATTCTTCATAACCTTCAGGTAATATTCTTCTTTGACTTTGAGTGCGACCTTTACCTACTGTTTCATACTTAGCATTAACCAACAAATCAAAATCTTCGTTAGACCAATTACTTGAAATAGAATCTGCTTCGTCTTGCCAAAACTGTATGTACGTTTGGTCAGCAAGTGCTTTGGCTTCTTCAAAAGTTTTAGGTTGTGACATTATCTATCCCTCTGTACTTTTTTAGTTTTTTCTACAGTTCTCATAGCACCTAAACCTAACATACCCATCAGTACTGGCATCATAGTAGCCATATCTAAAACAGGGATTTCAATGGTAGAATTGGCAAGAGCAAGCGCAAAATTTGCCATCGGGATAAGAATGTACTGACTCGCAAGTCCAATACAACAAGTCCAACCAACAGCAGGTCTCCAACCCGACACAAACAGGCTTCGGTGTGCCGCTTCTGTCTTATTAACTTCAAGTTGCGCTTTCGCAAGTTCCTGCGCGTGTTTTTCAGCCATTGTCGAAAGTTCAAAGGCGATAGCATTCTTCTTGTCTTTATCCTCTATGAATTTGTCAAGTAATCCTGTAACAGGTCCGATTAGTTGTTGCAACATCATATTCGCCTCACTTAAGGGGATTAGACAAGTAATCCATACCTTGCCATAAATCCTCTACCTCTTTGGTCAATGTCTTTATCTTACCGTCAACATCGCCAATGTTTTCTATTATAACCTCAGCCTTAGCTACCGTACCTTTCATAGCCTCTATCTCGTTAGCTAACTTAGAAACGTCTGTATTGAGTTCTAACAGCTTTTCTTGCTGACTTAGTAGGGTATCTAGCCTTGTTCCTAAAGTCCCTAGATTCTCACGTAAGGGGCTTATATTAGGTATCTTCCTAGACTCTAC
>Ga0255752_10006595_pt1 | contig 10837 bp, 9 predicted proteins | sample 011ome_25_FD_179952 | JGI IMG/M metagenome (GOLD analysis project Ga0255752, IMG submission 179952) | Coastal salt marsh microbial communities from the Groves Creek Marsh, Skidaway Island, Georgia - 011512CT metaG (version 2) | ecosystem: Environmental > Aquatic > Marine > Intertidal zone > Salt...
TGCCATTGTATAATTTCTATCAAAAATTTGTTGCCTACCTTTAATAATGTCTTCAACAGATTGCTCAGCAAATGCATTAAGGCTAAAAAGACTTATTAGACTGAATAGTAAAAGGTTGCGTAAATACTTTAATATATGATTAAATAAATTGTGCATTTAACTAATACAATATCAGAGTACGGTTTTATTTCAAAATTATTTCATTGGTTAACAGCATTACTTTTACTTGTTCAAATTCCATTAGGGTTTTACTTAGTTGATTTAGATTTTGGAAAGACAAGAATAAATATAGAAAATATTCATGTAATAATTGGATTAAGTATATTTTATTTAGTTATATCAAGACTATTAAATAACTTTTTTAATCCAACACCAAAAATTATAACAAGTAGTTTTTTTGGTCAAAAATTTATAGCAAAACTAAATCATGTCCTACTTTATTTATCAGTATTAACAATTACTGTATCAGGAATTTTGAAAAAACTATTTAATGGTGAAAAATTAAATCTTTTTTTTAAAGATATTCAAATTCAAGATAATTTTGATTTAGCAGATCAATTTTATGATATTCATATACTGGCTAATTATATTTTGATAGGTTTGATTTCCTTGCACATATTAGCAGTGATAGTTCATCGTTATATTTTTAAAGAAAATATTTTAAAAAAAATGCTATGATTAATGAATATTTTTTGCATTCTTTATAATATGATGCAAACTCAAACCTCTTTTACAAAGCTTAACTAATCCTGATATATTATTCACACCTTGGTCTTTGGCTTCATTTAATAAAAATAAAAATAATCTCGCTGTTATTCTACAATCACCTAATGCAGAATGTCTTATCTGATCATCTGTTTGAATATTAAAATGTTCACATAAATTTGATAATTCATAGCTTTCTAAATCTGGATAAAGTCCTGCAGTTAAAAAGATTGTGTCAATTGGCTGAATAACCTTCATGCGATTTGCAAGATTTGTGCCCTTAGCGTTATTTTTTAAAAAATTTATATCAAAGTCAATATTGTGACCAACTAAGACACTTTTTTTTAAAAATTTTAATATTTTATCTTCAATTTCAATTAGAGTTGGCTTGTCCCTAACATCTTCATCTTTAATATTATGGATCTTTGTCGACTCTTCTGGAATTTTGATTTGAGGATTTACCAATTCATCTAAGAACAAGTCCTCTTGGATCTTAAAATTATTAATCTTTAAAGAAGCAACAGATATGACTTTATCTCCTTTTGAAACATTTAATCCTGTTGTTTCAGTATCTAAAATAGAGAAATTAGATTGTTCTAATGATACTCGATTAAACAATTTTTGTTTTTCAAAATAATATTTAATTTTATTAAAAATACTCTTCACCAATATCTACTCTGACCCTTTGTTTTAATTCTCTTATTTTCTTAAGATAAATTTTTAAAACTTTTTTTTCTCTTTCAAGTAATGATTTTGGGTTAATAAAATTTTTAATAGCTAGACCTTGTTTAGTTCTTTCAACTTGATTTTTAAGTAAAATGCTCGACATAAAACGATGAGCATTTTTGAAAAAATCAGTTTCATCATCATTTAAAACTTTAAGTTTATTGAGCTCATCTAATCTCTCAAATGTAGAGGTTTTGGTTACTTTATGCTTAATTGAATATAATCTGATACTCTCAACTAATGGCAGGGTTCCAGTGTGTTTTAAATTTAATAATCCAATGTTTTCTTCATCATTTTTTTCAAGAATAAATTGACCAAAAAAACCAATTGCTGCATCACTTTCTTCCTCACTAAAATATAAAAATTTTAATAATTTTTTTTCATGAAGTTTTTCATTTAAATGAAATCTTAATTCATCAGCAAGTTCAGACTTTCCATAAACAGATTTAAAGTCATAGAGCATATCTATATGTCTCATATCTTGTGGAGTATGATTATCTAAAAACTGACTAACTTGGTTTTTCCATTCTGGTAAACTTTTTCTCCATAAGGGATTACTTGCCATGAGATCACCTTTACAAAAAGGAATATCACAATCGTCTAATGTTTTAGTGAAATCTTTTGCGAGCTCTTCAAAATATAAATCTAATTTTTTGGGATCTTCATCATTGGTTTCATAAATAATCCCATTATCTTGATCTGGATGTAAAAAACTTTCCATTCTTCCACCTGATCCCATAACAATCACAGAAAATTCAGGAATATCTTTAATGATGTTTTTTTCAGCTACTCTTTTTTCAGCAAGCCTTATTGCTCTTCGATAAATCACATTATTTAAAAAACTCAAAAGATACGAGATATCACCTGGATAAACATTTCTATCTAACATATTTTCAGCAAGAACTACTTGTTGTTGTTTGATTTTTATCAAACCCGATACATCTTGCTCATCATAAGTCATATTATCTATTTGATTAACAACATCACCTAATTCAGCCTGTAGAGCTGTATTCATATCTATCATTCCTAATATTTTTAAACTCATGTCAAAAACAGGAAGGTGATGTAAATTTAATTTACGCATCTTACCTACCGCATGAAATAATAGATCATCCTCATAAACAAATTTTACAGGACTTGTCATAACTTCATTTACCTTAGTCAAATCGTTAGATGTAAATGCAATTCTTTTTAAGATGTCTTTTTCAGTAATAATTCCAATTACTTTTTTATTGTCTTCAACAACAATAGTAGATTTTTTTTCTGCTCTTAATTTTTCAATTGAACTTTTAACAGTTTGTTCTTTACCAACTAAAACATAATCGTCAGTCATGTAATCCATGACCTTATTTGTAAACAAATCTACACTGTTGGATCTTTTAAACATTCTTAAATATAATTAATTAAGATCAAATGCACATCTAAAACCTACATAAATTGCATAAAAATCTGATGGTTTATATTGTGCTCCACTTTTTGAAGTCTTTGATCCTCCATACCACCAAGATGCCCCAGCAGTTAAAGAATTTTGGCCTCTTTGATCATCTATCCACTCCCAAACATTACCCCCCATTGCAACCAGTCCATTTATTCCAACAGGTAAAGTAGTTACATCAACGTGCTTATTAAAATCTAATAGACCTTGTGAATTCATATTCTTAGCTTCATCACCACTTGGATATTTATATGTTTTGCCCTTTTTAAATTCATTTGAGTCAAAATTTTGGGTATATGCAGCAAAAGACCATTCTTTAAAAGTTGGTAATCGTCCACCTACATATTTACAATATTTGTCAGCTTCAAAACGACTAATGTGAACAGCAGGTTCTAACTCTGAAACTGGTTTTTTTCCATAAGGGGTTTGATAATTCCAGTTATTTCTTTTTTCCCAGCCAGCACCCCATTCATATCCACCACCTGTTTTTTCTGCCTCAGTAATTATATTGTTTGTTACTGCATATTTTTTAAATTCTTTGATTGTAATTTCATATTTATTTAAAGAAAATTTTTCAAAATCAATTTTTTCATTAACAAACGCATAAGATATGTTTTGATATATAAAAATTAAGAATGTTAGAATTATTTTTTTATAACTATACATTGTAATTTATCTCTAAATTTAATTTCATTTTTAAACTTTAGCCTTATTTCTTCACAACCTTTTTCAATATCTTTTAAATTAAAATCAAGTAGTGTTGAAATATATCTATCTTTAACCATTTTCAAATATTTTTGTTTTTTAATCTTAACTTTAAAAATAAACTTTTTACTAATACATTTGTTACTCTTGATTATGAAATTTAAAATTTTCTTATCTTTATTAAGAGACTGCTGCAGTTTTTGATACATCTTTTTAAATGCTGGTATTTCATTTCTTACAGGGTCTAGAGTAAAAATAAATATTTGTCCTTCAGGTAAAAGATTATTTTTACAAAGTTTAATTAATTTTTTAATTTCACTCATTTTTAATAAGTGAATAGTTTGCTTAATTAATATTAAATCAAATCTTTTATTATTTGATTTAAAAAAATTAATTCCATCAGTTTTTTTGAAAAAAATTTTTTTATCTTTATCTTTGTGACTTTCTATATCAATACCAATTGGTTTACTTTCTAATTTTAATTTAGTGGATAAATTTCCTAAAATTTTTCCTCTACCGCATCCAATATCAAGTATCTTTGAATTTGATTTTAAATTGGCATTTTTAATTAAAAATTTATTGAATGAATTAATATAAGCTTTCGATGACAGCCATGTTTTATTGTCCCAATTTTTAATTGCTTTCATAATTTATTTAAACTTTTTACTAAATAAAGTATTAATAATCTATGAGTCTTGATTATCATATATTTTTAGGAGCAACTGTTGCAGATGCAGCAGCAAGACCTTTACACTGGGTTTATGATCCAAAAAAATTGAATTCTTATATAAAGAATAAAAAAGATATTACTTTTCTTAAAAAAAATAGATGTCCATTTTACAATATCAAAACTGGTAATGTGTCTGGCTATAACGATGTTGGACAGGTAATGTTTAAATCTTTAATTGAAGCTAAAAAACAATCTGAAATTTTAAAAACATTTAAAAAAAACATAGTTAAAAACTTTGGTCCAGGTTCAAAATATTGGAAAAATTTAAATCTTAGAAAAAAATATAAAAAAGTTAAATGGACTAAGCCAATGACAGGTCCATGGATCCATCAAAATATCATGGAAACTATAAAAAATATTAAGGCTAAAAAAATTAATACTGGAGGAAAAAAGGTAAATGAATCTGATGGGTTTTGTGCTGTACTGCCTTATTATATTCATGATCAAAAAATCTCAAATGTAAAAAAAATTATTAAAAGTGTAGCGAATACTAAAATGAGTGAACAATATGCTCTAGCAAAATTAGAAATAATAAAACTTGCTGCAGAAGGGTCAAAAGATCCAGTAAGATCTTTTGTAAAAAAAAATAACCCTAACAAATATTTCAAAGATGTTGTCTTAAATCTTAGAAAAATTATTAGAGATGCTAAGAAACCTCATATCCAAACTGTAAAGAAATATGGAAAAGCTTGTAGTTATCCAGGTACATTTTTAGGTTCAATTCATGCAATATTGAATTCAAAAAACTATAAATCAGCTATTATAAAATTAATTAAAGCTGGTGGATGTAATTGTTCTAGAGCAAATTTTGTGGGTGCGTATTTTGCAGCCCTTAACGGATTAAAAGATATTCCAATAAATTGGATTAAAAAAACTATTCCCGCTAGAAATATATTAAAACATATTTCTTAAATGCAAAAATCATCGATCGCTTACATCTTAAGATTATCTATACCAATTTTTTTTGCAAATTTAGCCATACCCTTGGTTGGTATTATTGATACCGCCTTAATGGGAAATCTTGGAAATCTTTCATACTTATCAGCAACATCAGTTGCAGCTAATTTATTTTCAATGATTTTTTGGTCTTTTGGATTTTTAAGAATGGGAACAGTCGGTATGGTTTCTCAAGCACATGGGCAAAACAATTATAAAGAAATTTTGAATATTATTTTAAGAAATTTGTTATTTGTTTTTACTATTTCATTATTAATTCTTATTACTCAATATTTTATTCTAAACCTAAGTTTAAAAATTTTTGATTTATCTGAGTTAACAAAGCAATTCTATACTCAATATTTTAAAATTAGAATTTATTCAGCACCTGGTGAGTTAACTCTTTATATTATTACTGGATTATTTATTGGTTTACAAAAAACCAAAATCTCTAGTCTTGTAGTAGGATTTTTTTCAATTTTAAATATCATTTTAAGTATTTTGTTTGTTGCAAAATATGATCTTAATATTAAGGGAGTTGCTTATGGAACTTTATATTCAGCAATAATTACTTCAGTAATTTTTTTAACTTATACTTTTTATTATCTATCAAAATATACTGAACTTAAATTAGACATTAAAGAGTTGGTTGATATTAATAAGATCAAAAATATTTTTAATATCAATTTCAATATATTTATTAGAACAATTTTGCTTACTTTTTCTTTTTTGTGGTTCACTTACCTTGGAACACAAATAGGTGAAGATTATATTGCAGCAAATACAATACTAATTAACCTTGTTTTTTTATCAGCATTTATTTTAGATGCCTATGCTTTTTCAACAGAGGGAATGGTTGGCTTTTCATTGGGTAAAAAAGATCTAAGTTTATTTAAAACTATAATCAAAAACTCATTTATCTTGAGTTCAATGACAGGGCTAATAATTTCAATCATTTATCTCTTGGTGAACCAATATGTTATTAATTTAATGTCTGACATTGAGGAAATTAGAGATCTTAGTTCAAAATATGTAATTTGGTTAATTATTTTGCCATTTATTGCATCTTTTTGTTACCAATTTGATGGAATTTTTATTGGCGTTTCTCAAACTAAAGAACTTAGGAATGCAATGATATTCTCAGTATTTTGTTATTTGATAATTTCTATTTTCTTAACAAAATATTTTTCAAATACAGGTGTGTGGATTTCGCTTTGTATATTTATGATTTTAAGGGCAACTTCTCTTTATTATTATTTAGATAAGATCTACTTAAGATTTAGCAGAGGCTAATTGTTTCTTATATATATCTGCTCTTATAGAAACTAAAATAATCAAAATTACCATTGGTATGCATGCTAAATTAATTTCATTCCAGCTAAAGTTTAAAATTGAATAACCAGCTGTTAAACTTGCAATTGCTTGAATTGAAAAAACTAAAACATCGTTAAATCCCTGTACTTTAAACTTTTCACTACTCGTATAACAAAGCACTAATAAACTGGTGCCGCCTATAAATAAAAAATTCCAACCAATTCCAAGCAATACAAGAGCTATTAAATAGTTAAGAAATGTTTGTTCATAAAAACTTAAAAAAATGCACAACAAATATATTATTGCACCTGAATATATGATTGTTGAATGACCATATTTTTTAATCAATGACCCAGTTATTAATGAAGGTAAAAACATTCCTATTATATGAGATTGGATCACAATACTTGTTGAGCCTAAAGTAAATCCTTGCATCTTATACATGCTAATTGGAGTAGCAGTCATTAAAAAAGACATAATTGAATAGGCAAATGCTGCAGTCACTATTGCCTGAAGTATTATAGGGTTTTGTAATAACTCAATATAAGATCTTTGTTTGCCTTTGATATTTTCATTTGTTTTTGGATTTTTTTCTGTTTTATAAAATAATAAAAAAAATACAGGAATTATTGTTAGGACTGAAAGAGATATGTATGAGCCTGTGTACAGGTGATCTGTAATTATATCTTTTGAAAAATTTGCAACATTTGGACCAATTAAAGCAGATAAAATTGTTGCAAGAAGTAAAATTGAAATCGCTCTTGAACTATCATTTTTTTCAACCGTTTCTGCTGCAGCAAATCTATATTGGTGAGTAAATGCTATTCCTGTTCCAATTAAAAAACATGAAAAACAAAACAATATAAAGTTTTCTGAATAAATTGAATAAGCTCCAAGTAAAGCTGCTAAACTTGTATATGAAGATGATAAAATAAAACCTTTTTTCCTTCCAATCTTACTCATTATTTTCGCTGCAAAGATTGTAAATACTGCAGTTCCAACAATTGAAAGAGATGTTGGTAATGTTGCAAGAGAAGCAATTGGAGATATCTTTAATCCAACGATACCACTTATAAATACTGTTATTGGTGGCGCTGTAAAAGAAAACACCTGACAAATAGTCAGAAGGATTAAATTTTTGTTTATCATCTAATCTTCTACTTCTGACAATAACGATGCATTACCACCCATTGAGGCAGTATTATTAGATATACTTTGTTCGTGACATAATCTTTTTAAATATTCTGGGCCTCCTGCCTTTGGTCCTGTGCCTGATTTTTCATATCCTCCAAAAGGTTGAACACCCACTACTGCACCAATCATGTTTCTATTGATATAAATATTACCAATTTCAGCTTTTTCTACTACTCTATCAATGGTTTTATCTATTCTACTATGTATGCCTAAAGTTAATCCAAATCCAAGATCATTAATATCTTCGATCAATTGATCTAAATTAGAAGCTTTATACTTAAGCATGTGGACTACCGGACCAAATACTTCATTCTTTAGATCCGATAGTTTTTCAATTTCAATTAATGTTGGTGGAATGAAATTACCTTGATTTAAATTTATCTCTGTTTGAAAAACTTTATCGAATTTTTTTATATGATTATTGATATTTTCATACGCTTCGGTATCAATTACCGGCCCAATATCAGTTGATAATTCTTCTGGATTACCAACTTTTTGGGTTTTCATTGCTCCAATTAAAGTATCCTTGGTATGTTTGTAAACATTCTCTTCAACACATAATATTCTGCATGCTGAACATCGTTGTCCAGCGCTATCAAAACCTGAATTAACCACATCCTTTACGACATGTTCTGTTAAAGCTGAGGTATCAACAATCATACAATTCTGACCACCTGTTTCAGCGATGAAAGTTGGAATATTTTCTTTTTGTTGAAGGTCAGATTGGATAATTTTTGCTGTCTCTAAGGAACCAGTAAAAATAATATTTTTAAGTTTTTTATCATTAATAACTTTTTTTCCAATTAACGCACCATCACCTAATAACAATGCAATCGCATTACTTGGTAAACCAGCTTTTAATAAAAGTTTTATTATATAATAAGCTGCAAATGATGATTGTTCAGCTGGCTTGGTAATTACCACATTGCCGGTAATAAGTGCTGCAACAGTTTGGCCTACAAAAATTGCAACTGGAAAATTCCATGGACTTATCACAAAGGAAAGACCTTTTCCAACCATTCTATATTGATTAAGTTCTCCAGTTGGTCCTTTTAATGTTTGAGTTTGAAATAAATTTAATGCTTCTTTTGAATAGTATCTGCAAAAATCAACTGCTTCCCTAATTTCTGCAATTGAATTTTTAATACTTTTACCAGACTCTTTTGCGCAAATTTCAATAATGTCATTAGTATTCTCTTCAATTAAATCTGCAAATTTTAAAAAAATCTCTACTTTTTTTTTAATTGAAAACTTTTTCCATTCAGAAGAATATTCTTTTAAATTGTTAATTGCTGTCTCAGAAATCTTTTCATCGGCAAAATATTTTTTTCCTAAAGTAGAAGAGCTATGAGGAGATTTTATATTAATTTCTTTATCTGATTTAATATCTTCACCATTAATTAATGAGTAAGCTTTAATATCTTTAAACTTTCCATTAAATTGAAGACTTTCAACTACATGTTCTTCACTTAAATCTAAACCTTTTGAATTTTTACGATCTCCATAAATATCTATTGGTTTTTTGATTTTATCCTCATCAAGTTTATCTATTTTAACAAGTGGAGATTGAACTAGTTTTGAAATATCAAAATCTTTTGTTTTTAGTTGATGAATAAAAGAAGTATTAGCGCCATTTTCTAATAATCTTCTTACTAGATAAGGCAATAGATCCTTATAACCTCCAACTGGTGCATAAACTCTGCATTTAAAATTTTCATCTTTTTCAAGGTATGAATAAATTTCATCACCCATGCCATGTAATTTTTGAAACTCAAAATCGCGATCTTTAAAAAGAGTTTTAATATATGAAATACTGTGAGCATTATGAGTTGCAAATTGGGAGAAAATATTATCATTTTCATAAAGTTTATGGGCACAGGCTAAATATGAAATATCAGTTGCAAATTTTTTAGTAAATACAGGGTAATCTATAAATCCTTGTTCTTGAGCAATTTTTATTTCTGTATCCCAATAAGCTCCTTTAACTAATCTAATATTAATTTTTTTATTAACATCACTTAAATACTTCTTAAGCCAATCTAAAACAAAAAAGGCTCTCTTTTGATATGCTTGAACTGCAAATCCAAAACCTTGGTACTTTTCATCAATTAATTTACTTTCGATTATTTCCTTAAATATAAATAAAGATAAATTTAATCTATCCGCTTCTTCAGCATCAAAACAAATATCAACATTATTTTCTCTTCCAAGTTCAGTAAGTTTATAAGCCTTTGGAAAAAGTTCTTTTTTTAATAAATCTAATTTACTTCTCTCATACCTTGGATGTAGAGATGATAATTTAATAGAAATACTTTTTTTATGAGGATTTTTTCCTTTACCGGTTTCAATTATTGCTTCTTCATATTGCTTATAATATCGTTCAGAGTCTTCATAGGTAACTGCGGCTTCACCCAACATATCAAATGAGAATGTATATTTATCATGTTGTTTCTCATTACTGTAATTAATTGCTTTTTTGATATCTCTTTCAAAAACAAATTGTTTAGCAAGTATATTGATTGCTTGTTTAATTGCATTTCTTAGAATTGGACCTGAAAGATTTTTAACAACTTTACCTAGAATATTTTTATTTTCCTCAACTTTTTCTTCAACAATTTTTCCTGTTAATAAAAAAGCTATTGAAGATATGTTTACAAATAAATCTTTATCGTTTTTGATATATTTTTTCCAATCACCTATTGGTATTTTATCTTCTATTAAATCATTAATAGTTTTTGCATCTGGTATTCTTAAAAGAGCTTCAGCTAAACACATCAATACAATGCCCTCATTGCTTGTAAGAGAAAACTCGTGAATTAATTTACTAAAAGGACTTCCTGCTTTATAGCTTTGAGCATTTTTAACAATATTTATTGATAAATTATCTATTTGTTTTTGATTAAGCTCTGAAAAATTAGAGACTAAATAATAAAAATGATCTTTAACTAATTTTTTTTGATCTAAATATTTATTGTTGAATATATTTTGCATTGCCTAATGACAAGCTATACCAAATTTTTTTAATCTCCAATAATTATAAGGCCATGGAGTTAAAAATCCAACTGTTAGCATTATAGGAACAACCCACCATG
>Ga0255752_10006609_pt1 | contig 10825 bp, 11 predicted proteins | sample 011ome_25_FD_179952 | JGI IMG/M metagenome (GOLD analysis project Ga0255752, IMG submission 179952) | Coastal salt marsh microbial communities from the Groves Creek Marsh, Skidaway Island, Georgia - 011512CT metaG (version 2) | ecosystem: Environmental > Aquatic > Marine > Intertidal zone >...
TCATATATACTGTATTCCATTAAAAAGGAGCCGTCTGGACCTAAAGAATCGAATTGTTTTAAACCACCATATCGGCTACCATTTCCAGCAGCCATAATCAATAAAGTCATTTTATTTTTTTTTAATGCCTCAAAGGTACCATTATCTAAACAAAATATAAAGTTGTTTTAATTAAGATATAGTTTTAATATATTCACATTATAATTAACCCTCGAGCAATGAATAATAGAAGAAATTTTATCAAGACTACAGCTGCTTTTAGTGCAGCAACTCTAAGTATGCCTAAAATGAGTTTAGGTAATGTGTTATCAGCAAATGAAAAAGTAAATGTAGCACTCATCGGCGTTGGATTAAGAGGAATAAACCATCTATCTAATTTATTAAAAAGAACTGATGTCAATATTGTAGCTATTTGTGATGTTGATGGTAAGCGAATTGACATTGCCTTAGACCTTATAAAAACCGCCTCTTTTAAAAAACCAAAAGTGTTTTCTAATGGAGATTATGCCTATAGAGATTTACTAGACTTAAAAGAAGTGGAAGCTGTAGTCATATCGACTCCTTGGCTCTGGCACACCAGAATGACAGTTGATGCTATGAAAGCGGGTGTTTTTGCAGGAGTTGAAGTGTCTGCTGCAAATACTCTAGAAGAATGTTGGGATTTGGTCAATACTCATGAAGCTACAGGCACACCAATGATGCTCTTAGAAAATGTAAATTATAGAAGAGATATTATGGCCGTGCTTAATATGGTCAAACAACAAGTGTTTGGAGAGTTGGTTCACTTTAGATGTGGATATCAACACGATCTTCGACATGTGAAGTTCAATGATGGAATTGAACCTTATGGGAAGGGAGTAGAGTTTGGAGAAAATGCGATATCTGAAGCCAAATGGAGAACACTTCATTCGGTTAAAAGAAATGCAGATGTCTATCCAACGCATGGACTTGGTCCAATTGCTGCCATGGCTGATATCAATAGAGGAAATCGATTTACCTCCTTAACTTCCACAGCTTCAAAAGCTATTGGATTACATAATTACGTTGTTGAAAATGGAGGAGAAGATCATCCAAATGCCAAAGTAAGATTTAAACAAGGAGACGTGATTACTACCACAGTAGAAACTGCCATGGGCGAGTCTATAATTATTACTCATGATTGCAATTTACCAAGGCCATATTCCTTAGGGTTTAGAGTACAAGGAGCTCATGGACTATGGGAAGTAGATGGTAATCGTATGTATATCGAAGGAATTTCTGAACCTCATCGTTGGGATAATGCTACAGAGTGGCTTGAAAAATATGATCACCCGCTTTGGAAGAAGTATGGAGAATATGCTACTGGAGCTGGTCATGGAGGTATGGATTTCTTTGTGATGAATGCTTTTATCGAATCGGCCAAACGAATGATAGCACCACCTATAGATGCTTATGATGCGGCTGCATGGAGTGCTGTTACGCCACTTTCAGAAGTATCGATTGAAAATAATGGAGCTCCTCAAATGTTTCCAGATTTCACAAGAGGCTTATGGGAAAAACGCCAACCTTACCAATGGATTAAAGATACCTGGTAGGATGGGCTAATAAATTTCATACTTATGCATCGCACACGTCATTTTAGACCCTAAAAAATGCTGCATTACAAAAGATAGATGAACTCGATATCGATATGATTGTCGTGGGGACCAAAGGTGCAAGTGCATTAGAATATTCGCTTAGAGACTCTAATACCCATAAACTCATACATGCCACTTCTTCCTGTCCGTTGTTAGTTATTCCAAGACAGTCTACTATTAAAAAAGAAATTAACACTTTTAGTTTTACACTTGACCTCAAACGATCAATTTCGCAAAAGCAGTTAAACCCTTAATTTATTATGCCTTAGTGCTTTCTGCTAGGATTAATGTTGTGTATATGAAAAAACCAAATGATTCTCTTACCAAGCTTCAATTTGCTACGCTCAAAAAATTAAAAGATATATACAAGAATATCACTTTTGATTTCAAAAGAGTTTCAGAACCAATTAATCAGCTTAAAAAACGGACTCTTTTTAATGAAGAAGTTAGCTATCAACCTTAAGTTTTAATCATTATTTAGTGTCACATCTATCAATAGTTGTATATTTGCACTGTTGTGTTATGTCTTGACAGTTGTCGAGACCGTGTTCGAGTAGGAAACTGCTCAACTAATGAAAGGCTTTCCAGTTGGAAGGCTTTTTTTATGACTAAATTTAGATCTCTTCTAACATCACATGAGTTTCTTTATGGTTTATGTCAGGTGTTATACCTAGTAAGAGCTTTTAAAAGAACTATAAAACAGTATAGCTCAATTTAAAACAGTATAGACTTATACTTCCAGGTGAGCTGAACAAAGTAGACTAAATAAACACAACTTAAAATAAATTTCAGTAACGTACCAGCTAAAAATCCAACTAGTGAACCAAAAGCGGATTTTAGTTTGTTTTTAGCCTCTTTATGGTAAATCATCTCTCCAATTAATGCTCCTAAAAACGGAAACACTAAAAATCCAAAAGGACCAAAAATAGGAATGAGTATTGCTACTACAACACCAATCATAGCACCATAGGAACCCTGTTTGGAACCACCAAATTTCTTAGTTCCCCATGCTGGCATAAAAAGATCTAAAACATAAACTCCTAGCGCTATTAATGCTGTAATGATTAAAAAACTCATATTCATTTCCACTGATTTAGTCAGGTATAAAAATAGCAAGCCTAACCAACTCAGTGGAGGACCTGGTAAGATAGGAATTAGAGCCCCTAAAACCCCTAAAAGTATCATGACTAATCCTAGTCCAAAAAAAAGTAGTTCCATAGTATCATTGTTTTTTGTAACTTAATTTAATCAACGCTGTTCGCTCTTTAAAAAAATCGTATTTTCGAATATTATGAGTAAAATTGTGTTACAAGTACTTATAGTTTGTTTGAGTTTATGTCTAAACTCCTGTAAGTGGTTTGAATCAAAAGAAGCCATAACAGATCGAATTGTTAAACAAGATATGCAAACTATTGATTGGAATCAAATCGACCGATATCCTCTTTTTTTTAATTGTGATGAGTCAGCATCAAAACGTAGTCAAGAGCGATGTTTTACTCTTGAGCTTCAACAGCGATTTGCTCGTATCATAACGACTCTAAAAGATGCTCATGCTCGTCAATTAATGGATCTTAATGCAGTTGTTTTACAAATCACCAATGAAGGAGATTTTGAATTATTGAAGGTGGTATATGGAAGTGAGATGACTCGTGTTAAACTCGATAGTATGATCAAGTTACATCTAGAAGCTATTCCACCTATAAATCCGGCACTTAAAAGAGGAATTCCAGTGAGTGTGACCTATAGACTTCCGGTAAAAGTCGCTCTAAAAAAATAGCATGTCAAAAGAAAAAATCATTTTAGGAATTGATCCTGGAACCACAATTATGGGTTTTGGACTCATAAAAGTAGTTGGAAAACAAATGGAGTTCTTACAGATGAATGAGCTCCTTTTGAAAAAATATACTGATCCTTATGTTAAGCTAAAGCTTATCTTCGAGCGAACTATTGCACTTATCGATGAATATCATCCCGATGAAATTGCAATTGAAGCACCTTTTTTTGGTAAAAATGTTCAATCTATGTTAAAATTAGGAAGGGCTCAAGGTGTTGCCATGGCTGCTGGTCTTTCAAGAGAAATTGCTATAACGGAATACCTCCCTAAAAAGATTAAAATGGCTATTACAGGAAACGGTAATGCTTCAAAAGAACAGGTAGCTAAAATGCTACAGTCTATGCTTAACTTAAAAAGCTTGCCAAAGAATTTAGATGCCACTGATGGATTGGCAGCAGCAGTATGTCATCACTATAATAGCGGTACGATTAATACCGGAAAATCTTATTCTAGTTGGGCTTCTTTTGTGAGTCAAAACGCAGATAAAGTCAAGAAATAGTGGCTGGAATTTACCTACATATACCTTTTTGTAAACAGGCTTGTTCCTATTGTGATTTTCACTTTTCAACATCGCTCAGGTTTAAAGACCAATTGCTGGAAGCGATGAAAAAGGAGCTTCTCCTTCGAAAAGAGGAGTTGAATCAGGAGCCCTTAAAAGCAATTTATTTTGGAGGAGGAACTCCATCGATACTAACTGCTACTGAAATTAATTCTTTTTGTTCGCTAATTCTAGAACAGTATGTTTGTGAAAATGACCTTGAAATTACCCTAGAGGCTAACCCAGATGATTTGACTCCGAATTATTTGAATGATTTAACTACAACACCTATTAATCGATTATCTGTAGGTATTCAATCGTTTAGAGATGAGGATTTAAAATTGATGAATAGAGCTCATACTTCTAAACAAGCACAGCAATCTTTAGCATTGATAGTTCAACAATTCGATAACTACACGTTAGATTTAATTTATGGAATTCCGGGATTAAGCCATGAGGATTGGATAAACAATATAAAAATTGCACTTTCCTATAGTCCCAAGCATATTTCAGCATATGCACTGACAGTAGAACATAAGACTGTTTTAGATCATCAAATCAAGAAAAAGCTTATTAAGCCTGTTGATGAACAACAATCTCAAGAGCAGTTTTTTATACTCAAAGAACTTTTAGAAAAGGAGGGGTTTGAACAGTATGAAATATCAAACTTTGCTAAGGATTCTAATTATGCGGTCAACAACACCGCTTATTGGAAACAAGAACCTTACTTAGGTATTGGTCCTTCTGCACATTCCTTTGATGGAATTAATCGTTCTTGGAATAAAGCCAATAATTGGAAGTATATAAGAGCAATTCAAGAGGATTGTCTACCTTCAGAAAAGGAACAGTTAAGCCTGTGGGAGTCCTATAATGAATTTGTCATGACAGGATTAAGGACCATGTGGGGAATTGCCATAAAGGACTTGGAAGATAAGTTTTCCGAAGCGTTAGTAGCTTATTTTATCAGGGAGTGTGAACCTAAACTTCAAAACAAAATTCTTATCAATGAAAAGGGTGTCATTAAATTACACCCTTCTCAATTATTCTATGCTGATGGAATTGCATCAGATTTATTCTTTGTGCCTTAGTTTTCAGCTTTGTAAAGCTCACTATAATACTGATAGAAATAAGGAATAGTATCGATCCCTTTTAAATAATTCCACACCCCATAGTGTTCGTTAGGAGAGTGAATAGCATCTGAGTCTAATCCAAAGCCCATAAGTACTGATTTACTATCTAATACTTCTTCAAATAGCGCAACGATAGGAATAGATCCACCCCCTCTTTGTGGAACTGGTTTTTTTCCAAAAGTTTTTTCAATTGCTTTAGCAGCAGCTCGATAACCTATATGCTTAGTTGGAATTACATAGGGCATTCCGCCGTGATGTGGAGTAACCTTAACCGTTACCGATTTAGGTGCAATTGAATTAAAGTGATTAATGAATAATTCTGTAATTTCATGCCAATCTTGACCTGGAACCAAACGCATCGATAGTTTAGCAAAGGCTTTTGAGGGTAATACGGTTTTAGATCCCTCTCCGGTATATCCTCCCCAAATTCCATTCACATCGAGAGTTGGCCGAATGGAATTACGTTCAGGAGTTGTGTATCCTTTTTCCCCTTGCACCTCAGCAATGTCCAATGCTTTTTTATAGGCTTCTAAATCAAAAGGAGCTTCTGCAAGCTCTTCTCGTTCTTCAGCAGTTAAAGGAATAACCTTGTCATAAAAACCAGGAATGGTAATGTGTTTGTTTTCATCCATCAACGAAGAGATCATATCACATAACACATTTATCGGATTAGCTACCGCACCTCCATAAGTTCCGGAGTGTAGGTCTATATTAGGTCCCGTCACTTCAATTTCTACATAACTCAATCCTCTTAATCCAGTATCGATTGAAGGAATAGTATTATCAATCATTGCGGTATCTGAAATTAAAATGATATCATTTTTAAGTAAGTCAACTTGTTCTTTGATAAATAATTCAAGATTAGGAGATCCAATTTCTTCTTCTCCTTCAATCATAAATTTCACGTTACAAGGAAGAAGATCGTTTTGAATCATCGCCTCAACTGCCTTAATATGCATAAACATTTGCCCTTTATCGTCACAAGCTCCTCTTGCAAAAATAGCGCCATCAGGATGTTTTGGAGTTGTTTTAATTACCGGTTCAAAAGGAGCTGTATTCCAAAGTTCAATTGGATCCGCTGGTTGAACGTCATAATGACCGTAAACCAATACAGTAGGAAGATTGGGGTCGATTAATTTCTCAGCATAAACAATAGGGTGACCCGCGGTAGGGTATACCGTAGCTTGATCACATCCAGCTTTAATAAGAGCATCTTTTACAACTTCTGCAGTAGTTGCAACATCCTTGTCATAGGCAGAATCTGCACTTACGGAGGGAATCCTTAAAAGCTCAAAAAGTTCATTGATAAGCTGTTCTTTATGCTTTTGACTATAATTTAATAGTTCTTTCATCGGTAGTTAAATTTAATTCAAACTTACAAAAGAACTTTTTTATAGCACAGTTGTTTTAAAAATGAATTTTTCATTTATATTTGCAACCTCTAATGCAGGCGTGGTGGAATTGGTAGACACGCTAGACTTAGGATCTAGTGCCGCAAGGTGTGAGAGTTCGAGTCTCTCCGCCTGTACAAGAAACGAAAGCCAGAACTGATGTTCTGGCTTTTTTTATTCCATAGCTTTGTATTGTTAACTTTAAGAATTAGTTCTTGGTGCTTAATTTCTTAGCCAATTCTTCTAGGGAAACACCCTTAGTCTCTGGCATCATATAGCGCACAAAAACTAGTTGTAAGATCATCATAAAGGCAAAAAATCCAAAGACTGGAGCGATACCAATAGTATTAAATAGTATAGGAACCAAAGAAGGAATAATTGCAGCTAATACCCAATGGGTAGAAGTTCCCCAAGATTGTCCGGCACTTCTAAGATGATTGGGGAATACTTCAGAGATGTATACCCAAATAACCGTACCTTGTCCTATGGCATGAGCAGCTATAAATAGGAATAAAAACCCAGGTACAGCCATTCCTTTCCATTCAAAATGAAAGGCCATAGCAACAAGTGCTAGGGAAATGATGTATCCAAAAGACCCCCAATACATGAGCGTTTTTCTGCCTAATCGATCGATAAGGTTGATACCAATCAAGGTAAAAATAAGGTTGGTCACTCCAATGCCAATACTACTTAATAGCGCTGAGCTTGCTTCTAAACCAGCCAGTTCAAAGATCCTTGGAGCATAATATAAAAAGGCATTAATTCCTGAAAATTGATTAAAAAAGGCCAAAAGAATCGCGAGAATAAGCGGGAATCGATATTTTTTTGAGAGGACTGATTCATTTTGACTTTCAGATGACTGGTCTTTTTCATGATCAGAAATAAGATCGTTCACATGAATTTCAGCTCCTATTTGTTCGAGAACCTGCTCTGCTTCCTCTGTTCTAAATTGAGCAACTAACCATCTAGGACTTTTTGGAATCGTAATACTTAACAGGGTATAGATGATTGCAGGTAATGCTTCGATTCCGACCATCCATCTCCAATTATTATCAGATTCAACAAGTATACCGATGAGGTAGTTAGAAAAATAGGCTATAAGTATACCAAATACAATCATGAATTGATAGAATCCAACTAATCTTCCTCTATCTTTTGCTGGTGCAATTTCAGAAATATAAGCAGGGGCAGCTATAGTAGATGCTCCAACTCCAAGCCCTCCAATGAATCTAAATAGCGCAAAAGAGATGGGGTCGTTTGCAAGTGCTGATCCAATGGCGGATACCGAATACAGTACTCCAATCCACATCAGGGTTTTCTTTCTTCCTAATTTGTTTGTTGGAAATCCTCCAAAGATGGCTCCAATAACAGTTCCCCAAAGGGCCATCCCCATGACTATAGCTCCGTGAAAACCATCAGAAGAGTTCCATAAAGCTTGAAGTTTTTGATCTGCACCAGAAATAACTACAGTATCAAATCCAAATAAAAAACCAGCGAGAGCGGCAACTAAAGATAGTTTTATAATTTTATTCATTATAAGAGTTTAGGTTGATTAGTATGTGAGGGTCAAGATACTAAAAACTAGTTTAAACTTTATCTAAGAAAAAAAATTAACGATAATTTTCATGGCTTTCTCTGTAGCTCCTGTATGCTTTTCAATATAGGTTTTATTGACTTTTGAGCGCTCATTATAAAGATCTTGATGTTCAAGTAATTGGTCTACTGCACTAGTAAATTCTTCCTTGGAACTGACAACTTCAATGCCGCTTAATCTAACAAGATCAACAGCTTCCTTAAATTTAGAATACTGAGGTCCTATGAGTATAGGAACCCCAAAAACAGCTGCTTCTAGAGTATTGTGAAGCCCTGTTTTAAAGCCACCACCAATATAAGCGATATCTGCATAAGCATAGGCTTTGGTGAGTAATCCTATGGTATCTAGAATAAAAACATCAGCCTCTTTAGACTTGGTTATATGCAGTTTAGAAAATCGGATACATTTTTTATTGATTTGTTGTTCTAAGTCAGCCATATGACCTTCATCGATTTTATGAGGAGCAATAATGAACTTAAGACCTTGTTTTGATTCATTGATATAAGGAATATAAATCGCCTCATCTTCCGGCCATGAGCTTCCAAAAATAAGGCATTTTGAATCTGATTTAAATTCATCTAAATAGGATAGATTAGTTGAAGTTGCGATGATTCGTTGTACACGATCAAAACGAGTGTCTCCTCCAATACTGCAGTTAGAATAGTTAATAGCGTGGAGTAATTTTTTACTCTTTAAATCTTGAGTAAAGATATAATCAAACTTTTTTAGACTGTTTCTAAAAAAACTACCATACCATTTAAAATACACTTGACTAGGTCTAAAAATAGCAGATACTAATAGTGAAGGGATTTTATTTTTTTTAATTTCATTTAAGAAATTTGGCCAAATTTCATATTTGATAAATACAACTGCAGTCGGTTGAGCTACTTTGATAAATTGCCTAGCATTTTTCTTGGAGTCTAATGGCAGGTAGGTGAGTATGTCAGCTTTTTTTTTGGATTTAATCACCTGATAAGCAGAAGGAGAAAATACCGTAAGTAATACTTGAGCTTCAGGGTGAACTTTCTTAAAGGCTTTAATAATAGGTCTTCCTTGTTCATATTCCCCTAAGGAAGCAACGTGAACCCAAAGCAGTTTTTTGTGAGGATCCCTTATGGCTTTAATTTGTTGGATGACTTTTTTTCTTCCGTGAACAAACAGCCTTAACTTAGCACTCCAAAGGGAAGCGACGTGGATTCCTAGGTTGCCCAAGTTGATTAGTAAGTTGTATAAGAGATTCAATTAGTTTTCTTTTGAGCAAAATTACACTTCTTTGAGAAATAGCTTTCTATTTTTTGTAATTTTGTATTTCTAAATTTTACGAGTGAAAAAGTTACAGATGGTTGACCTCCAGGGTCAGATGAATGATATTAAGGATGAAATCAATCAATCCTTTGATCAGGTTTTATCGAGTGCTGCTTTTATTAATGGTCCAGAAGTTCAGCGTTTTAGTGAAAATTTACAACAGTATTTAGGGGTAAAACATGTGATTCCTTGCGCTAATGGAACCGATGCACTTCAAATTGCAATGATGGGATTAGGTCTTAAACCAGGTGATGAAATCATCACCGCTGATTTCACCTTTGCAGCTACTGTTGAAGTTATTGCTTTATTAAACTTGACACCCGTTCTAGTCGACGTTTTAGAAGATAGTTTCACTATTGACCCTAAGGCTGTTGAAGCTGCCATCACTCCTAAAACAAAAGCTATTGTTCCTGTGCATCTTTTTGGTCAATGTGCTGATATGGAAGCCCTCCAAGCGATTGCAAAAAAACACAACCTCTATATAATTGAAGATAATGCCCAAGCTATTGGAGCAAGCTATTCCTATAAGGATGGTACTACAAAAATGGCTGGAACAATGGGAGCTGTTGGCTGTACTTCTTTTTTTCCATCTAAAAACTTAGGATGTTATGGAGATGGAGGGGCGCTGTTTACTAATTGTGATGCATTAGCTCATGAATTGAGAGGGATTGTAAATCACGGAATGTATGAGCGTTATTATCACGATGTTGTTGGAGTAAATTCTCGATTGGATTCACTTCAAGCCGCTGTTTTAAATGCAAAATTACCCCGTTTGGATGCGTACAATGCTAAAAGAAGAGCTTCCGCTATGGCTTATAATGAGGCTTTTTCAACTTGTGACGACTTAGTAATCCCTCAATTAGCGAGTTACAGTGGAGAATTAGACCAAACTAATAATGCTCATGTTTTTCATCAGTATACACTTCGAGTTTTAAACGGTAAACGAGAAGCACTTATCAAAGTACTTCAAGAAGCTCAAATCCCCTACGGAATTTATTACCCTGTCCCGCTTCATTTACAAAAAGCTTATGCAGATTCGCGTTATAATGAGTCGGACTTTAAAGTCACCAATAGACTTTGTGAGGAGGTAGTATCGCTTCCTATGCATACCGAACTTGATGAAGAACAGGTAGCTTATATTTCGAATACCATAGTAAATTTCTTATCTTAGATAGGTGAGCGTTTTATTTTATTGTTTTACTAACTCATGTCGCTATTCGTTCATGATTAATGTTGTTTTTTTTAATTACAACTCATACACTTAGCCCTGTTATTCCTTGAATAGAAACGATGGAGTTCAACCGTAACAGACTTATAAATGATTAGTTATCTTACTAGTAGTTAATAAATCGATTATTGATGGAATCTGATACCTCCTTAGTTTCTTTGATTGATCAACTTGATCATTTAACTATCA
>Ga0255752_10006615_pt1 | contig 10818 bp, 9 predicted proteins | sample 011ome_25_FD_179952 | JGI IMG/M metagenome (GOLD analysis project Ga0255752, IMG submission 179952) | Coastal salt marsh microbial communities from the Groves Creek Marsh, Skidaway Island, Georgia - 011512CT metaG (version 2) | ecosystem: Environmental > Aquatic > Marine > Intertidal zone > Salt...
TGGACTTTGCTACGTTATCTGCACTTTCTTCAATAATGCCTTGTACCGTCTTACTAGCTGATTTTTTCAATGAAGTATGATCAACTTGGGCACTTTTCTTCTTTTTATGGCTTAGGTAGTTGCGAACAATAAGAACTGCCGCGAAAAGCAGAAGAATAGCTACAGCTGGTCCTTTACCCATGTAAATGATGTATGTTAAGGTCCCTGCGAAAGCAAAGGCAGTGAGTGCCGTTAAGAACCAACCGCCGATAACATTTACCACACCGGCAACGCGGTATACGGCACTTTCTCTGCCCCATGCACGATCTGCAAGCGACGTACCCATGGCCACCATAAAAGTTACATACGTCGTAGAAAGCGGAAGTTTCATGCTTGTCGCAATCGAAATCAAGATTCCGGCTACGGCGAGGTTGATAGACGCACGGATAAGGTCAAAAGCAGGGAGCTCTTTCGCCTTTTCTTCTGAAATTTCAATGGCTGGCGTTTGGAAGCTGTTGGTAATTTTCGTCTGAACGTTTGCAGGCAAAACAGTACTAATCACTTCTACAAATTTCGTAGATCCTTTAACGATAGCCTTAGAAAGGAAGTTAGGTTGGAAACGCTCACTACCATCGCCTTGACGAGATAGGTCGATAGAGGTATCAGCAACCGTTCTCGCTTTTTTAGAAAATGCGAGTGTGAGCACCATGATGCTACCAGCAATAAAAAGTAAGGTAGGCTCTGTAGGTACTTTCTCGCTTAGGATTTCCATGGAGAATTCCGATGCTGGAATACCCGAAACAGACCAAGCTTCATAACTATGGTAAGCTGCCATTGGGACACCAATGAAGTTTACTAGGTCATTACCAGCGAAAGCTAATGCCAAACCAAAAGTCCCGACACCGATAACTACAACCAGTACGTTTATTTTGAAAATCTTATCGACAAGGAACATGAGTACAGTCCAGAAGAGCAGCATCATTCCAATCACGAGGTACATGTTTTGTGCCAAGAAGTCTTTGATGTCTCCGTAGAACGGGGTACCCTTCAACCCTTTGAAGAAGATAAAATAGCCGATGGCCGTTAGACAGATTCCCGCAAAAACAAAACCAAAGTTCTTAACCTTTTTCTCGTATTGAAAAGTAAACACCAATCGAGAAATCCATTGGACAATCATCCCCACGGTGAAGGATATCACTACTGATAGCAAAATTCCAGAAATAATTTCTTTCGCTTTTTTGGTGTTGATGTAAGATGCCAAATCTGCGACTGATTCAGTATCAGACATGCCGATTTTGATCAATGCCATAACGACGGCAGCACCCAAAAGGTTAAATACTATACTTACTGTAGTAGAAGTAGGCATCCCGAGTGTATTGAAGAAATCCAACAAAAGGATGTCGCCAATCATTACCGCCATGAAGATGAACATGATCTCATCAAAATAGAACTTCGAAGGCATAAAGATTCCTTTACGCGCAACCTCCATCATACCGCTTGAGAAAACGGCGCCTACAAAGACCCCTAAACTCGCGATAATCATGATATTCTTGAATGAGATGGCCTTAGAGCCGATGGCTGAATTCAAAAAGTTTACGGCGTCATTACTAACACCAACGACGAGATCTGCCACAGCTAGTACCGCGAGGGCGAAGATCATCAAGTAAAAAATACTGTCCATAGAGTTAATTATCTGCTGCGAAAGTACTTCCGCAATGTTACCTGTAGGTTAAGATTAGAAGTGTAATTCAAATCCAGTTCGGAACATTACTCCGCTAGCAGAACCGGCTTTAGTAGTGTAGCTGATGTCCGATTGAACTTTGAGTTTATGGCCTACAACAAATTTGTTGAGTCCAAGGGTATATTGACTTGTGTTGGAGGCACCTGTGACCTCGTCAAAAATCAGTGTCGTGTATCGTGCGGCCACTTCTACTTTTTCAGAAATGAATTGGCCCATTGCGATATTGAAAGCGCTTCCGACGAGCACAATATCACCGGTTGTGGTTCCGTCAGCTTCTACAGCCTCAGGATTTGCAGCAGCACGAGAAGCCCACTCTGACATTAAAGAGAATCCTTGGTATTTGAACGCAACGTCCACAAACTGGGTGGTGATGTTGGTTTGGTATAAACTTCCATCAGCCAAGTACATGTACGAACCCATGTTCGAGCGGTCTTTCACTGCATTACTATTCAAGTCGTAGGTGTACGCCAGCAGTAATTTTGGAGATTTTTCCCGAACCGTAGAAGAGCCCATGTAGTCACCTTTTTTAGTGAACTCACCGAATGGAAGTACTTCTAGACGGGCGGTATATTGCAATCCGCCGACATTGCCAGCAGTGATATTTCGACCTTCACCTTGGCTGATGGCGAATTTCTCTTTTGTCACAACGTTTCCGAAAGTAGACTTATGACGTAGCTGGACTCCCATATCGCGGTCAATGTTAAACTTACTGTTCAGCATAGAACGATCTACCAACTGTAGATTGGCACTTGAAATTACACGCTCAATGTTTCCAGGAAGTTTAGTCTGACCAGCCCAAAACTCCCAACCTGGTGCGAACCCCCATTTCAATACCGCATCAAGAATTAATCTTGGTGCATCTTTGGTGAATTCATTGGCGCCGGAGATATCATTGTTGGTTAGACCAAACTCCATTTTATACTTAATAGAAGGGTGGTAAGCCCAACCGTCGAATTTGAAACGCGATCTGCGAATTAAGAAGTCGTGGTCTACTTTGGTTAAACTGCCGTTATCAAAGCCACTGTTCCCGTAGTAACGAACTTGCATGCGTGGTGCAAACTTGACGCTAAAACTGCTGTCTGCAGCTACATAATTCAACAAGCCCTTTCCAAACGACGTTTCGTTAACACCCTGTTGACCTTTTGCGCTAAACACTGTTATTAGTATGGTTAATGCGCTAATAACAAGATTCTTATAATTCATGGTTATTTTGTTTACGCTGCGAAAGTCGATGCCTAATGTTAATTGAGTGTTAAGCGAATAATTAAATAACGTTACTTCTGCGTTACGAATTAACACTTAACATAAAATCACTAGTGTTTCTTAGAGATTCCGGTAATTATGTATGTGGAAACGTTAATCAAACATTCTGTAAGACAATGATTTACAGTGTTTTGTCGTGTAATATTTTTTTAATGTTAATTCAATTACGATGAGTTTGTATTGGTAACCTTATGTGCTTTATTTGTAGAAGATGATCCTAGTTACACATCCCAATTAACATGCGTGAGGAAAGAGAACAAATATTAATTACCGCCGCCAAAGCCATCACTGAATCTATTCAAATGTTCGGCGAGGCACGATTGAATTTTATTTGCACCCACAATTCGAGAAGAAGCCAATTCTCTCAGGTTTGGGGTCATTTTTTGGCTCAGGAGTATGAACTGCCCATTACCGCCTATTCAGGAGGTGTAGAGGTTACAGCTTGTAATGAGCGTACCGTGGCTAGTTTGAAGAGAATAGGCATGGTCATTACTTCGGAAGGTCTTGAAAACCCGAAATATAGTGTGAACTGGAAAGGGTTTGAACCGGCAACGCTGTTTTCAAAGGTGTTTGATGACGTTGCGAATCCTCAACAAAATTCTATAGCGATGATGACTTGTGATCACGCAGATGAGAATTGTCCCTTTATCCCTGCTGCATGGAAGCGATTGCCTTTGCGCTATGAGGACCCAAAGAGGTTTGACGATACAGAACGTGAGTCTAGCGCGTATGACGAAACGAGAGATTTGATCCGTGGGGAATTGGACTACATCTTCGCTCTAGTCAAAAAGTCTATTTCGGAAGAGTAAAGCTGAAGGGAAGTAGTCCTTGTACGCCTTTGAATTCCAGGGCAACATTTGTTTTATTCACTAAATACAAGTCGAACGGCTCGGATTGGCGTAGTTCGGCTTCATGAAGTACCTGGCGGCAAGAGCCACAAGGCGCTGCTGGGGTGCGCTCTTCTTCAGCCGTCATAATATATACTGCAGCAATACGCTGGTTAGGATATGCGGCTTTGGCGGCTAAGACGGAAACTCGCTCGGCGCAAAGCCCGTCCGGAAAAGCGGCGTTTTCCTGATTCGTTCCGACTACCTGGGTACCAGATTCCATAACGACTACACTGGAAACGGGGTAGTTAGAGTAAGGTGCGTACGCTGTTTCTAACAAAGATTCGAGTTTCTCTTGAACGTCAATAGGAATGAGTTCGGTTTGGCGCCAATTCTCATAGCTGTTGTATCGGAAGGTGAGTTGTTTTTCCATGAAGGTGGAGATAAGGTCCAAACAAGGTACTTCAATTTCTCACAATGTGCACTCCTGAGATTGAATTCATGTAGTGAATGTATTCCATTACATAAATGTCCCCAAGAATTGGTTTAAGTATTTAGTACTAACAAAATTTGTCGCATAATTAATCTATAATTTTTATGACAAATTTTAATGAAGAAAAGGGGCGCGGAAATCGTTACTCTTTAGAACTACGTTATGCCTATGCGATGGGCATCGAAAAATTGGTAATTCCAAAAAGCATTCGGAAGAAACTCACAAAATCTACGACCTATCGTTGGCGTCAAGAAGATGCGGAGGCTCTTTTTGAAAAGATGCAATCGATGGGGCAGAGTTCACAGACCATTTTGGCATTGTCAAAGAATAGTGATCGACGCCAAGCTGAGATTCATGCGTATATGGCCATGCGTATGGTTCTCATTCTGCGAACCACCAAGAGTAAAGAAGCTTATAAACGCTTGTTAAAGAAGAATAAGCAGCAGATTGTGAACACGCTAGAGCCGTATCAAGATGATATTGATCTTCGAAGTGTTCTCAAAATCATTGGATTGAAAAAAGGCACCTATGATTCTTGGGTGGAGGATTCGAAGTTCAAATGTTATGCTTCATGGCAATCGTTGTGTGCTAAGAAGCATACGAATCAACTCACGGATGAGGAGATTAAGACCATTCACGACGCTTGCTTAGACCCGGCTTGGGAGCATTGGCCTTTGCACGCCATTCATTCTAGGCTTTTACAAGACGGACGGTTATCATGTCATTATACCACCTTTACTAGGCGCCATAATGAAATGTTTCCCAAACGAAGGTTTGAGGTGCCGAAGCAGAATAAAAAGGGGGTAAGTGCCTCTGTTCCTAATGAGTTCTGGCACATTGATATCACCAAATACAAGACGAGCGATGGTCAGAAAGCTTCGGTGTATATGATCATGGACAACTTCTCTCGCCGAATCTTGGCGTATAAGGTTAGTAGGTCAACCTCGGATAAGTTTATTGTGCGTGAGCTCATTTTAGAGGCTGTACGTCCTTTGATTGGCAAGAACAAGGATAAGGAGCATCAGCTGGATTTAATCTCTGATGCAGGCGTCGAAAATAAGAATAAGGTGGTGTCCGATTTATTTATTGAATTGAATGAAAAAATTGGACTCAACATGAATCACAAGATTGCGCAGTTCGATATTCCAGAATCCAACAGCATGATTGAAAGGTTATTCAGGATTATTAAGGGGCAATACCTGCGAAGATTAGATCCGCCAAGCTTTAAGCATCTGAAAGCTACCATAGACGATTTGGTACATGAGTACAATTATGTGCGCCCACATTACGCTCACGCACCTTATACACCTGATCAAGTCTACAAAGGGTTAGATAACCTTGACTTAAAGGGTATGATGGAAGAGGCATTAATCAAGCGCCGTAAAGTCAATAAGAATTGTGATTGTACCGTATGTGATTGCAGGCAATAAAAAAAGGCGCCCCAATCGGGGCGCCTTCCATTTAAAACTCAACAGCGTGTTTACTCAAAGCTGTATGTGCTGCCGTAGCGCAACATCTGTCCAAGGAAGTCCATAGGGTAGGTGACTTTCACATCAATGATGCTATCACCTTCCATAACAGGCTCCATTTCAGGATTCACAAAACCGCTGTATGGTGCAAGGTTCAATGGCTCTGAACGACGTAAAACCTCTGCGTGAAGTTCTTGGTCCACTTTAACCCCGTACGTTTCAACAAGCATTCTACCGGCTTCAAAATCACCCTCGCTTTTGATGCGTTGGATCTCGCGAAGTAATTCTCCGAAGTACCCGCGAAGCTTGTCGTAATCATTTATAACAAAGTAGGTCTTACCATCGATGACTTTACGCTCGATCACATTTTCTTCTTTCCCGCGCTCATAAGCCCATGAAGCTACCAACTGGCGGTTGCGCATATGGTCTTCTTCGATATCGTCTCCAGGTAGAATACGGCGCAATTGCAGCATCATACCGTTTGAGATGTAGTTGTCAAACTCAGCGTAACCGGCTTCTTTATTTTCCATCAGGCCAATCTCTTGCATCTTGTCGTCCAAGATGAAATACAATGCCACAAGGTCAGCACGCGCTTCTTCTAGTGTTGAGCTGTAGTTCTTCAAGGTTTCTTTTGGCGTGCCCACTCCAGGATTGATTTTACCTGAGGCGTGACCTACTACTTCGTGAAGGGCGGTATGCATCTTAGAACCTAGTTCGCCGTATTTCTCAGCGCGCTCATTGTGCATGGTAGAGAAGCCAAATTCTTCGGCCATTCCTTTGCCTGCACTTGAGTGGTAGGCATCTTCAATGTTTCCAAGCGATACAGATTTAGAACCGTGCTCTACACGAATCCAGTTAGCATTAGGAAGGTTCACACCAATAGGCGTAGAAGGAGAGGCGTCACCTGCTTCACCAGCTACAGTAACTATCTTGTAGCTGACACCAACAACACTTTCTTTTTTATGCGCGTCCATAATTGGGCTATTGTCCTCAAACCATTGAACGTTATCGGCAACCACAGCCATACGTGCGCTCGCATCAAAGTCTTTTACCTGTACGATAGTCTCGTAAGAACCTCTGTAGCCCATAGGATCGTTGTAGACCTCTACAAAACCGTTGATGTAATCTACATCGCCGCCGGTAGTGCTTACCCAGGCAATGTTATAGTCGTCCCATTTTGAAAGGTCTCCAGTTTCGTAGTACTCGATTAGAAGGCCGAGCGCCTTGGCTTGTTCCTCGTTTTCTGCGACAGCTTGAGCTTTCGCGAGGTGGCCAATGATTTCCTTAATGCTGCTTGCATAACGTCCACGGGCGCTGAATACTTCTTCGTAAATCTCGCCGTTTTCGTCGCGAGAAAGACGGCTGTTTAGACCGTGGCTTAATGGACGGTCAGGATCAGCATCTTCTTTCGCAGCATAGAAAGCCTCAGCCTCAGCTTGCGTAATGTCCGGTGCATAGAAGTTTACGGCAGAGGCGAGTAATAGATCTACGCCGTCTGCACGGTTTACTTTTTTTGCATCAAAGGTTGGGTCGAAGATGGCGCGCTGCGCTTCTTCCGAGAGCTCGATACCGAGGTCTGCCAGCGTTTGAAGGAACCAATCTTGATCAAAGTCAGCAGCAAACTTCATGTTGCTGTAGTGGTGGTGAATACCGTTGGCAAAGAATACGCGCTTGGCGTACACTTCGAAATCTGCATAAGCGGCAGATTCCTTATCCACGCTTTCGCTAGAAATAATAGCTTCCAACGCACGACGGATTTCTAAGTTATGACGGTAATTACAGTCCCACATGATATCGCGACCTGCCAGCCCGGCCTGAGTAAGGTGGTAGGCATAGATGCGCTGTTGTGGGGTTAGGTCGTCCCACGATGGGATTTGGTAGCGGAGTACTTTGATATCTGCAAAGCGGTCCACTTGCCACTGAAAGTCGCTGTGAGAATCTTCGGTGTGCATTTCTTCTTGAGGGTTGCAGGAGCTAAGGGCAATGGCTGCCATTGCTCCCATGAACAATACTCTTTTCATGTTTTATGGGTAATTAGACCTGAAATATAAGGCAGAATTACAGCTTTTCTTCAACGCCGTTTGGAAAGGTATGGAGGTAGAGTTGTTCCACTTCAGTCCGAGCCCAAGGCGTCTTTCTCAGGAACTTCAGGGTCGATTTTACCGAAGGATCATACATAAAGCAACGCACAGGGATACGAAGGGCCAATTGTTCCCAACCCCAATACTCGACCAGCGCTTCCACCATGTGGGCCAGTTTTACGCCATGTAGGGGGTTATTCGCTTGGCTCATTGTGATTATTTTGGAAGGTCCATGCCACGAAACGGCTCACCTTATTGCCCTGTTCCATCTCCACTACCTTGATCTCGGTGGGGTTGCCTTTACGGATGAAACGCTTGAAGTTGCGCACGTGGTCTTTTTTAGAAACTAAACAGGTAAACCATTGGATTTGCTGACCATATTCAGCGCTTTCTAGGGCCAATTTTTTCAAGAAGGCCTCTTCACCGCCTTTGTACCACAACTCATTGGCACTTCCTCCAAAGTTGTGGCTGGCTTCTTCTTTACCGTGTAAATTTTTGTTCTTGCGCGTGTTTGCCGCAATGGCTTCACTTTTGGTCTTGTAGAACGGTGGGTTGCAGACTAAGATGTCAAAAGTCTCTTTTTTCTCGATGATGCCTTGGAGTAATTGGCTCTTAAACTCTTGTCTTCGGATGCGCGTACCCATCATATTGGCATTCATTCGCACCAATCCTTTGGCGTAGCTGATGGCCTCTTTATCGACCTCAGAACCCACACACTCCCAGTTGAACGCTGCAGTAGCGAGTAGGGGATAGATCATTGAGGCGCCCGCACCTACATCGAGCATACGTACGCGCCTGCCTTCAATTTTTGGGAGTAGATCTCGAGCGTGCAACAAATAATCGAATCTTCCTGGAACGGCAGGGCAGAGGTGTCCTTTTTTTAGGGACCAATTCACATTAAATCGCCACTTCAACAGCGCCTTATTGAGCAAATAAACGGACTCAGGATTACTAAAGTCAATGCTCTTGCGTGCAAACTTCCCTGGTACTATATGAGCTTCTAACTCTGGTACAGCATTCACCAGTTGATTGAAATTATAATTGTTCTGGAAGGGATTCTGCGGGTGCACGGGCGTTACATTTTAATGTTACGCAAGATACCAAAGCTTAGGTACAACATTCTTCGTACATTTTTAGCTACTAACATTTCGTATTATGAAGAAATACATCTTTTTATTGTCCCTACTATTCACAGGCTACAACGGATTTTCCCAGGAGGCAACAGTAGCCTCAGGAACGATCATTCATCAAGTCTTCTTTTGGCTCGAAAACCCTGATTCGATGGAAGATAAAGCGGAATTGAAAAAGGGGCTGGAAACTCTAAGTGGCATTAGTGAAGTACAGATGCTTGCGACCGGGGAGCCTGCTTCAACCATGGAACGTGAGGTAGTTGTTAGCGATTGGGACGTCTCAGAGACCATGTATTTTAGGAGTACTGAGGATCAAGATACCTATCAGAATCATCCATTGCATCAAGCCTTTATCAAGGAGTACGGACACCTCTGGAAGAAGGTCGTCGTCTATGATATTCGCGTAGGCAACCAATAAATCTGTAATCACAGTTTTGTCGGATGTCGTCATCGGAATTCGACTTAGAGTTGTCAACTAAAAACTCTATTTTAGACATAATCATCAATAGGGGACGTACAGATGAACCCATTGCTACTAGATGAATGAACCTAAACTCGTTGTTATGAAAACTATCCTCACTCTATTCTTTAGCCTTGTCTTATCGCTCGGGAATAATGCTATTGCACAAAACTTAAAACCTTATTGGGGTGGCCTATTGAAGGAGTCCAGTTTTATTGAGGCCCAGTCAATTGTTCGAGACGGTCTAGAGGCTCAGGGCTTGCAGATATTGGGGGAGTATCAGCCCGCTAAAGATGTTAATCGTTGGGTGCTTGTTTATACGAGTAAAGACTTAAAATCGGCTGTAAAGAGTACCGGTAAAGAGCGATCTTTCGCTTTAGCCCAGCGCGTGGCTATCTATAAAAGTGCACAGGGGATTCATCTTTCAGCTACGAATCCAAGCTATTGGTGTGCAGCTTATTTCCAAGACGATTTTGCATCTATTCAATCCAAAGTAAAGGCTACAGAAGGAAAGCTTGAAGGAGTCTTTAAAGCGGCAGGAATTTCAAAACCATTGGCTTATGGCTCAGAAGACGGATTGCAACTTGACGACCTTTATGAATACCAATATATGTTCGGTATGCCGGAGTTTGAGGACCAAGTAAAGTTGAAAAGCTTTAAAAGCTTTGAAGAGGCTCAAGCTGCCTTGACAAAAGGCTTAGCAGAAAATTCTAGAGATGCTCAATTGGTTTATTCCATCACGTTAGAAGGTGAAAAAGTGGCACTTTATGGCATCGGGCTTTTTGGAACTGATGGGGAACAAAAGTTTTTACCCATTATAGATATTGATGATCCCAAGCATAGTTGTTTTTTACCCTACGAAATATTAATCCTTGACAATGAGGTTTATATGTTGCACGGGCGTTTCCGGATCGCTTTATCTTTTCCTGACTTAACAATGCGCACATTTTCAAAGATTATGTCTACCCCTGGTGACATAGAGGACGCAATGAGTGCCTTATTGGAGCAATAAGTAAAGGCTCTACATCAAATACTGGTGCTATAGGGTCAGAGGTTAGGATTGAGTAAAAAATGAAAAAAATTGTGTATCTTTTCTAAAGTGGGAAAAGCACTCGCAAATAGCATGGAATTGCACGGAGTATAGCTATTAGGATTAGCTGCCAGGTTCCACTAGTGGGAAAAATCCGTGCAATGTCCCTTTTTTATAAATCGATTGATAATCAGTTAAATAAGATAAACGAGGAGCATATGACTGTTAATCAGAGGGTCCTTGGTTCGAGCCCAAGAGGAGGAGCACTGAAAATGAAGCACTTACATCTAAAGACGTAGGTGCTTTTTTCATTATTTGCATACAATTTGCATACAAAATCGGTCC